>Ga0181349_1000070_pt1 | contig 36846 bp, 60 predicted proteins | sample Su13VDMM110SD_FD_130106 | JGI IMG/M metagenome (GOLD analysis project Ga0181349, IMG submission 130106) | Freshwater viral communities from Lake Michigan, USA - Su13.VD.MM110.S.D | ecosystem: Environmental > Aquatic > Freshwater > Lake | place: USA: Michigan | collected 2013-07-16 | reverse complement strand
GCTGGGTCGTTACATATAACGCACTTAGGGTCGTTATTCTGCGAGTCTGTATTCGTCTCTGGTGACTTATTTTCGGTCATTTGCCTTGCCTCTCTTTGTACATATTTTGCGCCACGCGGTATGCGTAACTTACTAAATCTGTTAAATCTTTACTTGCGGCTTCGTCTATTGCTAATAACGCTATCCGACCAAACCTCTTTGTCATTTGACCAATGCGCCCGATCTCTGCGCTGGATAACTGGCGTGTTTGTAGTTCCGCTACATACCACGCAGTTAGTGCTATACAACCGCCAATGTCATTATTGTTATGTAACTTATCCCATTCATCTTCAACTAATCGAGATAAGTTCCATGCGTTAATACCATTAGCGCGTGCTTCTGTTAATTTATTGCTTATATTTTCAACCGCTTGTTTTGCACTTGCTACTCTTGGAGTAGGAAGTAGTTGCTTTTCTTCTGTATTCTGTTTTATGTATTCTGTATTCTGTATTCTGTATTCTGGCTCTGTTATTAACGCGTTATTCCAATCATCATCAACTGGTTCTGCGTTGTTATCTGGTACTGCGTGTTTGTCTCGGTAACGCTTTTGTCTTTCTCTGAGACTTGCACGCTTTACTTCTACCTGATCTTTGCTAGTTTGATGCGCCAGATAATCGTGAATACGGAAACCGTTATTTGATACATCTTCACGCCATAGTTCCGCGTTTGTTAATTCCACAAGTACGGATATATCGTTATTAGCAAATCTTGATGCTATTTGCATTGGTACTAACCCATCGGTCAAATACTTTCCGCAATAACATAATCCGCTAATATGAACACGAAATGCAGTATCAGATAGCCCGACCACTTTTGGGTGATCGGGAAAACTATCGTCAATTTTTATCCACGCCATTATTTCACCGTCAATCTCATTGTTGCCTCTCCTTGTTTCTTAGGAACGAAACCTAACGCTTCCTCAACTGCCTTTTCGTCAATTGACTGACGACCTGCGATTTGAGTCCATTTCACAGAATTGCCATTCGGAGTAACGCCATCAATTCCCTGCAAATAGGATTTAATGCCATCTTGTTCCGTTTGTAATTCTTTTATATCTTCTGAAAGGATTATGTAGCGTTCAATAGCGGAAACAGTTTGATTATCTGTGATCGTAGTTTCCGCTACTTCTTTTCCCTTACCACCACAACTTTCACCGTAATACGAACAGTAAAACTTGCAGAATTGAGCAGCATACTTTTCTGGTGCTGGTGCTATATCCATATTTTGTACTTCTCTTAGCCACTTCAAACCTTCAAGTGCCATTGTTTCGTTATATTCCTCGGTGTGTAACTTGATATTGCGCTCATCTCCATCACGCGGAATAGCCACAAGTGTAACTGTTTTAGGACTATGACCATTTTTTGATAATAGATACGCATATAACTGCACTTGTGTGCGTTGTTGTGTGTTTGGAAAATAAGTAAGATTTTTTAACTTTGTGGTTTTCCAATCCACAACTGCGCCTACGCTTGGAATATACAAGTCAATGTGACCTTTTAATCCGTCATATTCAACTTCCTCTTCCAACCAGTATTCACCCCAGTTAGCCGCATTATCTTTCACTAATGCCTTTTCGATCATCTTGTGAATTGCGGTGCCCATAAGTGCAGGTAACTTGAGTGTTTCATTTGTCTTTGGCGTGTCTTGTATTTGTAACCATACTTGCTTGCGACAACCACCGATTTGTGATACTCCGATTTGTTTTTGTTGTGATCTTTCTCGGTTGTTATCGTATGTTGTTAATGCTTTCATTAACATTTCATCTATTTGCATTTGTTATCCCTTTCTTGCTTCGATTATTTTCCAAAATAACTCATCAAATAACTCATCTGCGATTTGATTGAGTTTTTTATCTTTTGACATTTTTTCCCATATAAATAACCACTCTGCATCTGTTAGTAGTTCCTCATCATTTTGTGCTGCTAAATCATTTGCCTGTTCCTTATCAAACCAATATGTAACAATTAGTTCGCTATCTGGTAAGGCTTCTACAATTGCTTTTATTAGTTCCACTCTCATTTTTATCCCCTTATATCTCTAGTGATGCTCTAACGGAAGTTCCGATAGACCGTGCAATATCCACTTGTGTGCGGATACGCGTTGAGTTTGCTCTTGCTGCTTTTACTACTGCTTCTGCCTGATTAAGTGATCTGTATTGTGTTTGACATCTAATCAAGGCGTGATCTTGTACATCTTGAACGCGTAATTTCTCACCAGCAAATGCAAGCCTTTCGGTTGCTACCGCAATCTCAAACTCTGCTTTTGCTTTGTGATAACCGTGTTCTGCCTGTTCAAGAAAATCATGCGCATCATCAACTTCCTTAGATAATGATGCCAGTCTATTTTCTATTGCTTGTGGTGTAACCATTTGACTTTGCCTTTCCGGAATTCCCACATACTGTGCATTGCGCTAACTCATTTTCTTTCCAGTTAGCGCAATACCAGCAGCGGTACGGTTCATTACTTATTTGAGTCATTTCGGGCAATTCCCACAATGATTATGAGTGCTTCATCTTCTGAGAAACCTGCTAAAACAAGATTGCCGTATAGTTCAAATAACTTATCTGGCGAAATTGAGATCAGGGGTTGTTCAGATTTTCTTTTAATAGTCACGCTATTTGTAGTAATAGTTCCTTTGCCATAGATTTGCTCAAAGAAGTTGAGAGTTTCCTTATTTGTTTCCATTATTTGCTCCTTATTGTTCTGAGTTCAAACACTTTGCCCCATTGTGGGTTTTCTTCAATTATTAACCGTGAGTAATACGGTGCATAATTGTTATTTATCTTGAAATCGGAATTGGGATCATCAGTTTCCATGTAGTAATTCCAGCGCAATACTTCAAATAGCATATTTATGCCAATTCTGCGCCGACCTCGATTTACAAGTTCAGCAGTCATAGACTTTAGCGCCGAATACACCTGCGGATTGTTTGCGTGAAACTGTGCAAATCGTTCCGCAGGTGTTAATTCGGTACTAAAATCAAGTTCCATATAGAAACTTGAATTATCCATTTACCTTTTCGCCTTCAAGAAATGCTTTTCTCTCCATAATTTCTGCGCGGAGAGTAGTCAATTCATTTGTAGCCCGATCGGGAAATTCATTATCAAGATTGATCTTGTAATCGTTGAACAACTTACGCAACGCTTCCAAGTCTGTTGATTGTTTAATAACTTCAACCGTATCTTGATAATTTGCCACCATATGTGGTTTTTCAACTGGTTTTGGTTCAGGTATTTCAACAACTGCACTTACTGGCGCAATCGTTGAACCTGCCTGTTCCATTTCCTCTGCGGTGTAAATACCCGATAGATCGTTAGGAAACGCCTTTCTAAGTGCTAACGCTTCTGCGCATTTAGCAATCATCAAGTCTGGCATTTTCTTCCAGATCGGACTATTTGCGTTGTATCCATCAAATTTAGCGACCGACCAAAGTGGTTCAATAAACCCCTTGCGCAATACGCCAACCTTTGCCGCCAGAGGCGGTGTTTTTTCCAACCATATATCCGTCCACACGCCATCTTCGCCACACCAAAACGGTCCGACTTGTCCAGCATATTCACCAGATCGTTGAGCAACTATTCGCAGTCCGTCAATAGATGCTTGAATGGTGAACCTGCCACCGCGTTCAATCATGTACAACTGGCGTGCAAAAGGGTCAAGCCCTGTTCGTTGTGCATAATGAAGAAATACTGCTAAATCCCCATTACTTGCGTTTGTTAGCCCTAGTTGTTTCAAAGCGGCTAACTGTTTTGTATCCCACATCTGTTGGTCTGAATTGACCGCCAGAGCCGATTTATTTTCCATTTATGCCTTCTCTCTTGCTAGTCGGACACGCAATACAACTGGATTGAGATGTTGAAGTGCGTGTAGTACTTCGCCTTCTGCCGTATCGCGTATCTCTTTTGATAGTTCCGCACCCTTGAGTTTTTCAAGGTTGGATTGTGGTGTTGGTATTTCTATCGCCACCAGTATTTTTACCGTGTTTGTCATTTGTTATTTACCTTCCGTAAATAATCTGCCTACGATCTGTATGCAGAAACTTGTAAAAATTAAAAAACTGCCTACTTCCAATTTACTTTGCACTCATTTGTAGTTGCATTTGTTCGTAAATCACAATCCCATTGAATATGAAATACAGGTTTTGATAATAAAAACCCAAAGACAATCGCAAATATAAATACAACTCTGCGACCGCGTAATGTTAATTTGAAAGGGTTTTCATTAAGTGTGTTAGTAGCCAAAATCGCTACTGCGAAAAATAAAGCGAAAATACTGCTTAAAATAACTTCTGTCATTTGGGTTTGCCTCCATTAACTAGATTAGACGATCTATTTGTTGAGTTCAAGTAACTAAAAGTGCAAGTCGTGTATCTATTTATTGTTATGCCTAATAGTAGAAACACGCTCTGCAGACGATTAGGCGGTTTGGCACTTTGTGGGGTTACTTAACTATTACCCGACTTGTACCAAACCGCCTACCGACTTGCTATGACTTAGAGAAGGTTCAAGATTTTGTTCTTGAAGTTATCTCCTGCGCCAGTAACTATGCGGATAGCCCTAGCAGTATCTGGGTTTTTATCGCGTACTGGCTTAGCCCAATCCGCATATTCGGTAAAGGCGTTATATGCCGCCCACTTTGTACCGAAAATGTTGGCTTGTGTTGGTGCTTTCCATAGACCGTTAAGTGTTCCGCGTGCAGTTTCCGCCATAGTTACTGCGCGTGGGCTTTCGGGATCATCAATTGGAAATACAGTTTCAACTAATGAATAGAATTCCTTATCAGTCATTTTCTGACCGAGAAGGTTATTTGCTAACTCTTCAAATGACTCTGTGTATTTCCATGTCAGTTGAAGTGTCTCGCGTGCCGCTTGGATTTTGCTATCCACTCTTGGTGTGTGGCGTAATGTGAAAGTGGATTTAGCACTTCCGATAGCGGCAGTTAGCGTGTTCTGGCAAACTACTCTGATAGGAGTAACCAGAACATTGAATGATGAAGTTCCATCATGTGTGTTCCAAGCCATTAGATATAGATCAATAGCATCTACGCCACCGATCTGTAATCCTTCTGGCATTTTCATTGTCATGAACACTTTTTTACCGCCATCAATACTGCCAGCGGTTTCAAATACTGCGCCACTTTCATCGGCAACTGCATTTAGAAATGAAAATGCTTGCAGGTTCTGAACTGGTGTGTAACGATTACCCACAACGCCAAGGGCTTGCGCCTTTTTTGTCTTTGGGTGATAGCGATAAGTCATGAACTTATCTGTATATGTGATCTCTTCCATTGAGCCTTGTTCCATAGCCGTATTACCGTACATGGGAACCATTGTTGATACAGGGTCATCAGATTTGATGACTTCCCAATCAAGTTGTGCAGTTTTTAGCGCATCTTCTGCGGTGAGTGCGCCTTCTGTAACGGTGCCCAGTTTGTGCCAAGCAACCTCTCTTGCGGAAAAGAAGGCGGAAGTACCGTCCTCAAATTCCTCTAGTTTGTGTGCCATTATGCGTTTATCCCTTCGGTTGTTGTTACTGGTTTGTTTAACTCATTAGCCATATCTCTCACAATTGCGTAAGTATCGCCAACGAATGCTGGTGGTGGAACTTGAATTGTCTTTCTTGTAAATCGTTGTTCGTTATACCACTTACTCCAAGCAGTAAAACTAACAACAATGTGTTGATGTGATGATACGAAACCTTTAGATAAACAGGCATCGTGGTAATGTCCGCCCGGACTTATAGTTACAAATACATCCATTTCTTTACCTTCTTTCTGTGTAGTGTTTGGATTAGTCATTATCTTCAACCTCAAAATCTTCGATCTCATATGACTCATGTGTTTCTTCAACATCTCCATCTGGAACATTTGAAGAAATGCGAACGGTGAAATCGCTATCATCAATATCATCATGCGTCCAATCAAGTGGAACATCAAATTCATATTCGCACTTAACATTAAATGTAACCTTGATAGATTTTGTAAGTTCAATATTGAGTTCCTCTGCTAACTCTTTGAGGTTGTCAATCTGTACTTGTTCCTCTTTTACATGCTCTTTGATAAAATCTGAAATAGATGTAAAGAGATTTAAGTACCTTGAAGTTGCTTGCGTTGCTCTTTCTCTTGCAAGTTTTGTATCGTTTTTGTAGTACTCAACCTCATCAAGTAAGCGTTGAAACTCTTTTGTGAGATCGTTTGCAGATAGTTCCTTAACGGTGTTTTCCGCGATTTGTTGATTTGTATATGGTGCTTCTGTTGTTGTTTCTTCAGTCATTTGTATTTCCCTTTTCTATTTTCTGATGAGGCTCATCAGTAGTGCCGTCCAGCACTAGACACGGTAAAAATGTCTGCGGATTAAAAATCTGCCTACTTTTTACCGTGTTTCGCCTTCAACTATGCGATTTGTGAATGGCGTATTGACCTAACTTATTACCACTAACAATAAGTTGATCTGCTACTTGCATTGCCATTTCGTAATTACCAGCGTTGATCGATCTAGCAAATACTTCGGTAGATACCAAAATAAATGCTAAGTCTGCTTCAATATCGGTAACTGGTTGTATTTCAGGGCAATTAGGACACTCTGTATTGCGTATGTTGATGATCTTGGCGGTCATACAACGGTTACCCATCTATGTACCGTGTTACAGAGATTGTCATAATCACCAGACATACTGTCCATTGAGTATTGACTGAGTTCAAGTTCAGTTGCGCCAGCCTTTTTGAGTGCCTTCCGTACAGTACCCATAATTTCAAACGCATTTTCAGTAAGTGTTAAATGAACTACTGCTTGTGGATATTTTGGTGTAACTGTTTTCATTTGTTATGCCCCACTTCGTGCTTGTAGATCGTACGCAAAACTTTCGTTACGATCGGTATGAGTTGTTTTTTCTTTCATAAGTTGTTCCACTTCTACTTTTGCTGCGTAGTAAGCGGCTAACATTTTGTTCTTGCTTATATCTGCACTATGTACCTTCACGATACGGTTTAACCATTGTGTAAATGTGTTAGGACTGTATGCGTTGGTTTTTAGTCCAATGCGTATCCGTACATCTTCAAATGTCGGTGCTACATACTGATCTGTTTCCTTATCGTAAAAGAAACCATTGTAAACCGCCGACAATAACCGCAATCTGGCGTAAAACTCAATTGCGTTTTCTTCTGTAATTGATTGCATATCCACGCTCATAGTTGAGAAGATAATGCCCTCTGTTTTATTCCATTCTGTGCCAGACTTTAGAAGTTCAATGTCTGAACAGTTTGTTATATCCCAAGATAGTGCCATTTGTTTCGTCCTTTGTTTGTAGTTTCTGATGATCTCATCAGTAGCAGAATTACTGCTATATACCGTGCGGATTAAATTTTTGCCTACTCCGCACGGTATTTCGATCTTGTTATGCTACTTTTTTACCTGTATATGTAGTCATGTACTTATTTTTTGTAACTGTGTATTCAATTACCTTTACTTTGTGTTTGTGTTTTTGTAGTAACGCTACTGCTTCTTTCTTAGTTTTCTTTTCTGCGCTTTTCCAACCGCAATTGCAAAAAGATTGATATACGATCTTTGCCATTTCATTCTCCCTTTAGTAGTTGTTGTTGGAAACTAGACCAAGTACTGTCCATTGTTTCTGTTGTTTTGTTTGCGTAATCGTTTGCTGCGTAATGTTCTGCCCCTTTAAGAAATAAATATGTATTAAAGCGTGGATTGTCTGTACCAAATGCGCCAGTTAGCATCATTGCCAGATCGTTTAATCCTCTGATTGCTTCTGGGTTATGTTGTTTAGCAATTACTATTAGATCAGCAATTACTTCGTAGTTTTGTCTTGTCATCATTTTCTTATCCCTTTTCTATTAGTTGTTATTTTATTAGTTGTGAATTGTTAGTTACTTGAAGGAAAAACTCTTTTGCAATTCTTTCAGGAGTTGTAAAATCTTCTGATGAAATAAAATCACCATATCCAAATCCTTCATCATCGTTGTAACTCCAACCATTATCCGCTTCACCGAAGTTGATAGTGTGAATAAAACTAGGGTGATCTATTTGTATATATCCGCCCCAGACTATTTCTGCTCTTGTTACTTTCCATGTTTCTCCAAGTTGAACAGTTGCAGAACCGAATGTCGGTAAATCTGTTTCTGTTTGTGGGTCATAGTCAGTTATTGCTTTTGCTATTTGTTCTAGTGTGATCTTCATTTTGTTACCCCTTTTTGTAGGCTTCCTCATCAGTAACCGTTGCCTAAGCGGTTAGACGGCACTCACTTTTAGTGTGAGCGCCGTTTCGGAATTATGTCCCTAGTTATTTATGTGTTTGTGGAATGAGTACCACTATCGGTTTGCCAAACCGACCTTTGAGATAATTCTCCATACCGACTTCCGCCTTATTTGAAGTGCGCTGATTAGCAACTACTGTGGGTGCCTGTCTTTGTCACTGGTCGAGGACTTACCCGTTGCGTGCGTTTCCTTATTTGCGTGTCATAACTTTTTGCAATGTGTTAGATCGGTGAATTGTGAACCTTACCGAATACCGAACCTCTGCCTAATTACTGTTAGCGTGAATTGTCAGCGACTAACAGTTTGTGCTGGCTATGTTCGGACTTGCAATCTGTTACTGGATACTCTGAACGGTGCAAACTAAATAACGATTTTGCCTTCCGTTTATATCTCCTATGTAAAATATGCGGCGTCCAATTTCGCTAATCCGTGTACAGTCCCGAAGGATTTATTGCTGGGCGTATTAGGTAATTTTTTTTGCCGTATATTTATTTGTCTAGTGTTGCTGCGTGTGGGTAATTTACTTTTTCCGATCTAAGTTGTCTGAGTGCCTAGGCGTTAATCTCGGACTGCCATTTCTGGGTAGAGTCTCGGAAATTTCTAAAACCACTATTTAGTTATTCGTACGACTACAAGTGTATCACCCCACGCCGAAGTGGGTTTTAGAGGGTGTTTCTAACGCCGTTACAGCCCGATACAGACACGCATATGTACAAGTGGTACATATATATGTAATTGCTATTGAAATGTCCGCAAATAGCCTTACACGCCTTGTAAAAGTAGGCAGTTTTTTAATCCCGACACATTATTTGTAACACTTGCGCACTCATACATAAGTGGGCATACACTTTTCCTATGGCTGATAAATCACATTACTCGCAAATCGCAATCCGTTGCGGTGGTTTGACTGTTGAATTAGGAACAGAAACTGAATATCCAGACATGATTGATGATCTCACTAACCGTGCGCTGGGTGTATTCAAGGAAGCAATGACCGCAGCAAGAGAAAATAGTGTTGATATTTCAGATATGCGGTTAATTACTATTGAACGCGGTGATGATTATGATGATGAAGATTAATCCAACCACACTTTGTATTCTGCGGTAACTCTGCCTTTAATTGGGTCAATAAAGTGTAATCGTTGGCTTGGGATAGCGCTAGCAGCTAAAAGATCGCGTGCATACCGATTATCACTTTCGGTTGAACCTGTTTGGTAAATACTTCCTAATCCATTCGCCATGGGCCAACAAGCGTGTGTGTGGTAATGCCCCACATATACATCTCTGAACTCCCACGGATACGCACCGCTACGCCAACGATTTGCGTGTTGAACAATCGCAGTAGGTGATGCAAACCCATTTCTTCCCACTTCATCACCGTGAATTAACAACGCACGATAGTTACCGATCTCAACTCTTTGTACATCATCTGGGCAATCTTGCCAAGTTAATCGCTTTTCATCTGCTAATAACTGGCGTGCTAATTCGTAACACATACGGTCAATATTGTCGTTGCGTGGTACATCTGCGCGTTTGTTACCGATACGCCCATGATTACCCCACTCTGCAACCACTAATACATTTTCGTACATAGCAAGTGCTTTCCTAATAACATCTGTAATTAGTCTTGATACGGTTACATATTGTTCAAATAGCGTGGCATCAACTTCATGTAGTTGCGCTGGATAGTTAAATAAACCTTCCACCATGTCACCACCGAATAACACAACTACATCTTTTACAGGGTGATCTGCTCGTTGTATCTCTGTGATCTTGTATGCCTTATCAACAAACTCCATAACGCGTGTGCGCATAACTTGTGAATTGTATGTGGTTGTTTTTTTACTACCTTGCCAGTCGGTCATATGCCATAGCGCAACTTCAGTAGATTTTTTTCGTTTATCTGGTACAGGAACTTGTACAGGTTTGATTGAACCCATAGCAAGAGTCGCATCTTTTGTTGCTTGTATTGTTACTTCAACTAATTCTTCGGTGCGGTTCTTTGCATCTTTGAGTTGTTTCTGTGTGCGCACTAATGCTTTACGCAATTCAGTTACATCACTTGACTCAATATCTTCTGGCAATTCTTCAAATCGTTGTTTAAGACTCATTTGTGATCTCCATGCCGTGTTGTGTGTAACCTAATTTGTCCAACCAGTTATCTTCATGTAACGGATTTGATACACACCGCACAGACTTGAAGAAATCCATCATTAACGCCACCTGCCACGCAGGTATGTCATCTATACCTAACAATGCGCCCCAACCACGACCAGTGCGCGCAAAGTTTTCTTCTGCATCACCGTGTATTTGTTGTCTATCTTCAAGAATTTTGTTTATTTTTTGAGACATTTACATACGCCATTTCTGTGCGCTCGTATTGCCTCATTACTGCTTTTAATACCTTCCGATCTAAGCGCACTTAAAACAACATTTGCAGATAAACCTTTTGCCCACGCATCATCTAATGCCTTTTGATTTTCTGGCGTTAAATTGTCATACATATCTTGATACGGACACCAGTTTGCTGATTTTTTACCTTTGTTTGCCTCTTTTAACTTATCTGCCAAACTCATAATTGCCACCTTTCGTTAAGCAGATCATACACACAAAAGTATGTTGCTCGTATATTAAACCGCAAATTAGCCCTTACTTATTTTGGCACAAGTGGCGCACCTACGACCGCGTTGCCCTTTCACATACCGAGTATTTTGTGGCGTAAAAGCATGACCGTGTTTGCAATGGGTTCTGGCGCTTCTTGCTTTTACAAGCAAACTTCTCTTAATATTGTTTGATTGAGTTATTGCCTGTAAGTGTTTTGGATTGACACAACTAGGGTTGCGGCATATGTGGTCAATTATTAAACCTTGTAAGATCACGCCTTTGAAGTGTTGATACGACCATCTGTGAGCAGTAACTGTTTTACCAGTTTCATCGGTAAATAAACCGTATCCGCTTTCTAATTTAGATGCATTCCATAACCAACACTCATTTGTGATCGTGTATTTAGCGTGAAATCTGCCTTCAATATCCATATGAATACCTGTGACTAGGCGGTTGAACTTCCCCGATACAACCGCCTAGTCAAAGTGTTATTTAGTTTTTTTCTTGCTTTTGCTAGCAGCAGCAATTATTGCATTTTCTACAGTATCCGCAACTAGACCAAATGCAGGGTCATTTTTATCAATACCGCGAATAGCAGGTCCGACAACTGCGGCAAGAGTCGCAAATACAAGTGCTTTAATATCTGTAATACCAGCACCATATAACGCAACCGCAGTTACCGCAAAGTGGCGTAATGCAGATTTAAGCATTTCAATATGTTTCTTTTCCATTTTTACTCCTTTGGTCTAGCGATTGCCATGATTGTTTTGTAATCACGCTTTTTCAAATAGTAACCATCACCATTTGATTGACTGCCTGATCTACCGCTTGAAGTGTTACCTTCAAATACTTGAATATATTTTAATATTGTATTGTGGTATTTAACAATTCCGACATGATCTGGTTGAGCATCTTCATCAAATTGAAAAAACACAATGTCGCCTCTTTGGGCTTGTCCTAACGGTACAAGTTGATTGTTTTTTGTTAAATGCTTTAACCATAGATCACAAGATGCAAAGCCTTTTCTTGTGTTAGCAACTGATTTGATAATGCCAGCGTCAAAATACATCTTAGATGCAGACATAGCGCACCAAGGTTGATTGTTCATACCAAACCATTTGCCAAATGTTGTATCGTTATTTGCGCCTTCGGTATAGCCGATAGATGCCTCACATAATTGAATTACCTTATTTATTGACATTTAATAACATTTCGTAAATTGCATCAATGCGTGTTTCTAATCGTTTGATTGTGTCGCCTTGCCTATTTTGTTCGTCACGCAAAGAATTTCCGCCATTGGGTTTTAATTCTGCAAGATAGGATTTAACAAGATGGCGCACTCCAATAGCAACTGCGCCGATAAGTGTTGATACACCTACTGCAAAACCTATCCATTCATTTACACTCATTTTATGTCCAAGTCAGTATGCGTACAGTTCCGTTTGCATCAACGATCTTGGCTTGATTGGTTGTTATATTTAACCAAGCATCACCTTTGCGCGGATTGCTAGGGTCTGATGTTACATTAGGAAATGTAAATCTGGTAGCAGTTTCAAGCAAACGCAATCTGCGGTCAAGATCGGAAAATAACACTCTTAACTCAGGTGGTTGATTGATATATGCCATGATTTCCTAGTTTGTTGTGGTAGTTAAAGTTAATGTTACACGCTCTGGACCACTTTCACCGGGCTGCACTTCAATTCCAACAATGCGATAAACCTCATCTAAACCAGCCTGTACCGCAGTACCTACACCAGTTGCAGGAAAACGCTCATCTGTAATACGCAATCGTGCGCTATCACCGATCGCATAAGTACCGTATGTCGGACTTACATACGCAGGTACAACAAGTTTAATTACTGTTGGCGGATAAGAAACTGCAACAACTTGCCCTTGCGCTAATTCAGCAAGATAAGTTGCATCTGTAACATCTGAATAATTTGCTTGTTCTTCATATAAAGCCCAACCATCATTCAAAAATGTTGTATCTTGAAAAGTTGCTTCTAATTTACCTTCATTTGAACCAGCACCGAGTGCGTACAAAGTGTTAGCAACTAATGAACCATCTTCGGGATATTCATATTCAACTACATTTCCAGCAGGAAATTCAAATACCAAAGCATCTGCATCAGTTGTGGAATATGTTGTTCCAATTCTTGGATAACCTAATGTAAGTGTTTTTGTAGGCGCGCCTGAACCGTCATAAGCAACATCAATATTGAAGTCAAAACCATTTTCTGCACGCGATAAATCTTGTAATGCAGAATAAAAAGTTTTCTTTTCATACTCATAATAAATTCTGGATACCAATACGCCAGAAGTTTCAACGCCTACTTGCACTCCAATATTGCCATATGGAACACCTTGCGCTAATGAGATTAAGTTTTGCGCAATACTTAGTTGATCAACATTGGTAAATACCTGATCTGATGTAATTCTGCGTTTTTCAAAATATGACTCAAATTCTCTAGCGTTAATTGTAAGAGTTTGACTTGAAGATTGGTAACTGCGGTTCCAGATAATTCCGCCCCATACCAAAACACCATCACGATCTACATATATGGCACATTTAGCAGGAATAGTTGAATTTGTTACATTGAAAGCCGTTGAATTAACGCCCGACAAAAGAATATGTCCTTGTAATGAACCTGCTTGATTAAGTTGAGATCCAAATGACACACCAGTTAAGGATAATTCACCAATAATTGTGTTTGTTAATAAATCAGCAAACAAATAACGATATGAAGTAGTCATGCCGTTACTTTATTTCTGTATTGGTTTCTTTCGCCATTTCAGCAAGTTTTGCGTCCACCATTGCTTGATTTACACCTGAAAGTCCAACCTCGTAAAGATAGTCAATAGTCGGTTGAGTAAATGTTTTTCCGTCATAAGTTGAATGAACATGAGGAATTTCTGCATCACTCAACCAAACATAACTATCAAAACCATGTTCTGTTTTTACAAGATCGGCAATTTCTTTATTCTCTGATTCAAATACAGCAACCAAAACAACGCGGTTGTTTTTAATAAATGCGTAATGTTTTTCCATGATCTCTCCTTATTGCCACCAGAAAATTCGACAGTATCCTGAACCACCTGCTGCGCCGTTTTGCGCACTTCCCGGACCACCTGTCCAAGCACCGCCACCGCCGTTACCACTATTGGCTAATCCAGCAAAACTTGTTATGGCTGGACTTCCGTTGAAATAAGTAGCGGTATGAGAACCACCTGCTCCAAATCCGTATAATCCTGGACCACTCATACCTGCTGGAGTTCCATTAACTGAGGTAATCGCACCATTTACAGCAGAACCGCCAGCACCGCCAGCATCGCCCATACCCTTATCTGCACCTTGTGTACCTACGCCGCCACCTGAACCGCCTAAGCCTTGTCCACCGCGACCAAATGCATTACTTCCACCCGCACCGTTATTACCGCCACCTCTTGCGTTTGTTCCAGCAGCGCCGTCACCAGCACTCACACCGCCATTAGTTCCTGTTCCGTAACCACCGCCACCGCAAACAAGTAATGAACCAAAAGAAGAATTAGAACCAACAGAACCAATGTTTGCAGAAGTTCCACCTGCGCCACCTGCGCCAATTACTACAGAATAAGAAGTTCCGGGCACAACAGTTAAGTATTGTTTTACAACCTGACCGCCACCGCCAGAGCCGCTTCCATAATTTGCCGTTGAAGTAGCCGCACCTGAACCACCGCCACCAGCAACTAATAAACATTCAATTTGAGTTACGCCAGCAGGAGCAGTCCAAGCAGTAGTACCAGATGTAAATTCTTGATACTTAGGAACTAATCCGCCACCAGCGGCAGGAATAACTGCAATACCCATTACGAAATCTCCACTCCGCTAATGTGAAAGTTAATTGTCGTTGCGCTTGCGCCACCTGTGATCGTATTAGTGGTGTTCAATACTTGTTTCAAGTCAATGTAAATTGTTGTGTTTGCTGCAATAGTAGTAGTTGTATGCAATGCGACTTGACCTGCTGCTGGTCCAAGCGCCATAGTAAATGTGCCTGATGAAGCAGCGGTATTTGTAACTGCAATATTACTTACAACAGTTGTAGTTGAAGCAGGAACGGTGTATAAAACTGTGGTTGTCGTAAGTGAGGCTGCTGTTCTCGCCAATACTTTTGTTGATGATGCCATTTACATACTCCCTTTCTTAGAGTGCGCCCATAAGTATAAGCGTTAATTCATCAATAATACTGCCCGGTGCATTTACCGCAGATAAATTTATATCGCCTGTTGCATTTATCGTACCAGCAATTGTTGGACTTGTGCTTATTGCCACGCTAGGAATTGGACCAGTTCCGTTTGTAACGGTAATGCCTGTACCGCCTTGAACTTCTGTAATATCTCCAACAGGTAAGTTTGTTGTAACACTTACGCGTGTATCTGTAATGTTGGCGTTTGTGATCGAAGTTGCTCCAGCGGCAACTGCAATAGTTGCTAGTGATAAGGAATCAACTGGCGTTGAAGGTGCGACTGGAGAACCAGCAGGAGTTCCTGCAATAACTTGAAAAGTAACTGTATTTGAAGCGCCTGTGTAATAAGCATCTTGAATTGTTACAACAACGAGATCAATTCTAGGGTTTGAAGGGTTTGCGGTCGTAACTGTAAGTTGAGTAGCGGCATCATTGTAAAATTGATATACGCCCATATTTGTTGTGAAGTTACCAACTATTGCGCCCCAACCAGCCGCAACTTGTACCGCCATTGCTGGAGTTGCAGCCTGAGTTACCGCAAGAGAAGATGTGTTGATAATTCCCGATGAAGCAATAATTGCTTGCATAGATAAGCGATCATTTTCGGCAGGGTGAGAACCGTTTTGTAACCAACTCGGTGGTGTGCGTAATGCCATTATCTTCTCCTAAATGTAAGCATTGTACCATGTAACGGTAGCGGCGGTTAGTCCTGCGGTGGTTGTGGAACCTGTCAAATAATACTGCGAAGTACCTGCTGGCGCATCAAACCAAGTACCTGTTGAAAGTAAATTTCTAGCAGATGCGCCATTAAGTGTGATAAGTCGGTTTTGAGTGTCGATCACCAATGTATCGGTATTTGTAATTGTTCCCGATAAATTCAAATAATTACCTGTTGTAACATTTCCTAGCGTTGGATTTGTAATTGGACCAGTAATTGTTATTACTGGATAAGTTGTAGCCCAACCGCTATTTACAACATTTGTAAGGCTGGTATATGAACCAAAACCATATACAAGATTGTAAGTACGGTTATATGTGCGCCCTGGTGCCACAGATACAGATAATGATGCACTTTGTTGTGTTGAGTCATAATAATTAGGGTCAGGGCAAAAAAACTCAACTTGTGATGTGATCATGCCATATGTGTAATCGGGATCTACCGAAGTACGCAAAGCACGCACACGCGCATTTACAAATTGCTCTCCCGAAGGTGGCAAAATGAAATATAAAGGCGTTGTTCCTGATGTTTGTGGTAATAACTTTGCCTGAATTAAATTAAAGTTAGTTTGAGCAGAGTTACCGCCAGATGTAGCAAAAGTTTGAAATGTAATTGAGATCATGCGACCGCCTAAAAAGTCACGACCAGAAAACATACCATCTTGATATCCTCGGTTATCATCTTGATTGCGAATTCCGGGCAATCCTTCTAAACCTTCAACGGACAAAATTTGATAAGGCGAACCAACACCGCCAAATGTAATTCCTGCAAAAGAAAATGAATAACTATTTGTAATAACAGGCATTATATAGCCACCACACTTCTGAAACCGCTAGATGTACCAAATTTAATTGCGCTTAAAGTTTGAGTAGAAATTTCGCTGGCGCTCGCGGTTGGATATGTAATGTTTTGAGTTATGTTCACTCCAGATGCGGCATTTATTCCTGCAAGAGTATTTGTATTTACACTTGTAGGAGTTGTTGTAACAGTTTTGGTTGGTGTAACAACAGTATTTGGTTTTGCTGGAATTGTGACTGTTGGCGCGGTAAATGTTTTAGCGTTACCTAAAGCAGTTGCAAGTGCTTTGATTGCGGCTATTGTTTTATTTGTAGCACCTGTGATCGAACCAAGTTTTTCAACCATGTCTGCTTCAATATCAGCAAGAGTATCTGCTAACTCTTTGCGAGTAGCATCTTGTGCTTCTTGGAACTTGATAAATGCTTCGCCTAATGCTTCTTGTAAATCTTTATTAACTTCTGTTATTGACTCTGCTAAATCTTTATCAATTGCAGCGATTGTTTCTGCTAGATCAGCCTTTAATGATGCAATAGCGCTATCGCGTGTTTTTTCCGCTTCTGCCATTGACTCATTAAATGTTTTGTTAATTTCAACCTGTGCTTCGGCATATTGTTTTGCCTGATCTGTAAGAGCAAGTGCTAAATCCTGTTGAGCATCTTTATATGCCTCATTTAACTCACTTGTAGCAAGGCGTGCGCCTTTATTCATTTCTGTTGCGAGTGCATCTAAACCAGAATTTTGAGTATTTTCCATATCAAGGAAAGTTGCTTTTAATTCATTGATTGTTTCAGGCGTAGCATTTTTCAAACTATCGGCTAATTTATTACCAACATCTGGTCCAGAAGCAACAACTTGTTCAATAAATGTCTGTGAGAAACCTTGCGCTTGTAACATTGCAGCATTTTGCGCAAGTTGTTTAGCACCAGCCAATTTTGCCTTCATTGCGGTTAGCAAACCTTCTGCGTTTTGAGAACCGCTTTCTTCCAGCCCCTTGAATAAATCTGTAACACTAAATTCTGTACCTTTTGAAAAAGCACTACGCAATCTATCAACAGATTGTTTAATAATAGATAATAATTTGTCATTACCAGATTTAGTAATTGACTCAATTTTAGTTTGATTATCTTTTGAAAGTTTTGCTAGATCATCTGCCTTTTTAGCATTTAACTTACCCATATCTTCATTAAAGCGTGTTTGTGCTTCTTTTATTTTTTTGTTCGTGTCAACTTCTGCCTTTAATTTCTTTTCGGCAGCATCTTTATTTAACTTTGAAATTTTATCTTGTGCATCTTTGTTTAACTTAGCAGTTTCTTTGGCATAATCTTTATCAATCTCTGCCATTTTTTCACTAAACTTAGATTGAGCATCAGAAATTTTACCTTGAAAATCTTTTACGATCTTCATATAATCTTCATTTGCTTTTTTGGTTGCTGCTTGCGCGGCTTTTTGTTCTGCAGTTGTTTTACCGCCAGTTGTAGGTGTTTGATCTGCACCAAAATCAGGCATTTGTGTTTCTAAAAATGTAAGTTTGATTGGTTTATTTAATTTATCCAATTTACCACTTAAATCAGTAGCCATCTTTGCGGCTTTATCACCCATGTCGCTTATGCCATCAAGCCCTGAATTTATGAAATCTAAACCTTGTTTAGCATATTTACCTACGCCCGGAAGTTTAGAAAGAACAGTAAGTAATGCACGCAAAGGTCCTGTTACAACTTTCATAATTGCTTCAAACACTTTTGCAACTATAGGAATAATTGAAGCAAATGCATTTAAAGCAATCTTTGACATATTGATAACTGCTTTACGGAAAGCCTCTGATTTATTCCATAACATTACAAGCGCACCAATAAGAAGTACCGCAGCCATTACTGCAAGACCGATCGGGTTAATTGCCATAGCACCGTTAAGAGCAATTTGTTGTCCTGTTAATGCCATAGTTGCCGCTTTAGCAACGCCTTGAATAAATGCCCATGCTTTTGTGGCAATAGTTATTGCTTTGAGTGTTAATGAGTAAGATGCTAACGCAACAGTAACGGTTAAAATAATACCGCCAAAGATTTGAAATGCAGTTGAGTTGCGCTTTACAAAATCTACAACTTTATTAAAATTCTCAATAAGGCTTTTGAGTTTAGGAATTAACACCGTACCAACAGATTGTGCGGCATTGTTAAATTCTTCTTTAAGAATTTGTAATTGAACAGTAAATGTTTCTGTTGCTTTTTGTGCTTGACCGCTTAACTTTTCTTTTAATTCTTCCATTGCTTTTGCAGTTGCTTCTGCTTTAGGTAAATTTTCATCTAAAACAATTCCAAATTGTTTAAATACTTTACCTGCTCCCATATTTGCTTTTAGAAGAACCTGTGAAGCCTCTTCCAAACTCATTGATTTTGCTCTTGCTAAATCTGCCGCCATAGCCAATAAACCTTTTGACTTTGTTAAATCTCCAGTTGATTGAATTAAAATTTGCATACTTGCGGCTGCTGCTTCATCATCAAATCCAAGTTTGACAAAACTGCTAGAAAGTGCATCGATCTCTGCTCTTGTTGCGGCAGTATTTAATCCTTGTGCCACCAAAGTAGCATTTAACTTAGTCATAATGACTTCGGCATCCATTGCCTCTTTAATACCAAGAGCAGCAAAACCAGCAAATGCCGCACCCATAGCCAACAAACCAGCGGTAGCAACACGACTTGCTTTGTCAATGCCACCGATTGAACCACCAGCCTTCATTGACTGATCTTCCATCTTGCCTAGTTCATTATTAACTTGCTTAAATTCTGCAATAGCCTTGTCTGCAACTGCTTTAATCTCAAAGATCGCTGGTGGTAAAAATGCCATTATCTGACCACCTGTCCAATGTGTTTAGCAATAATTGCAGGAGCAACTGCTTGAAATCTAATAAATGCTGGCTTCATGTAAGGGAAACCAGCCATAGCAGAAGTTCCTTTCCATGACTCAGGCGCATACGCACCACCTAATTCAACGGCGCGTCCATATTCTATTGTTGGACCAACAATAGCAGAATAACTAGCAAAACCTTTGCGAAACTTCTCTCCGCGTATAGATCGGCGCAAGTTACCTGTTCGGTTCATAGGCGGTTGCCCAGATGTAGCCTTTTCGCCTTTCTGTCTGCGACCTTCAATTTGTTCTTTGGATAACTGAATAAGTGCAAGCATCATTTCGTTACGAGCGCCTTCTGCGCCTTTGTCCAGATCGGCGCCAGCCTTTTCTAATGCGTTACGCACCAGTTTAAGATTTGATGTTATCACTCTCAACCTGTTTCACTAATGAAGAAATAGCAATTATCCAATCCAACAACGCGGCAGGTTGTTCATCTACTTGTTGTGGTGTCCAACCGAAGTCCTTTGCGCAAATGAAATACAACCACTCTTCATCTGGATATGTAAAGGCTTCATGTCTTTCACCACCTTCAAGCAACCATCTTAAGCGTTGGAGTTTTCTAAAGGGCTTTCGGCATCCTTTTCATTTGCTTCTGTATTAGCCAATGCAGGGAATAATACCTTTTGCGCTTCTTTTGTTTCTTCAACAAGAAAATCGTAATCAGCCATTTCAAGTTCATCTAATGAGTCAATTTTGATTGACGGAATAATTAGATCAAGTGACCAATCTTCTACAAGCACGGCAAGTAATCCATCTGTTAATGAAAGGGCTTGCATAATTCCTTCATCTGCTTTACCTGCGTTCATATAAATCTTTTTACGATCTTTTACACGCAAATCTTTTGGGTCGCGTAATGAAACTGTTGCACCACTAGGTAGTGTGATTTTCTTTTTTGACATTTTATTTCCTTCCGATCGGTAAGTGCCTTCCAATTTTACAATAAATAGGTGCTAGGGGGCGGGAACAGGGAAGGCGACTGCTCGACCGACCCCCTAGCACATTTGTTCTGTTACTTAGATATAAGTACCAGAAGCCTTTGCATTTTGTAATACCCACTTAATAGGAGCAAAACCGCCAGAAGCACCTGCATCTGTGGTGTTACCAAGACCGTTAATTGAGACCATAATTTTTACAAAATCATCTCCACGATCATAAGCGGAAGCGGTATAAGCACCCTTTGTAATGGTTGCTTGAATTTGAATTGCAGCAGCACCTGCGCCATAAGCCCAGTTAAGGACAATGGAAGGTTGTGTGTTTGTTAAGTAGCGTGTTAATTCTGTATCCGCTTCCATAATAAACTCAATATCACCTGTAACATCAAGAGCACCAACAAATACGCTAAATGGGTCTTGTGTTTGTGAGATGCCATAGATCGGTGTAACTGATCGCTTCATCGCAATTGTGCCAGTCATAGCATTTGATACTGTGCTTCCACCGATAGTTACAGTTCCTTGCCAAACTGGTGTTGGCAAAAGTGTGCTAAATGTTGGTGTTGGTGCAGTAGTTGTTGCAGATAAGTTACCTGTGGACTTTGCATCAAATTCCAACATACCGTCTGCATTAAACTTTAGTGTTACATCATGGAATTGTTGTGCCGCATAAGTGCGTACCGCAACTGCATAAAAATCTGTAAGTGTGTAAGAAAGCGGTTGAACATCTGTAGTTGCCGCAAGACTATTCTTTAATGAGATCGTGTGTGTAAATGGAGCAGATGCGCCAGTTGTAGCGCAAGCACCCATAATACCTGTTAATGCGTAACCGATACCATCAGCAAATACCGCACCACCAAGATCAAATGTAGATCGTGTTCTGCCCGGAATATAGTTGTAATTTTCAACCATAGCACCGCGAAGTCCTTGGTCGTACAATGGGTCAATTACATTTACTGGCTTTACAGTATCTTTATTGACTAGAAGGTAATCTGTCGGTGCAACCGCAGTACCTTTTGTTGTTTCTTTTGCAATTCCTATATAGGAACGGACGGAATTTTGGACTGCCATTTACTCACTCTCCTGCGGTGTTATGAAGGTTGGTTTGGTTGAAATCTTAGCACTAACACTAATAACTTCATGCGCATTAAAATCATCTGGCGCATCAAATTCATCATTTGGCGCCACAACAATCCCAAGCGAAGGGAGCACACGCTCGTCTGTTCCCGTGTATTTGTACTTTGCCATATGTTCTCCTTATGCTTGTATCATTTCGGTAACATCAAACTGAATTTCAGCGTATGTTTCCGTTGCTCCCTCGGCAACCGTTTGCGGTTCGCCATAAGTAGCGTTGATGATCGGTTCAGCACCTTGCCAAACCAATGTACCTGTTGCATCTCCAAAATTGTGATCTGAGCGCAATCTTGTCTTAATGTTATCAACAAGTGTATCAAAATCAGCCATTGCATCTTCTGCGTTTCTATGCAGAGAGTGATGAAAGATTTGTAAAACTATTGAGTAATCTACACGCTTCCAACCGTTAGTAGCACCACCGATTGCTAGGCGTGTTTCATTTTCAGATTGAATAAATACCACAAGTGCGGCACGCGATAATTGCCCTGCGGTTGAATTTACCTGAAAATTTATGCGCTTAGGAAATGAAGTGAATACTTGATTGAGTGTAACTATTTGCGGAGTTGCTAAAAATGTTGCCAAAGTGGCACGGACTCCTGTGCGCCCTGCCATTATCTAACCCTGCGATAAAGTTTAATCATTTCTAGCGCAGAAGCAATATCTGAACCAAAGCGTTGTGAACCATCAACATTTGCAGTAGCCCCTGTTGTGATCTGCATAGTCATAGAGTTATCTCCACGCATTTTGATAAATGCAGTTGTGATAAGAATACAAGCCTGTTTAATCGTCATTGGCATATTACCAATTGCAACTCCTGCGGCGTGTGTTGAAACTAGCGCAGTTGTGATCGGTACTGTGGTTGAACCATTTGTGTAAGTAGATGCAACTGTTACATCTTCACTTAATGCGCCATCATAGATATGTAAAATTTGACCAGCAATAATACCTGCGCCACTTTTAACAGTAAGTGTAGTTTGTGTTGCAGTTGCCGTAACAATTCTTGTATTTACATAACCTGCGACATAAGTGTATTTTGTAAAGAGTTGTTGGCGCGGAAAACCACCGCCAAATGCAAGTGGTCCTTGACTTGAATATGAAGTTGATATTTGTGATAACGGAATAATAATTTGCTGATTTTCAAACCAAGTTTGTGAACAATCTGGCAAAGTAATTAAATTAAGTGGATTTGAACCATATTGAAAATCTGATAACTGAACAACTGGTGAATTATCAGGGTGTAACGCAATATAACCTTCAGTTGTCATGCGTGTGCGTTGAGTTTCTACATATGTTGTAGCGGTTAAATTTCTATTTAAGTGTGCGTCCATATAGGAAGATGCACGCATGATCACATTTGCTAATTCTGCATCTTGCGCGCCAGAGTTACCGCCTACAACAAGATTGTCAAAGTCAATAGATGTTGGCGCATTTTTGTATTCAGCAATGGTGAGATAGGCACTTTCATCTTGTGTATCAGGTGTAATACCTACTGCCATTTGTTATTCCCCATCTCTTGCTGGTGTTCCATTTTCATGCCCACACCGTGAGCATTTTCTAAACCAAGAACCAAAACCGCACTCAACGCAAACAAAACCTAGTGATGAGTCATTTGTTGTACCCATCAAACTTGCCTCAAAAAAACCTTCTGCCTTTAACGCCTTTGCATCTTTTGAGTTTGAAACTTCTACCATGCCTTTTTTGTTTTGATTGTACTTGCGCACACCGCGAGATGTGGTTATATCAACGCCTCTTAATCCTTGTGGTCCAACCAATTTTGTCATGTTTATCCTTCATTAAGTAAATAGACACCGTGCGCCTTCCTGCACGGCATCTATTTATTGCTTACTAAGCCTTGACAATTCCTGATACTGCGCCGTTCCATGCTGGAGCAGTGCAGAAGAAGTTACCACGGAAGTATGTGCTGAACTCATATGCGAACTGAGTTACGGGCCATTGAATGCCCATGTAATCCTGAACCATGAAGTTAGCCCAAACATCTGTTACCTCTGTGTCTGGAATTGGAAGTGTGTATGAAAGCACTGGTGATACACCCTGTGGAAGCCAAGGGTGAACAGTTAATGGAACCATCTTTCCTGTGATCTCATTGTTAAGAGCACCGATAACTGCACCACCAACATAATCTCCTACTTCATTTTGTGAGAGATTGATACGGTAGTTAGCAGTTGAACCATTTTTGATTGCATCTGAGAGTTGCTTACGATCTGCACCGTTTAGGAAAATCTCATCTGGATCAGCCTTAACTGCATCATATAGACCAGAGAATACTGTTTGATATTCATTTCCTGGGTTTGATGTAGAGAAAGTTGAATTGACTGCGTTGTTGAAACCGCTTGATGAACCAAGAACAGTAGGAAGAATTCCGTCATAACCTGTTGCATATGCAGATGTATCTGCTGATGCGCGAGATGCTGCGGCTCCTGTTGTATTAAATGCTGCGTTGTTACCAGTTAGACCAGTAGCAGAAGCACCTTGAATTGTAAATGTACCTGTACCACGGAGTGTTCCCTGATACTTGAGGTTTGCTGCGCCTGTAGCAGTTCCAACATAAATGTTGTAACCAAGTGCGCCAGTTATGGCAGTTGAAACTGCAATAGTTAGAACATCACCTGATGCAACTGCTGTGCTTGCTTCTGTACCAAGAATTGACTCACCAAAACCTGAACCAGAAATACCAGCATCAGCAGTAACATTTACATAGTAAGTATTTGCGGCTAGTGCAGTCTGACCAGATGCTACTGGTGAAGCAAGTGTGAATGTTGGTGCAGTAAGTGCGCCTGAATAACCAGATGCAGTTCCGCGAGCCATAAGCATCATGCGCTCTTCCATCAACATTGTTGCGTAAAGTGTTGATGTTGAAGATAGTTGGCGCAAGTCCTGATATCCCATACCTGAGAAGTTTGCATCAAATGAAACTGCATCAGATAGTGAGTATGAGTTGTATGGCAATACTAGATCATCTGCTGCGTATGAAATCTTTGGACCGCGTTGGAAGTTAATTGAACCGAAAGCAGTTGTTGTGCTTTCTGTAATTCCGGGCCATGTGTTACCGACTCCGCCTGTACCTGTACCTGTGTATCCGTTAATACGCTTTACACGGTGTGAAGTACCGATACCCTTTTTGCGAGCGATCTTGTTACGCAATGGTGTTGGGCGTGGTGTAAGCAACTTAGATGGTGCTTCGAGGTCAAATGCCGCAAAAGATGTGCTAAGTGGGCTTGTAAGTGTGATGTCTTTCTGAATGTCCTGCATTGCAAGGCGTTGTGAAGCAAGTGCGTTATTTAGCGCGCCTACTGCATCTGGTGAAAGAGACTTGTTTGTTGCTAGGGCTTCAAGTGTTGATACTGGGTCGCCAGATGCTTGCGCAAATGTTGATGTACCTGACTTGATTGCCATAATTGCTGATGGGTCTGAAATAGATTGTCCAACAGACTTGTTGAAAGCGTCTGTGTATTCGTCCATGCGCACTGCTGCATCTTTTGCAGAAGTAGCATCTCCGAACAACTCAGTTGCTTTAACTGGTGCGAGAGCCATTTGTTTCCTTTCGTAAAGAGTTTGAATTATTTAGTGGCTTGTACTGCGAGTGCTTTGGCTTCAAAATCTGATGCCAATTCTTTGTAACCGCGTGCCAAATCTTTGTCATCGGTTACGGCAGACTTTGCGCGATATTCAGCAGCCTTTTGTAGCAGATCACCAAGTTCGGCAATTACTGCTGGCTTAATGACTGAACGCTTTGGTCCACCTTGTACTGCTTTTGTTCTTGCCGTTGCTAATTCTGCATTTAACTTGTTAATTTCCTCTTGATAGGAAGTAACCTCTGTAGTTATAGCATCTTTTGCACTCTTTACGGCTTTCTCAATGATTGCAGTAATTGTCTTTTTTGACAAATCCTCATCATCTGAGGAATCTTCATCTGTGCCATTATCGGCAACATCATTTCCATCTACATCTATGCGTGGAAGTATTGTGGTTGATGACTTAGGAGTTTCAGTAGGCGCAACCATAGTTGCAGTTGATACATCTTTGCGACCGTGCGCATCTGCTGGCTGATCACAACCGCATTCTAGGCACTTTTTAGCAGATTTTGTTTCTTCGTGACTTTCGCAGATCGCTTTATCGCAACCGCCTTTTTCTGCGCATGATGCGCAACCTGCGCAATCACAATCTGCGGTTTCTACTTTGTCCAAAGGCTTCTTGCCTTCTGCTTCTTCAACTTCCTCTTCTGCGGCTTCTGGCTTTGAACCTTCTGCAGTTTCTTCCTCTGCACTTTCACCGACAGGCTTTAATTCCTTTTCTTCATCTTCATCTTCATCAAGTTCCATACCTGCTTCTTTACACATTGACTTGCATTCGTCAAGTGCCATTTTTGCATCTTCATAAGCAGACTTTGCTTCTTCATACATTTTTAGCATATCTTCTTTTGACGGCTTCTCAGAAACCGCTTTATCTTCTTCGTGCTCCATTTTTTCTCCTTTTACGGTCTGAGTTGCTATATTTTTTTCTGTTTTCTTATATCCGCCGCCACGCTTTTTGTACTCATTTGTAACCCAAGCGTTAGCAACTGCGGAAGGATAAACATCAAACTTTTCTTTCGCTTCTCTTTTTACGCGATTGTAAAGTTCAGTATCGGAAGGTTCAGAACCTTTACCGCCACGATTGATGCCTTCATAATCTGGTTCTTTCTTTTCAATAAATTCTTCAACTTGTTCTAAAGTTCCAGCATTATCAGATTTAGCCAACATTAGTTTTGCATTAGGGTTGGCTGGTCTATCAACTAATGAAATTTCTACGATCTGTCCATCAATAATTCTTCCGTTAGCGGCTTTAGTATCTCTAACAATTCTTGGCGCACGAATACCGATTGAGAAACCTTTTAGCACACCAGTTTCAACTTTCTTTACCGATACTGGATCAACAACTAATGCAGAAATGTAATGTCCATCTGCTTTACTATCTAATTCTTTTGCAACACCTGCGGCAATATTGCTATGTTGTTCTCTAATGTTACCGCCAGTTTTGAACCACTCTGGCATTGCTTTCTCTAACCAAGCGGCATCACAAATTTGTTGGTCAATATCTAATGCATCGTCAGTTGCTTTGCCATATACCAATAGCGTTCCATCATCTTGCTTTTCTTGTTTGATGATCTGCGCATATGAGTGTGCTAAATCTGTCGTCATTGATTTATCCTTTTTCTTTTCTCTCTGTGAAATGCTATCTGCCCAAGTTTTACCTGCGTCGCCACCCCACAGAAGCCACGCAATATAACCGCGAGAAGGATTTGAGGCGTTACCCCAGTCCTTTCCTTTTTTGTCAACTTCGTGTCTTGCAAAATAGGATACCATGCGATTGATAGTTTCTAACGGTAACGATCTACCGTTTGATAAATCTCTAGCACGAGCAACTCCCACCATTGTTCCGCCACGCTTAAACTCTGCGCGTAATTCTAAACCGCGCTTTGCGTTTTCTTGTGCGCCTTTAGGCGGTACAAACCCATCTGCCATTTTATGCTGAATAAGTTAGAACAATTGCGCCAGCGGCTGAGGCTGCTGCTGAGATTGCATAAATAATATCGCCAGCGCTTGCATAGAATGTTTGTGAAGTACCTGTTGCTAATGTACGACCGATAGTTGCGCCTGATGTGGTAATCGTGCTATCGCCAATAAAGATTGACGCACTATGACCGTTGTAAATTGTAATTGGGGTCTGTGGTCTGGCGTTCTTATCCACTTGATGCAAAATTGAAGTAACTGTAAGTGTGCTTGCGTTAATATGTTCAAATGCCATTTGTTATTCTCCATTCAGAATATAGTCTAATGCATCTTGTCCTATGTTTTGTGTATCTACCACATATGGCGCAATATCACAAACACAATTTGGGTGTGCTGGCGGTTCGGTATCTCCGCTTGGGAATACATCACCAATACCGATAGGTGATACATCTGCATTTTCTTGGCATAGATCACAAGGGTCTGCGACTATCCACTCTACCAGTTCCGCACCGCTTTCTTCATATAATTCCCTAGAAGCAACGGATACGGCACTACTCATTTCAGTTTGCGCAATAGTTAATGCGCGGTCGCTATCGTCTAGCAAATCTTCCAATTCTGCACGCACACTTGCTGGAGTTTCACCTTTTGCTAACGCTCTGCCTAAGATTGTTCCAATTCTGTCAAGTGTGGTTCTGTTTACATTTTGAATTGTTACACCGCGCCGATCTAACAAATCAGATAATCCGCGAGGCGGTTTAATCAAATTAGCGGCGGCGCGATTGCCCGGTTTCCAAGTATCCCAGTTAATGCCCATTGCGCGTTGTAAGTCTGCTTTTGATGGTGCTTTATTTATCTTTGCCTTTACTATTGCGCTCATAGCAATATCTTGCCCAAGCGTGTAACTATCCACATAGATAGTTTGTAACGCATTGAACATTTCTTTGCTATCTGGGCGTATATGTATTTTGGCATATGCGCGTGTTTCTTCTGTCGTTGTATTTTCTGTAAAACCCATAGCAAAAAAATCATCTACAACGGCATTAACATTTATTGAAGATCGTAAAGCATCTCTAATAAGTTTTGCGCGCCGAGCAGCAAGGCGTGTTTTTGCGCCCTGCCTTTTCTTCCATGCTCTATTCATTTTATGCTAAATAGCGTTCGGCATACCAGCGTGCGCTATCGTAATCTTTTGCAGTTACAAATTTGTTTAACACATCTGCATAGACAACTGGCACATCTTGAAAACGGAAAGCCCTATCTGGTGCTTTTGTTAAAAACCGCAGAAACTTTTTTAATTCCTGTTGTGCTTTAACTGCATCTGTGATCTCTGCTTCTTCTGGCGCATCTTCAATAGCAGATACTTCTGCTTCGGCTTCACCATCATCTGTAAGTGTTTGTACGCCGTCAATTAACAACATACCTGTTTCTGTTACAAGATATGAACCAGTTGCGGTTGTGAAGATAGGAACATCTGCTTCTGCTGCTTCAATTAACGGTAAACCAGCGCGTGATCGTGCTTCATTTAGCGTTAATGTTCCAGATTTGATATTCAAATCAATAGTGCGTGCGTTGCTTTCTGTATCTTCTCTACCACTTTCCATGAACTTGAATTCAAGTTCGCGTGGCATACCCAGAAATACATATGAGAGTTGAGTAATCATTTTTGCAACCCAGTTTGCTAACGGAATTGCGCCGATCACCTCGCTACTTTCTGCTTGACCTAATTGAAAACCTGCGCCACCCAAACCACCTTTAGGACTAAATCCAATTTCAGAAGGTTGAACTCCAAAGTGACCGCAAATGCTATTAACAAGATAATCGTCAAGCGTATCTTTGAACTTCTCGCCATAACCATCAAATTGAATTGGCTCCATACCGACTGGCAAAAGGCGAACACGCTTGCGTTGTTCTGTTTGTCCTGCTAGATCGCTATTGAAAATGTTTTCATATGCGCGTAACAAGTCTGGGTTATTACCAAAGTTTGCATCTGTTTTCATCATCAATTCTGGTGTAACGCCATCTGTATATTCTGCGCGTATCCATTGTTGTCTGCGCAAGTAAATATCTGCAAGTGGTAATGCGCGTTCGGTAGGTCCATATCCATACACGCTTGTTGTTCTGCGATTGCGTATCAAATACGCTAATTCATCACTTGTAAATTCGCCATCTGCTTCTTCTGTTTCTGTCGGTGCAGTAAATTCGCTACGCGGAAAACCAAACAAGATTTGCTGATATGCGCTAAATGGTGGCATTGGTCGCATACCACGATTATCAATCAATGGCTTAATTGTGGAACCATCAAGAATTTGTAATCCGTATAGTTCATCACCGACAGATTTTTGCGGCCATATAGCCCACGCATCTAACACAAGTATTTCTTCAAGTGCAATATTTAACCAATCGTAAAACAATAATCCGTTTGCCTTATCTGGTTGTTCCCAGAATTGACGACAACGGCTAATATCTTCCGTGTAGTTATCTCGCGCAGTTTGCATAGCGCGTACTCTTGCGCCACCGATCTCAGTAATAATCTTTTCTGCGGCATCTTCGCCTAATGTAATATCCCAATCTAGTCCAAGTATCTTTGCCTTTGTAACTTCAATACATCTGCGCAATATGTCGATCTGATCTGCGGCAGCGCGTAATGTTTTGAAAGGTGTTAAGCGTGTTTCTGTAATATTGATATTTTGCGCAACTTGATATTCATATCTGCGTGGGTCGGGTCTGCCACTATCTGAGTTCGGTGGATTTATTGCGCCCGGAACAATAGGCATACCAGGAGCAAATGGAACTGTCGCAAGATTAGGATTGCGTGGTAGTGCATCTGTTTGTCCGTATGTTGTTGTTTGCCCGATATTGTTACGCATTTGCGTTTCTGTTAGTGCTATTGAACCTACTGGTAGATTAGGTGCTTTAGTAATCTCTTTTGCAACTCTTTCTGCAAATCGGTCTATTAAACCCATTACATTAACCTCTCAAATTGTTTCCGCATTTAGAGCAAATGCTAGCCGTTTTCGGTGATGGCATACCGCAAACTGTACATAATACTGCCATACTTGCGAGTGCGATCATACTAGCACCACCAGAGTTTAATTCTGTTAATGCCCACACTAATGCATCTAACCGATCAGGACTTTCTGTAGATTGTGGCGTCCATTCACACATTTGAGTTTCAAGATCAGAGAAGTATCCAACATGATGCACTCTGCCTTGTTCGTACAAACTGCTGATCGGTTCAGCGCGTAATTGCTTACCTCTAGTGGCAGTTACCTTTTTTGTCGCAATAGAAGCATCTACCTGTTTTAATAACAAAATAACCATATCACCGCCATTGTTTGTTTCGGCAACGATCTTGTCTGCTTTGTGTTTGTGATACAACTCAACTGCCACTCTTGCCCAAGCATCTGGCGTTGTGCGAATAGATTTGTCATCAAGTATGTAGTAATCACCATTTGATGCAATTCCAGCCGCAACTATGCCAGTTTCATCGCTAGTAGCGTTAGCAGTTACCGCAGGGTCAATGGCAACTACAACCCGAATAAGTGGTGGTGCGCTATCCACTCTTGCATCATCAATTAGTTTGCGAGTCCATAACGCACCATCTACATTGTCCAGTATTTCTCCGTACAATTCTTGTCTGCCGAGGCGCGTGTTCTCATAACGCAATCTATATTGCGCTAATGCACTTTCAGCTAAATTTGCTGCATTATCAAATGTGGAACCGCGCACTACCCTCACATTATCTTGTTTAATTAACTCTTTGATGATCTTGATAGGTTTGGGTGTAGTTGTAACAATAGTTTGTGGAAATTCACCTAAACGCAAACCGAATTGGTACTGATCCCATGCCTCTGGATACTTAAATGCTGCTAACTCATCAAACCAACCGCCATGATGCTGAGGACCACGCAAACGCTCTGGTTCTTCACCAGAAAACAATTTAATGCGTGACCCATTTGTTAAAAAGATTTCACCGATCGAGCGATTGTAATCCTTTAGAGTGCCATATTGGCGTAACACATTAACAATACCGCTTTCACCTTCTGCGCAAGTATCTCTAGCATCTCCATAAGTAGGCGCAACAATAGCCCAGCGTGTCTTTGGTTTGCTAGATGCTTCCCAAGCCAACCACTCTGCAGCCGTGCGTGTCTTACCAGCGCCACGCCCTGCTAAATACAACCAAGTGTTCCAAGATGTATCTTCGCTTGGTAATTGTTCAGGTCGTGCTAACTGGTTAAGCCATCTAACTCTGCGGCTGACTATTAAGGATAGCGACAAGTCGTTGGACTTCTGCATCAATTGTGTCTCGGTCATAGATACTTACCTCAACTTGTGCCTTAGTAGGCATATCCAAACCAAGCAATCTGGCACGCCTTTCCATAATCTTAATTAACGCCATTACTAACCGTGCGCGAGTATTAGCATCTACATTTTGTGTATCTGTTAGATCACCCCAGATAGCCGCTTGCGCAATATCAAGTCTGTCCATTTCAGATTTGCGCACTTCAATTACATCTTCATAAACAATTCTGTTACACGCACTTAAATATGCTTTATGCGCGCCAGATGCACTTGCGTAACCTAATCGCTCTGCAATTAGATCAAATGTTAATCCGCCACGCCTATATTCAAGTACCTTGCGTTCCTTCTCCAAAGTTTCAGGTTTAACTCTGCTTCTTCCCATTACTTGCCACCCCAACCGCCACCGCGAAAGATCGCTGGCGTTGCGCCTATAATTTTGCTCATAACATTACCGCACTCACATTCCAATTCGTGTATATCATCAAACCCGAAATGAACATTGCGTTGCGCATTACATTTGAAACACTTAAATGCATATATTGGCATTTCCACCCCCATAATCCACTACAAATATAGCACTAATTCTTTGGGCGTGGACATAAAACTTTAGCGATCTCTTCATTAGGCGCACCTGCAAATCTGAACCCAGTAGTTATTCTGCTACGCGATAGTCCTAACCTGCCTGTTATGGAAGATGTTTTGCCTCTTTGCGCCACTCTTGACGGCTCTCTTATCATTTCCCAGTTAGATGATCTATTCAACGCCCTAACGCGTGCTGGGTGACTTGTGGTCGTATATGTAGATAACCCTTGCGCCGCTAATCCAGCACAAACATAATCTACAAATCTGCCACCTAAACCGATACCTTGATAATCAGGCAGAACAACAGTCCTGCTAATACGCCTAGCATTTTTAACATTAGCGTTAATAAGAGGCAGAATAGCGGTAAATACTGCTGGCTGATCTTTGATTAACCCAACATAGATTTGCGCTGATTTGTTCAAACTGTCGCTTAGATAGTGATGTTTGCTGAATATGCTCCACGCTTCATACTTTGCCCAAATGACTTCAACATTGACTTGTGGGCGGGGTTGAACCGACCCCCAAGTGAAAGTGCCAAGATGTGGCTGGTAAATCCAATCAGGTCGTAACCACTCTTCAATATCGTAGTGGCAAGCAACTGCAACAAACTTTTGATTACGCGCTCTAACAGTTTTAGCAATAGCAGCAGAACCAATTTGCGCAACTGTGCGGTCAATAACAGATGTAAATTCATCTACAACTGCGATCTCTTTACTCTCTGCAAGTACGCGTGCCATACTCACACGGAACTTTTCACCGTTTGATAAATTCTCATATGGGCGTAACCAAGCAGGTGGTGATGAAAAGCCAACACTTGAAAGTAATTCGGTAATGTCCTTAATCGGTAACTCTTTAGGAAAATCGTCAATAACGGCGTTATTGCGACCCCATTGCATAGTTTCTGTGCTTAACAATTCTTGATTAAACATATCTTTGGCGACCGTTGTTTTACCTGCGCCACTAGGACCAACAATTAAACCTATATTCCAATCGCGTGTTCCTAAGTCTGGAATATTGTTAGGAATTTCTGTTGTAGATACTTGCGCCGCTTGTAAATCAAAAATGCCTTCTAACTGCATTACTCTAGGCGATCTGTTAATTTCTGTGCTTAATTTGATAATACTCATTTTTGCCTCTCTTATTTTGCGAACTTTGCCCTATAAGCATGGCATAAAAGCATGGCTTATAGGGCTCCGTCCAGCACTCACTCTGATTACTTATGTTTCACCAGAGAGGTGTTAGGCAGTTTGCCCAACTCTATTAAATAACGATTGCGCGAACACGCAACCCTTCTTGTGATAACCGTAGCAATAATGCAGTTTGATCATTTTCATCTTCACACTCAATTACAACTTCATAACGCTCTGCAATCTCTTTTAGATCGGTGTTAATTTCTTCGCGTGTTTTCAAATCAAAACCTTTGAAACCTAAGTCTGTAATAGACCAGTCTGCGAGATTGAGTTCGCGTAATTGTTCTAGTAACACTTCACTATTCCAAGATGCTAATTCAGCCGTGCGATTATCTGCGAGCGCGTATGCCTTAATTGTGTCTGTATCCCAATCATCTGGAACAGTAACGCAAGACAAACCTTTCCAGCCTATTTGTTTGGCTGCTTCAACTGTACCGTTACCAGCAACAACAAGTAACTCTTTTGTTATTACTACTGGTTTGCGTTGCCCAAACATTTGCAAAGAGTTAGCAATTGCATCTAGGTTCTTTTGATTATGCGCTCGCGCATTGTTTGGGTCAAGTGTTAGATCATCAATCGGAATAACTTTTATTTCCAGTTCCATTTTTACCTTTCAAATTTAGGGAGAGAGGGTGCCAAGGGACGGAAGCACCCTCTCTCTAGTTCGCTACACCGAAGGGATTGACGGTGTGCGAAGTGCCTTCACTCGCTCAACATCTGTGATGTTAAACAAGGATTTTCTTCTGTATCTGCCTGTCGGTACAAGAATTTTGCGCCACACAAGTTGTCGTAAATTGTTATGTGAAATGTTAAGCATCTCTGTTGCGGTATGGCTATCTACCATGCCATCTGGAATACCTAACTGAACTTCTGAAATAGTCATTTGTTGCCTTTCTATAATGCCCAAGGATCATCAACTGGGTCCTCGATCGGTTTTTCATTATGCGGTACAAGTGGTTCTGGCGTGTTTTTAGGAACGATACCATAACCGTTAATTGTGCATTCAAGTGATTTAACTTCAACGCCTTCCTTATTTACATATGTACTTTGCGCAAGTAATCCGTTAAATGAAATTAATGTACCTTTGCGTAATTCATTTGCCGCGCCTGTTGCATTTTTGCCCCAAACAAAACAACGAAACCATACTGTTTCCTTATCTACCCACTCACCATCTTTGTTAATACGCGGTGTGTTTGCAACTGAAAATGATGTAACAAATTTTCCAGTAGGTGTTTGTTTTAATTCTGGGTCGCTACCTAAACGCCCTTCTCCGTAAATAACAATTTCACCAGCCATAGCCTTCAATCCTTTCAATGTGATCGTAAGTTCCTTCAAGTGTTAGTTTAACAGTTGAACCGTTAGGAAGCAATAACGGATAATCAAATGGGTCTGCGTGTTGCGGAACAATGTGTCCTGTTTCTGTTGCCTTTTTTATATTCATATGAACAGATAATGTTCCAAGATTGTGGCACTCATGATGTAATGCAATAAGATTATCAACTGTATCTTTACCGCCACGCGATCTGAGTTTGCGATGATGCAACGCGAAGTTATCTGATAACCCTATTCCACACTTTTCGCAGTACTGTTCGCACCGTGCAAGAATTAACTCCCTTAGTGCTTTCCAATCAGTCATTTGATGCCTTCTGTGATTATTATGACGGTTTAATCGCCATAAGTATTGAAATGATCGTCAATGACAGTTTCAGCATAGAGCAAGTTGCGGCTTAACTTTGCTTTATCTGTTATGCGTATTAACACACCTTCAACTGCGCCATATTCTTTCACCGCAGTAATTTTTGTAACTTGCTGATCGTCCTCATAAGCAACGCCTGTTAATCCGTCAAGCACCGCACGAATTAACTTATCAATGTCTGGTCTAACAAATGGTTCGTTGCGTTTAACAGTTTTGGGCTTCAAAAGCGTAAATGTTAAATGAACTTCAACGCTTTCAACTGCTTTTTCCCAGATCACCGACTTAGCAACACGCGCAATATCAGCACGCCACAATGCTAAGTCTTGTGCGCGTACATGAATTGCGTGTCCGTTAATGAATTTAAGCGAACCTTGTGGAATTGGTCTGCCTGCAATAAAAAATTGCGCGCTAGTACCAGCGTTGTCGTTGCCACTTTTTCCAAGCGGTGCAGGGATCTCCATAACGATGCTCAATATACCGCAATCCGTTATCAATTTGTTTCTTTGGGTGCTTTGCTTTTTCCCCTAACATTTGCGCAATTCCATATGCGCTACTTGTAGGATTATCTGCTTTGTAGTTCCAAGCACTTTCTTTGCCCCATAACTGAGAAAGGCATACAAACTGGTTTGTGTTCCAGTTGTATGCCTTTATAGCAATTTGAGCGTATTTTTTAGGATTTTGTAACGCTAAATGCGCAACCTTTTCCTCTTTTGATATATGCGGTGCATTTGCTTCTGCTGGACTTGCTAATACTAATAACAAACCTGTAACAGTTGTTAATAGTATTTTTTGTTTGTTTTGTTTTTGCATTTCCTACTCCTTTACAGGGTTCGGGTTCGTGTCGCTTCTTCTCTGTCGTAATTGTCCGATGATCGGAGTGATGAGCGATTTCTGAGGCGTTCTGCCATTTCCTCACTTGATGTAGATGTGTTTTGAATATGCGCCCTCTCTGGGTCGCAAACTGGGCAAAAACGCACGCCATCATACCAAGTTTCAACCGTAGTTTGCACGCTATTGCGAACAATTATTTTTTTATCCACATACCGAATAAAAATATAACCTCGATCGCAACCATCGCTGTGCGTACAATAACAATTTGTTTTTACGCATCTGTTATACATTACAACTCCTTTCTTAATACATTTAGTACATCTTCTATCCCTGCCCTATGACCTGTTAAAAAAACAAACGCTAGTTCATTAGGCGGTAATTCACTTTCTACCGTTAATTGCAGATCGTGAACCTCTCTTAACAGTTTTTGTATCAAATCAAACTTCTCATTTGGTTCCATTTTGTTCCCTTTCGCTACCTAGTGCTATATCTGCGCAAATTGCCTGAACACCGATTAAAGCGTTATCTAAACTACCCATGCGCTTAACGATTTCCTTGCGATTTGTGATCGGGTTAAATAACATTATCTCTTGCGCAATTTGATTGCGTATTTGCGCTTCAAGTACCGTTATTACCTGCTTTGCTAATTCTTGATGCTCTTCACTAGCAGTTTCAAGTATTAGTTTGCCTTGTACAACTGTCCAATGCGGTTTTTTGCACTTGTGGGAATTAAAAAACTGCATACTATTTTCCAACCTTTCCATGCAGAATTTGTACAAGTTCCTCATATGTTTCAATTTCAGCCACAATGTAACGCTGGACTTGTTTAGTTGCATTTGTATCTTGTTCAATAGCGTTATTTGTTACGCCTAGATCAGCAGCCAATTTGCTAATAATCCATTCATTATATGTTTTCATTTATCTACCCCTTTTGTGATCGTTGGATAGTTCCCAGTGATACTCACAAACATCTCTACCGAGTTTCTGGTGACTTGCTGGGTCGTTACATATAACGCACTTAGGGTCGTTATTCTGCGAGTCTGTATTCGTCTCTGGTGACTTATTTTCGGTCATTTGCCTTGCCTCTCTTTGTACATATTTTGCGCCACGCGGTATG
>Ga0181349_1000067_pt1 | contig 37659 bp, 55 predicted proteins | sample Su13VDMM110SD_FD_130106 | JGI IMG/M metagenome (GOLD analysis project Ga0181349, IMG submission 130106) | Freshwater viral communities from Lake Michigan, USA - Su13.VD.MM110.S.D | ecosystem: Environmental > Aquatic > Freshwater > Lake | place: USA: Michigan | collected 2013-07-16 | reverse complement strand
CTAGCTGGGAAGGGGGTGATCGAGGTCAAGGCGCGCAAGATCAAGCGCCGCAAGGTCCGCAAGTACATCCTGAACGGCGCGCGTATCCTTGAGGATTGCGGCCACATCGCGGGCAAGAATATTACGATCATCCCGGTCTACGGCAAGCGCTGGTTCGTTGATAACATCGAGCGCTGCATGGGTATCGTGCGCTTGGCCAAGGATGCGCAGCGCATTTACAACATGATGATTAGCCTACTGGCTGACATCGCGGCGATCTCGCCCACCCGCAAGCCTATCTTTGCCAGCGAGCAGATTGCAGGCTTGCAGCAGGAATGGTCCGAAGCGAACATCAAGAACCTGCCGTTCCTTCGCGTCAACTCCATGATCCAGCCCGATGGCAGCATGGCCCCGGCTGGCCCGGTTGGCTACATCGAGGCTCCCGACATTCCGCAAGCGCTTGCGGCGCTGATTACCCAGTGCGGCGCGGACATGAACGAGATTCTCGGCATGAACCAAGGCGCGGAGCAGGTGGTGTCGAACATCTCAGGCAAGGCTGTCGAGATGATCCAGCAGCGCCTCGACATGCAGTCGTTCATCTACATGAGCAACTTTGCCAAGAGCATGCGCCGCTGCGGCGAGATTTGGCTTTCGATGGCCAAGGAGATTTACGTCGAGGAAGGCCGCGCGATGAAGAGCGTGGGCGAGCGCGGCGACATTTCCAGCGTGGAGCTTGCCAAGCCGGTCCTCGATGAAACAGGCAAGGAAGTCCTCAAGAACGATCTAGGCGCGGCAGACTTGGATGTTGTGTCCGACGTTGGGCCGTCCTTCACCTCGCGCCGTGACGCAATGGTGCGTGCGCTGTCTGGCCTTCTGCCGATGGCGCAAGACCCGCAGGATGCCAAGGTGCTGACTGCGCTGATCCTCATGAACGTCGAGGGCGAAGGCCTGGGCGATGTCAACAACTACTACCGCAAGCAGCTTGTCGGCATGGGCGTGATCGAGCCGAACGAGGAAGAGCGTGCGCAGATGGAAGCGGCTGCTCAGGAGCAGGGCCAGCCCGATCCTAACGCGGTTTACCTTGCAGCAGCGGCTGAAAAGGAACAGGCGCTTGCGGATAAGGCGCAGGCTGACACTGCCAAGTCCATTGCGGATGCGGAAAAGACACGTGCCGAGACTGCCGAGATTATGGCGGCGCTAGGCACGCAACTAGGCGCTTAGGAGGGCGCAAAGCATGGACGAAGAGCAAGAGGTAATCGAACAGACCATTGAAACCGTCGAGGAGCCGCAGCCGGTTGAGGAGGAAGGCCCGCTAGTCGTCCAGATCGGTGACGAAGAGCCAGACGGTGAAGTCTCTGAGGACGAAGTTGCCAAGGCCCCGGCATGGGTGCAGGAACTTCGCAAGCGTGACCGGGAGCGCGAGAAAGAGAAGCGCGAGCTTCAGCGCCGGGTCAAGGAACTTGAGGCCGCAAGCGCACCTGCACCCGATGCTCCCAAGCTTGGCGCAAAGCCTACGCTTGAGGGCTGCGACTATGACGAAAGCGCATTCGAGAGCGCGCTAGAAGCCTGGTATCAGGACAAGGCCAAGGTCGAGGCATCGCAGCGCGAGGCAGAGGAAGCGCAGCGCGCGGCCAACCAAGCATGGGAAGCCAAGGTTGCGAGCTATCAGGAAGCCAAGGCCAAGCTGCCGGTCCCTGATTACGATGACGCCGAAGCCTTCGTTCAAGACACGTTCGACACTACGCAGCAGGGTCTGCTTATCAAGGTGGCCAAGGACGCGCCTACGCTTGTCTACGCATTGGGCAAGAACCCGGCCAAGGCGGCTGCACTGGCAGGCATTAAGGATTACGCCGAATTCGTGGCGGAAGCCGTTCGACTGGAGATGAGCGTGAAAGCAACCCGCAAGCCTGCCGTGGCCCCTGAGCGTTCAGTCAACGTAGCTACTGGCACTGGTGTTGTCAGCACGGATAACACGCTGGAGCGGTTGCGCGAGGAAGCCGCCAAGACTGGCGACTTCTCCAAGGTGATGGCCTACAAGCGGAGCAAGGCGGCATGACAACGCTCTGGCTCGCAATCATGAGCATCACCTGCCTCATCATCGCCAACGACGACAGCTATTGGCGGTAGTTGCACATAGGGCGGTTGTGTGATAGCATCCGCCCTATCAGCCTTCGCGCGGCTATAAATGCGCAGTCCATGGGTAGCCGCCTTTCCCGAATAGGCGAGTTCCGAACCGGGCATAAGCCCTTTTCCGTTCTCGCCATATGTGGAGATTCCCATGGCTAACAATTTTTCGAAAGAAGAACGCGTTGCGTTCGAGCAGATTCTTGAGGGCTTCAACGACGCTCTCGTGATTTCCCGCAATGTCGCCAAGTTCGGCACCGATGGTCAGCTCATGGAGCGCGCCAACGATACGATCTGGCGTCCGATGCCCTACATCCTGAACAGCCAGACCCGCACCGTGGGTTCGGCGGTTACTCCGCAGAATGTGACGCAGCTTTCGGTTCCCTCGCGCCTGACCGAAAAGAAGAACGTTTCGTGGGACATGAACGCTCTTGAACTTCGCGATGCGCTTCAGGAAGGCCGTCTTGGCAAGGCCGCTTATCAGCGTCTCGCTTCGGACATCAACACCAAGGTGCGTGACGTTGTGTCGCTTCAGGGCACGCTTGTCGTTCCGATCACTGGCGCTGCCGGTGACTATGACGACATCGCGCTTGCTGAGAGCATGATGAACGAGCAGGGCGTTCCTGAAGGTGATCGTTACCTCGCGCTTACCACGCGCGATTACAACGGCCTTGCGGGCAACCTGGCGGGTCGCCAGAACCTCGTGGCGAACAAGACCATCTCGGCTTACGAGCGTTCGTATGTCGGCATGGTTGCAGGCTTCGAGACCTACAAGATCGACGCAGGCAAGCGCATTCCGGCTGCGGCTGGTGGTGGCTCCATCACCATTGCAACCAACGGTGCGCAGGTTCGCTACGTTCCGGACAACGTGGATGCCAACGGTAACAACGTTGACAACCGCTATCAAACCGTGACCGTTTCCAGCACGACCAACGTGGTTGCTGGCGATACCTTCACCATCGCCGGTATTGAAGCCGTTCACATGATTACGAAGGAAAGCACGGGCCAGCTTCGTACCTTCCGCGTGATCTCGGTTGACACCGGCACGACCATGACGATCTCGCCGCCGATGATCGGTGCCAACTCTTCGCCTACTGCGGCGGAACTGGCATACAAGAACATCAACGTCGCTTCGACCAGCGGCACTGCGGCGATCAACTGGCTGAACGACAACGCGTCTGGTGCGAACCCGTTCTGGTTCAAGGACAGCGTCGAACTGCTTCCGGGCCGTTACGCTGTGCCGGATGGTCAGGGCGTGGATATCATGCGCGGCACGACCGATCAGGGCCTTGAGGTTGTGATGGGCAAGAAGTTCGATAACTCGACCTTCACCAGCCTTTACACTCTCGACGTTCTTTACGGGGTGGTAAATACCAACCCGCAGATGAACGGTGTGATCCTCTTCGGCCAGCCGTAAGAGGTGGGTGGGGCGGCGGTTCTCCTAACGTCGCCCCACTTTTTTAGGAGATAAGGCAATGCCAATGAAGAAGGGTTACGGACCTAAAACCGTATCAGCCAACATCAAGAAAGAGATGATGGCAGGCAAGCCTCAAAAGCAGGCGGTGGCCATCGCTTTGGACGTTGCCAAGAAAGCAAAGAAGGCTCGCAAGAAGTGAGTGACTTCCCCACCATGGTTTACCGCATCCCCGGCGCGCACCGTGCGTCTGGCGGCTTGACGTTTGACTATCGCGGCATTGATGACGCTGGTGCGCTCAAGGCTGCGCTTGCGGACGGCTGGCACCTCTCGCTTCCTGAAGCGATTGCAGGTGATGCCATCGAAGCCATTGACGACGTGTCGCCTGCCACCCGCGAGGAACTGGAGCAGAAAGCCCGCGAGCTTGGTATTGGGTTCAACGCGCGCACAACCGACGCGGTACTTGCGCAGCGCATTGCGGAGCGGGTTTGATGGGCTACACTCGCCGCGACTTCATTGATGGCGCTCTGGAAGAGATCGGCCTTGCCGCGTACAATTACGACGCGACGGCTGAGGAACTCAACAGCGCCATGCGCCGCCTCGATAGCATGATGGCGGAATGGAATGCGCGCGGCATTCGGGTGGGCTACCCGATCCCGTCCGGCCCCGGCACTGGCAACCTGACCGACGAAACGGAGGCACCGGACAGCGCATGGGAGGCCATCGTCACCGGCCTTGCGCTGCGTATTGCGCCTAGCTTCGGCAAGACGGTGATGGCTGACACGCGGACCAACTTCATGCGGGCCTACCAGGCGCTGCTGAACATTCACGCGCAGCCATCCGAAGTGCAGCCGCGCAAGATGCCCCTCGGTGGCGGCAACAAGCCCTACTGGTGGGGCTATCAGGTATTTACCACGGGTCCGGTTGATCGGCTTGTTACCGGCGATGACGGCGTATTGGAGTTCTAAGTATGTCCACGATCAATCAACTCTCGGCGGTCGCTAGCCTTAGCGCAGGGGATAGCGTCCCGGTCTACGCGCAGTCCCAAGGCGATGCGCGCAAGTTCTCGCTGACTACGCTAGTAGCGTATCTCTCGACGGCGTTCTCCACTTTGTCCGCTTCGTCCTATATCAAGGTGACTACGGTGACGGTTGCGAATCTGCCCAGCGCGGCCACGGCAGGGGCTGGAGCGCGTGCGACGGTATCGGATGCCAACGCTACCACATTCAACTCTGTGGTGGCCGGTGGCGGCGCTAACACGGTGCCTGTCTTTAGCACGGGTTCGGATTGGAGGATTGGTTAATGGAACGTCCCTTTACCCCCGCTTGGGGTTCAACCACTGTCGTTAGCAATGCGACAAGTGCAACCGCCGCTTTGGTTCTGCCAAAAGACCGCGATTGCGTGGTTCTCACCAACACCAGCGCCACGGCCCGCACGCATGTCATGCTGACCGCTTACGAAAGCGAGGCAACCGTCCCCACTGGTACGGCTCCGACGACTTCGACGGGCTTCCCTATCCTGCCGGGGCAGCAAATCCGCATTTATACCGGCTTCGGTCCTAAGCTCCTTCGCACGATTGCGACAGTAGCGGATGGTAGCATCATCATTACGCCGGGGTCGGGCTTCTAATGGACCTTGGTATGCACCTTCGGCTGGGGACGGTTAATAGGCCACTGCCGTCAATGGCGCTGGACTTCTTGACAGAGCCTGTCTTGAGTAGCGCCGTTACGTTTGCTCGAAGCTCAGCGGCCACTAGAGTAGGGCAGGACGGGCTTATTCAAACCGTTGCGGTTGACACGCCCCGCTTTGACTTTGACCCCGTTTCGCGTTCCCCGCGTGGCCTGCTAATCGAGGAGGCGCGGACGAACCTGCTGGTCAATAGCCCGATCAGCGGCGTGGTACTCCCTACGCAGAGTGTCTCAGTGACAGCGGTTCCGCATACGATTAGCTTCTACGGGACCGGGACCATAACGCTATCGGGCGCGGCTGTTGCATCGGTTGTCGGCACAGGCGCATACCCTAATCGGCGGGTGTTGACGTTTACGCCTATCTTGGGCGTGCTGGTTTGCACCGTGGTTGGCCTGGTGCAGTTTGCCCAGCTTGAGGTTGGATCGTTTGCAACCAGCTTCATCCCAACCGCAGCCTCGCCAGTGGCCCGCAGCGCGGACATTGCCACCATGACCGGAGCCAACTTCTCTAATTGGTACAATGCCAGCGCGGGGACGTTTGTTGCCAGCTATGGGGCTTCGCCCAACCAATTCGCCACGTATATAGCCGCGTCTAACGGCGTTGTCGGGCAGAACTCGGTTCATTTTGACAACGATAGCGGCGGTGCCATGCGCGCCGTGTACTATTCCGGTTCTGTGGCGCAGGCCACTTTGTCGCTCGGCGCTTATGGTGCTGCCGGTACTGTAAACAAGGTTGCTAGTGCGTATGCGGTGAATGACTTTGCGGCCTCGCGTAACGGCGGAACGGCTGTCACTGATGCGTCTGGTGCGTTGCCGGTATCGCTGACGCAATTCAATATCGGCGCGGACCCAAGCGGCGCAGCGGTTAACGTAACCAACTCGCACATCCGCACCATTGCCTACTACAACAGACGCTTGCCTAACGCGCAACTTCAGGCTCTCTCTGCATGACGCAAATACCGATCCTTAGCGGCATCTACTCGGACACTTCACCGGCTCTGCGTACATCGTACCCGGTGAACTTCTTTGCCGTGCCCAAGGATAACGGCGTCTCTACCGGCTTCCTGCGGCCCGCAGATGGCCTCACCGCATGGAGCGCTACGTCGGGCGTGTGCCGTGGCTTGATCCTCTGGAATGGCATTCTCTACGCGGTCAACGGTAGCAATCTCTGCTCAATCAGCAGCGCGGGCGTGGAGACGGTGATTGGCGATGTTGGCAATGACGACTTGCCGGTCACGCTTGATTATGGCTTCGACGATCTGGCCATTGCGTCGAATGGCAATCTGTTTCTTTACAATCCTACCGCCGGACTGCGGCAGAATGTGGACCCCGACCTTGGCACAGTGAACGATGTGCTATGGGTCGATGGGTACTACATGACTACGGACGGCACGTTTCTGGTTGTGACCGAACTTAACGACCCGCTGGCCGTCAACCCGCTCAAGTATGGCTCTTCGGAAGCGGACCCGGACCCGATCATTGCTATCTTGAAGCTGCGCAATGAGGTGGTTGCGCTGAACCGGCACACCATCGAAATGTTCGATAACATCGGCGGGAGCCTGTTCCCCTTCCAGCGCATTGAGGGCGCGCAAGTTGAAAAGGGCTGCATCGGCAAGGACGCTTGCTGCATCTACATGGAGGCGGTTGCGTTCCTCGGTTCGGGCTTCAACGAGCAGCCTGCCGTGTACTTGGCTGGCAATGCTAATGCGGTCAAGATTAGCACGCATGAGATTGACACGCTGCTAGAAGCCTACACCGAAGAGGAACTCGCTCAGGCCATCCTGGAGGCGCGCAACGAAGGCTCGCACCAGTTCCTCTACGTTCACCTGCCTGACCGCACGCTGGTCTATGACGGCGGCGCGTCTCGGGACTTGCAGGTTCCCGTCTGGACGGTGCTGACAAGCAGCTTGGAGGACTTCTCGCAGTACCGCGCGCGGCACCTCTGCTACGCCTACAACGCATGGCGGTGCGCTGATCCTCAAGCCAATCGCATCGGGTATCTGCGTCGGGACATCTCCAGCCACTACGGCGAGCCGGTGCGTTGGGAGTTTGGCACGTTGATCGTCTACAACGGCGGCTCAGGCGTGCTGTTTAATAGCCTGGAGCTTATGGCGCTAACGGGTTCGGTCGCCTTGGGTGAAGACCCGGCTATCTCGACAAGTTACAGCGTTGACGGGCTGTCATGGTCGATTGACCGGACCATCTCGCTAGGCACCATTGGCAATACCACCAAGCGCCTTGCATGGATGAAGCAAGGCAGGATGCAGGACAGGCGCATTCAACGCTTCCGGGGCACCAGTGACGCACATGCCTCGTTCATGCGCCTTGAAGCCACCCTAGAGCCGTTGGCTTGGTAATGGCAAACAAGCTCACCCTCACCCGCAATCAGCTTGCCGCCTTCCTTGGCGACCATGAGCAAATCAAGCAGTTTGAGCGGCTCATTCTGCTGGTGCAGGATTACCTCAACTCCGGCATGGTTGACGGCATTGACGTTGCGGGCAGTAGCGCGCTTGCGGCGGCTAACGCGAATGCGGATGCGATACAGGCATTGGCTGATGCCTTGGATAGAATGCCGCCCGCTGCCGACTTGTCTGGGCTGGAAGGCCGCTTGGGGGCACTAGAGGCCATTCCGCCAGTCTTGGATTTGAGCGGAATCGAAGCGCGCCTTGCGGGGCTTGAGGCATCCCCAACCACACCAGCGGTGGCCAAGGTCGGTCTGACGGGTGACGCTGCGGACTTGATTGGCAATCTGCCGGTTGCGAGATTAAACGGCGGCACGGGCGCAAGCGGGACAACCTTTTGGCGCGGCGACGGTACGTGGGCAACGCCTAGTGGTGGCGGATCGTATAGCTATACGGTCACAAGCCAATCGGTCAGCTATGCAGAGACAGCTACCAGCGGGGATCAAGTGGTTCTCGTGACCGGCGCGGCGGTAACGGTTACGTTACCCACGGCAGTTGGTAACACGGCGCGATTTACGTTCAAGCTAATGGTGGCTGGAACCATGACGCTGGATGGCGCGGGGGCTGAAACAATCGACGGCGCGGCCACGGCTTCAACGGCGGTGCAATATACGGCCATCACTATCGTTTCAGATAATGCGAATTGGGTGATCGTATGAGCTACATTCCTAGTCCTGTTTCGATTCTGCAAGGCGGCACAGGCTCGACAACAGCGGCCACTGCGCGCACGGCGCTGGGATTGGCTACTATAGCGGCGACAGGCGACGCTGCGGACTTGACCGGCAATCTGGCTGTTGCGCGGTTCAACTCGGGCACATCGGCAAGCTCTACGACGTTCTGGCGCGGTGATGGGACTTGGGCCGCGCCCAGCATTAGCCTAGCGGGCCTAGGGTCTAAGACCTACCTCGTGGGCACCGAATTGATGCTGGCTGAAGATGCCGGGGTCCAGTACAAAGTCACAGCCTCTGCGGTCCTCGGCTCTTCGTTTACGATGACGCAATCCGCGTATGCGCTAACAAACACGGCTGGGTTGCTTCAGAAAATTTTTAACGGCTCGACCAACGGCGCACTGACCTTGGTCACGGGCACTTATGTGTTTGAACTCATGCTCTACATCACAGGCATGTCGGCCACGAGCGGTAACGTGGGGTTTAGCCTTGTAGGTGCGGGCACTGCCACCATCGGCGCGGCGGCGCGTTCGCTCATGCAGTCCGTTGGTGTTGATAACACTACCCCCGGCAATGCCCTTGCGCAGAATGGTGTCAACCTACAGGGGACAATAGGCAGTGTCACACCCCTTCAGATCGCGGGGGCGGGCACGGCTCTCGCGTCCCGCATACACGGCGCGTTTGATATGACCGGAGGCAGTACACTTATCCCCTCAATTACTCTAGCGAATACCGGGACTGCGCCTACCGTGCAGCCGGGTAGCTACCTCCTCATTCGCCGCGTGGCCCCCACGGCTACCGCAACAGTAGGGAACTGGTCCTAATGGCGATCTGGATCGACTCTGAAGGTACTCTCTACTGGCTGGACGGTGACCCCGTGCCATGCGTTCACCGCGATGATCTCGTGCCCGCGCCCGAGCCATTGCCCCTGGTCGAAGGAGACTAACATGGCCAAAACACCGGCTTGGCAGCGCAAGGAAGGCAAGTCACCAACCGGCGGATTGAATGCCAAGGGCCGCGCGTCTGCCAAGAAAGAGGGCATGAACCTCAAGCCTCCCGTGTCGGCCAAGCAGGCCAAGAAGTCGCCCAAGGCTGCGGCACGGCGCAAGTCCTTTTGCGCGCGGATGGGCGGCATGGAAGGCCCGATGAAGGACGAAAAGGGCAAGCCGACCCGCAAGGCTCTCGCGCTTCGTAAATGGGATTGCTGACATGAAGAAAACACCATTCTGGGACAAGGCAGAGCCGAAGGGCGACAAGCCGTCCAAGCTCTCACCAAAAGCCAAGGCATCAGCCAAGCGCCGCGCGAAGGCTGCGGGTAGGGTCTACCCGAATCTGATCGACAATGCCGCAGCGGCACGAAAGAAGGGGAAGTAACATGGCCACTATCAACACTGTTCTGATCCCCGCCAAGACGGCGGAAAACATCCAGACGACGCAATACACTTCGTCCAACGTATCGACGATCATCGACAAGTTCACCGCCACCAATTACTCGGCGTCGGCTGCGACGATCTCGGTGAACCTTGTCACCTCTGGCGATACGGCGGGCAACCAGAACCTGATTGTCAAGGCCAAGACCTTGCAGCCTTCGGAAACGTATTCGTTTCCTGAGCTTGTCGGGCACACGCTGCTTTCGGGCGGGTTCATCTCGACCATTGCGGGCACGGCGTCGGCCATCAACATCCGCGCGTCGGGGCGGGCAATCAGCTAAACGCTTTTGACTATGGCCGCAAGGCATGGTATGGTGCATTTACTGAGTGTTCCGGCCAGCCAGTAGGCCACCTGACAAAGGTGCCGGATGCAGATTAGAGCCGCAACGATTGATGACATTCCCGCCATGGCTTCCATGGGGCGCGACTTTGACGTTAGCGCGCGGCAGGATGATCTGTTTGAATACGTGGAGGCGGATTGCATCGCCTCGCTTGAATGGCTGCTGTCTCTTGACATTTTCCTGTGCTTTGTCGCGGAAGTTGACGGGATCGTCGGCATGGTGGGCGGCATGGTTTCACCGGTCTACTTTAACCGCGCTCACAAGTCTGGCGAAGAACTATTCTGGTGGGTGGCTGACGGTGCGCCTGCCATGACGGGGATTCGTCTGCTTAATGCCATCGAGGATGAAGCCAAGGCGCGCGGCTGCTCGACATGGCAAATGAAGTGCATTGACCGGCTGGAGGGGCAGCGCATGGCCAAGCTTTACGAACGGCGCGGTTATCGGCCCTTTGAGCATACATTCATCAAGAGGTTCAACTAATGGCAGTAGCTTCAGCCCTTATCGGCGCGGCGGCTTCAATCGGCGGGAGCCTTCTAGCCTCCGGCGGCGCGAAGTCCGCAGCGAATGCGCAGGCAGAGGCTAACGCGCAGGCCATTGCGGAGCAGCGCCGCCAATTCGACCGCGTGCAGCAATTGCTCTCGCCTTACGCGCAGGGCGGCACGGGGGCATTCTCGCAGCTTCTCGCGCTGGCGGGGGCGGCACCGCAGCAGACCAATTGGCAGGCCTACGCGCAGTCAAATCCGGCGCTCATGCAGGCGTTCAACGCACAGCGCATCAATCCCTACGGCGGCGGTACGCAGGACCTCGCCACGTTTGCGCAGCAGTGGCAGCAGCGCAACGACCCGCGCGCCGATCTAGCCAAGTTCCAGACCGGCGGGGCACAGGCGCAGCAGCAGGCTATCAGCCAGCTTGAGCAAAGCCCGACGTTCCAGGCTCTCGCGCGGCAGGGTGAAGAGGGTATCCTGCAAAACGCGAGTGCAACCGGGGGGCTGCGGGGCGGAAATGTGCAGGGGGCCTTGGCGCAGTTCCGTCCCGCATTGCTTAACCAGCAAATTCAGCAGCAGCTTGAAACACTAGGCGGCATCTCAAGGTTGGGCCAGAATGCAGCGGCGGGCGTTGGTACTGCTGGTGTGGAGACGGGCCGAAGTGTCGGCGCGCTAATGCAAGATACCGGGCAGGCGCGGGGCTATGGCGCGCTAGGCTCTAGTGCTGCGCTTGGGCAGGGCGTGGCGAGCCTTGGTGGCATCCTTGGCGGGGCGTTGGGTGGGCAGTCGAGCTTTAATGGTTCGGGGATTAATTCGAATAGCGCGCTGGCAAGTCTGCAAGGTATTCCTATCGCACGAGTTCCGCTCCCCGGTCCTATAAGCGGCTATGGTGGTGGTACTTTTGACCTTTCCGGCAAGCAGGTCACATTCTAATGGCAATCAATCCTCTCCCCTTCCTGCAAGCCATGCCCGATCCGGGGCAGGCGTTCATGCAGTCGTTCCAGGCGGCACGGCAGCAGCGCCTGGCGCAAGAGCAGGCCATGCAGCAGCAGGTTGCGCAGCAGCAGCGGCAGCAGCGGTATGCGCAGTTTATCCAGCGGCTTAAGACTGACCGCTCGCCGGAAGCGATGTCCGAGTTCATGCTTGAGTTTCCGGAGCAGGCGGAGGCCATTAAGAAGGCGTACGAGCCGATCAATGACGCGATCAAGCAGACGCGCCTGAATTACTCGACGCAAGTCTATTCCGCGCTTGAACGTGGCGATATGGGTTCGGCGCAAAGGATTGCGGGTGAGTTGCTGACCGCAGCCAAGAACACGCCGGGGCAAGAGCAGTACGCTAAGGAGCTACAGTTTGGCCTTGAGCTAATGCAGCGCAGTCCGGAAGAAGCCAAGGTTGCGCTGGCAAACACGATCTTTACGCTTGATCCCGAGCGTTACAAGACGATGTATGGCGAAGGTGGCTTGACTAGTTTCCAGAAGGACTTGCGAGCAGCTAACATTAATCCCCAAAGCGAGGAAGGCGTGGAAAAATCTCGCCAATTCCTTGAGCTTAAGATCGATCCGATTGTTGAAATGCCCACACCGCAGGGCGGCAAGTTTGTCGGCCAGCGATCCAAATACTACGAAATGTTCGGCAAGGGCGCTCCCCCTCCGCGTATCAAGCAGCCGCCGCGCATTGGCGAGGTTCGCAATGGCTTTACCTTCACTGGCGGCAATCCGGGCGTTCAAAGCAATTGGGTGAAGGCCAAGCCTTTGCAGGATACGAAGTCCCCTGAATTGGGAGCGGGCGGCATTCCAAGCGTTCTGACACGAGCGCAGTATGACGCTATCGTCGAAGTCAAGGGCAAGGGCGAAACAGATGCTTGGATGCTGCGCAATGGCGTGCGCCTTGGTGAGCAGTGAGGAATTAAAATGCCGCAGGTAATGCCTTGGGAAGAATATAGCTCCACGCCTAGCGATGCTGGCGGCGGGCAGGGTGTGGTTATTCCAAACGCTCCGAAAGATATGGCTGCGGAGCAACGGGCAGAAACCGGCACGCAACTCAACGTGCAGGGCGAAGCGCGCGCGGGGCGTAAGGAGCAGTTTGACTACGCCAAGGAACTGCGCACCGCGTTCAACAAGGCTCCCGAAGCGACCAACTATGAAACGGTTATTCGGCAGTTTTCGTCTGCCCTTGGCGCGAAGTCCACTCCTACCGGCGATCAGGCGCTGATTACTGCATACGCCAAGATGCTCGACCCCGCTTCGGTTGTGCGCGAGGCAGAGTTTAACATCGTGCAGGCTGGTGATAGTGCGATTGGTCGCCAAGTGGCGCGCATCCAGCGCGAGCTAGGCATTGACAGCAGTGGCTTGCTTCGTCCGGAAGTGCGCAACCGCGTGCTTACCGAAATGCGCAACCTGGTGGACAATTACCGTTTATCCTATGACCGGGTGCGCGGCGATTATGAACGCTTGGCGGGCACGTATAACATCAACCCTGAATCGGTGGTCCTCTCGCGCATTGATGACCCGTATCTGCCCAAGATTGAAAAGGCATGGCAAGAGCGCGGCGTTCCGGAGGAAGGGACGCAACAACTCGGCCTCGAAGCTGGTGCAACGTTCTCAACCGAGCAGGACAAGGCTATCAGGGATGCTACGCAGCAAGCGTGGCAGAGCGGGGCGGACCTGCAAGGCATTGTGGCGGCTGCGCAGGCGGCTGGCGGCAAAATCACGCCTAACGACATTGCCAATATCCAAGCGGCTATTGAGGCCCGCGCCAAGGGGCAATCCGTCACCTTCAACCCGGCACAGACCGGCCAGCGTTCACCCGTTGCGCAAGCGGCTGGTGAGTTCCTAATGACTCCCGCTGGCACGGCGCTTACGGGTGCTGTAAACGCGGCTGGTGCAGGCCTTCTCTCGCAAGTCGCTGGCGATCAGGTGCAGGGGCTTGAGGCTCTGAACCCTGACTTTGCGCTTGGCGGCGAGATTGTCGGCTCCATGCTTGGCACTGCTGGTCTTGCAGGCGGAACCTCGGCTGCTCTCCGCATGGCCGCGCCTAGCATTGCAGAGCGTGTTGCCGGTGGCGGGCTTGCTGGTGCAATTGGGCGTGAGGCGCTTACAGAGAGCGCTTACGGCGGCTTGTACGCTGCAAACACCGGGCAGGACATTGGCACCGGCCTTGCAATGGGTGCTACGGGTTCGCTTGGTGGGCGGGCGCTAGGTGCGGCTGCAAGGCGTGTTGCCCCTGCCGTGGGCCGCGTGTTTGGCCGTGAAGGCGGCAACATTCCCCCCGATGGCGGCGTTCCTCCGGGCGGTGGTATGGGCGGCGGCGTTCCTCCCGCTGGCGGTATGCCTGCTGGCACCCCGTCCGCTGGTGCCTCAATGGCTGGCGGTATCGACCAGATGGCAGCGCAGGCCGAAGAACCTTTCGCGCCTATCACGTTCCGCAGCAATGATGCTGGTTCGGCGGGTACTTCTCCCGAGACTATGCGTATGGCGCAGGCGCAAGGCTTGCCTGTTCCGGTTGAATTGACGCGCGGCGCGGCTACGCGCGATGCCGAGCAACTCGCGTTTGAAAAAGAGCAGATTTTCGGAGAACTGGGCGGGCCGCTTCGTCGCCGGGCTGAAGAAAACAACCTTCAGGCGCTGCAAAACTTTGACCGGCTGATTGACATGACCGGCGCTGAAACGCCCGATATTACCGCAACCGGCAATGCGGTAATCAATGCGCTTACGACGGGATACAAGGCGGCAAAGAACAGGGTCAACGTTGCCTACAAGCGCGCCGATGCAGCGGGCGAAACGCAAGAGCCTGTCTCCTATGCCGAGATTGTTGATTACATCAATCAGCAGCCGCCAACGACTGTATCGCAGATTGCGCCGATCCTTCGTACGGTGTCAGAGCAACTGCGTATCAACGACCCCGATGGCACGGGCATGGTTCGGCTGCGTGACTTGGAGGAAGTGCGCAAGCTGATTAACAAGAACACCCAGTACGGCACGCCTAACGCAGCCTATGGCGGCGAGCTTAAGGGTCTCATTGACCAGGCGACCGAAGGCAAGGGCGGCGAGCTTTATCAGCAGGCGCGCAAGCTTCGCATTGAGCAAGCGCGCAAGTTTGAGAATCGCGCCATCGTTTCGCGTCTGGTGTCAAACATCAAGAACATGGACGATCCTAAGGTTGCGGCTGACAAGGTGTTCAAGCGGTCAATCCTTGATGGTTCTCCGGAGGAAATTAAGTTCCTTCGCCAAACGCTGCGCACCAGCGGGGCCAGCGGGCGGCAGGCTTGGAGCGAGCTTCAGGGGGCAACCGTCCGCCACTTGCAGGAAGTGGCAACGCAGGGCGTCAACATGACTTCGGAGAACCTGCCGGTCATTTCCACGGCCAAGCTCAATCAGGAGCTAGGCAAGCTGGAAAAGAACGGGCGGCTCGATGTTATCTTTGATCCCAAGATGGCGCAGACACTGCGTGATTTGAATGACGTTGTGCGGTATGTGAACACGGTTCCGCCGGGTACTTCGATTAACAACAGCGGGACGGCGCGCACACTTATGGCGGCACTCGGTGAAATGAGTGCAACCGGCCTTACGACTGGCATTCCAGTTCCGCTTTTGACCGGCCTTAAGGTTCTGAAAGACAGCATTCGTGATGCAAAAATCAAGGCAAAGATTGCCCGCTCTCTGATGCCCAAGGAATAACCCATGACCAACATAACCAACCCCTTCCCCTACTTTCCCGAAGCTGGCACTGGCGGCTTTATCTACGTTGGCGCGGCTAACCTGGACGCGCGGACCAATCCGATCACGGTGTATCGGGATGAGGCGCGCACAATTCCTTGGTCGCAGCCGATCCGGACAGTTGACGGGTATCCGGCTTATCAGGGCGCTAAGGCCAGCATTTACGCAGCGCCCACTTCCGTCTCGCTTACGGTGCTGAACAGCCAGAGCCGTGTTGTAACCAATGGCTTGTCATTCTCCTCCGCGCTTGATGCCTTTATCGCGGACCTTGCTTCGTCTGCCGTTGGCGAAGGCGACGCGCTAATTGAGCAATCGAATGGCGAGACGGTACGCAGCAACTCGCCGGTCTACATCTGGCGGCAGCGTCCTTCACTGGTGGGCGACGCTGTAGCGGGAACGCCTACGCAGAATGCGCTGCGTCTGCAATCGCAGATCAACGCGCTTTCAGCCGCAGGCGGCGGCACGCTGCGCATGGTCGAAGCGGCAGTTGAGATCGACCGCGCGCTCAAGATTCCTTACGGCGTCTCAATCATTGGCCCCGGCTCCGGGCGCTGCGTTATCAGCAACAACTATGCACCGTACAATTCCGGTCAAACCGCGATTTTCCAGACCGGCAATTTCCAGCCGAGCTACGCGCAAGTGTACTATTCGCTCCCGTACAGTTCCGAAGCCAAGGCCTTCAACGCATCGCTGTCTGGCGACACTGCCGTCACTTTGACCACCTCTGGCGATGCTGCGGGCTTTGCAGTGGGTGATATGGTGTACGTGTTCTCGGCGGCGTTCTATACCACTTCCGGCGGGGATAAGCAGCCCTACTATGCCACTCTGCGCAAGATCACGGCGATCAGTGGCGGCGTGATCTATTTGGACGATTGCCTCTACTCCGAGACGGCTGGCGGCTATCTGGTCAATCTGCGCACGACTACAGCACCCGGCCCCCCGGCGCTTGCAGGTGGCCCGGATGTAACGCTGTTCGCATGGGGCGATGGCGAAATTTCCGGCCTGTCAGTCTCGACACTCGGCAACTGGGGCGGCGTCACTTCCGCCGCCTACCGCGCCTCGTTCAACGACATCGACGTACTTGCCTCGCGCCGCATCTGGTACAATAACCTGATGGTCAACGTGCAGTACAACAACGTCCGGGGCGCGTTCTTTGTCAAGGCTGGCGAAATGAGCATGAACAGCGAAAACGTTGTTGTCAGCAACGCAACGGCTTCATACAATCAGGGTCTTTTCGTGCAGGCTCTTAGCGCACTGACTGAGGTATCCGGCACGGGCACGATATCCTCGAACGTGTTCACCGCCAACGCGCCCACCGCCGGAACGTGGACGGTGCCCACACGGCTCTACACGGCAGACGGCACCTATTACGGCACGATTGTCTCGAACGGCACTGGTTCGGGCGGGGCGGGCACGTATAACCTAACGGGCGGCACCAACGTGGGAACGCCGACCACGTTCCTAGGCGTCAAGACACCCGCAGGCGGGATTTCCACGCAGGAAAACTCACTCTACATTACGTTCCGCGACATCGTGCTGAACATGACCGGCCTGCCGAGCGGGACTGTCTTGTCGGCGCTCAACGCGCAAAACGTGCGGTTTGACAACATCAAGGCTTTCCACGGCGGCGCGTCTTTCACGGGAGCGGTGCTTAGCTTCGGGAACGACATTGTTACCGCCAATCGGCGCGACAGCACAGACAACTTCGCCAACGTCTCGTGGAACGGACCGTGCGGCATCCATGCGCAGATTAGCGGAAGCGGTTCGGCGCGCAACCGCATTGCTGGCACGTTCTCGGGCACGCCGATTACCTCGGCCATCCGCATCGCTGATACGACCAGCAAGAACTTCATCTTGCCGGGATCGACGTTCCTCGCGGGCAACTGCATTTTTGTCTCCGGTGTCGCCAACCAGGACGTTTCAGATGTCTACGTTGATGGCGGCATGGAGGGGTTCACCAACAGCTTGGCCTACCCGACTATGCTGGCGAACACGGTGTCCAACGTCCGCACAGCCAAGACATCCGGTCGTCAAGCAGCCAACAAGCAAATCCTCTTGGCGGTGTCTGCCACGACTACGGACACGGCAATCGTGTCCAGTGACATAGGAACCGGCACCTTGCAGCGCGGGGACCAGATCGAGTTTGACATTCGCTGCAACGCGACCGGCACCAATGCGCCAAAGCGCCTCAATTTCAAGCTGGTGAACGTCACGGACAGCACGACAACCACAATGGCATCGGCAGTCATCGCTGCTGCCAGCCCCGGCATCTACAAGTTCACCGGGCGCATCGACGTCACTAACACCGCGCTGCTCGTGCCGGTCAACGTGACGGTGCAAGGCGCGGCTGCTGTAACGCCTGGTGAGGCTGCATTTACCGCAACCGATCTGGCAACCAAGCAAGTGCGCTTTGAGATCACGGTTTCGAACGACAGCCCGAGCGATGCCAACAGCATTACCGTTGCCAAGATTTCCCTGTCAAACCCGCGCCAATTGTAGGCGCGGCATGGGGCGAAAAAATGCGTTTAAACACCTAGTCCTATTTGACACAGTTGCAAGCCAAGGTTAGGTATGTATCGTTAGGGCTTGCCCATGATTGAAGGTAAAGACATGTCAACTCCTAGCAATCACTTTAACGAGATAGGGGATTACGTGGCCTCCTTCACCGCGTCGTTAGTGGTTGTGTCTCAGTGGAGCCAAGTTTTAACGCCGATTGTCGCGCTGCTGGTTGGTGTGGCTACGCTGGTCTGGTGGTGCATCCGGTTGTGGGACAGGCTTGTTAACGGGGTTGATAAGCAATGACAGCTTTTGACCATGCCTTGAAGTTGATCCTGAAGCACGAGGGTGGTTACGTAAACCATCCGCGTGATCCGGGCGGCGAAACCAACCTCGGTGTGACCAAGCGTGTCTGGCAGACATGGGTAGGGCGCACCGACGTTGACATGCGCACGCTTACCCCGGCCAAAGTCGCGCCGCTCTACAAGGCGCAGTATTGGGACAAGGTGAGCGGCGATGACTTCCCGCCTGCTTTGTCGCTGGTGCTGTTCGACTTCGGCGTAAATGCGGGCGTGTCGCGTGCGGTCAAGATGCTGCAACGGATTGTCGGCGCGGTGATAGATGGCCAGATCGGGCGGGGCACGCGGCAGGCGGTCCAGCTTTACGTGACGGCGCACGGTCTCGCCAAACTGATTGAGGCCTACAGCGAAGCACGGCGAGACTATTACCGCGCGCTTTCGACCTTTGACACGTTCGGGCGCGGCTGGCTGCGGCGCGTGAATGAGACGCACGCCGAAGCGGTGAAGCTTCTGTGAACCGCGCGCTGTCGATAGCAACGGATGTTCTCATCGCCTTCCTGCTGCTGGAGGGCCTGTTTCTCATTGTGGAGTGGCTGACATGACGAAAGAAGAACTGGCGGGCGTTGTCCGCACTTTTGCAAGCGCTGCTCTCGCCTTTGCCGTTGGCAAGGGCTGGCTCGCCGGAATCGACCTTGCAACGCAGTCCGCACTTGCTGGTGCGATTGCTACCGCGATTGCAGCCTGGTCGGTCAAGGCAAAGCGCGTCAAGTGATCGGGCTGCTGCTGACCCGCTGGAAGGTGGGCCTTGGCCTGTTTGGCGCTTTGGCAGTGTTTGGCTTGTTTGCTGCCAGTTGGCATTACCGCCACGCCTATCATGCCGAGAAGGCGCTGCGGAAGGCTGACAGGGCTGCATACGTGGCAGCGCAGTCCGAAGCCGCGCTCATTGCCCAGCGCGCTCTAGAGGTGACTGAGGCGGAATACAGGAGCAAAGCAGATGAAGCCGACAAAGCCTTTCAATCCAAGTTGGCGGATGCTCGCCGCGCTGCTGACGCTTATGTGTCTGCTCACCGGGTGCGCAGCCAAGCCGTTGCGCGTGATGCCAGCGGAACCCCTGCCAGCGCCGAAAGTGGCCGTGCCAGCGTTCCTGCTGACCTGCCCGCCGATGCCGTCATGGTATCCGAAAGCGACGTGCAAGCCTGCACCGATGCGGTGACGTATGCGATTGAAGCGCATGATTGGGCACTGACTTTGCCCAAATAACCCTATCAACTGCCAAGAGGTGATATGTGCAATTCGACCCCCGATTGCTCGAATACGCCACGCCACGGCAGCGCGAATACATCGGCATTCTGGAAGGCTATGACAGCTTCCGGTCGGCTGAACGCGCGCTAGGCCTCACTACCGACACAATCAGCAAATCAATCCGCACCCTGAAGGCCCATGCGGCGAAGAAGGGGTTTGCGCCGGGCAACTTCGAGAGCGGTGTGGCTCCGGGCTACCGCATGGGCAAAGTTACCGTGCAGCGCGCCGCAGATGGCACTGTAGAGCGGACATGGGAACGGCAGTCACCAAGTACTGAGGACGCGCTAGAGGCGCTCAGGGAGGCTGTGGCGGGCATTTTGGAGCCGTCCTTTGCCTGCCTGCCTCCGGTCACTGGTCCCAGCGTTTGCGATTCCGATTTGCTCACCGTCATACCCATGGGTGATCCGCACTTTGGCTTGCTCACATGGGCAGAGGAAACCGGCGAAAACTTCGACCTCAAGATAGCGGAGCGGCTGACCTTCGACGCGGTGGACAGGCTGGCGATCTCTGGCCCCAACTCCGAAACCGCGCTGCTGCTGAACCTTGGCGATTATTTCCACGCTGATAACGGCACGAACCGCACGCCTCGCTCCGCCGCGCCTCTTGACGTTGACGGGCGCTTTGAAAAGATTGCCCGCGTCGGTATTACGGCGATGGTGCGTTGCATCCGGCGACTGCTCGAAAAGCACAAGCATGTGATCGTGCGGAACAACCGGGGCAACCACGATCCGCACCAAGCTTCAATGCTGACACTTGCTCTGCAAGGCTGGTTTCACAATGAGCCGCGCGTGACAATCGAAACCTCACCGTCCAGCTTCTACTATCACCGTTTCGGCAACGTCCTAATCGGCTCGACGCATGGCGACGGCGCGAAGTTGAACGACCTGCCTCTAATCATGGCGACGGATGCACCAGGGGATTGGGCGGCGGCAAAGTTCCGCGTCTGGCATTGCGGCCACTTTCACCATGACCAACTTAAGGAACATCCCGGCTGCACGGTTGAGACGCACCGGACGCTGGCAGCGGGCGATGCTTGGCACCGGCATAGCGGATACCGATCCGGGCGGGATATGAAGGCAATCATCTACCACCGGACACATGGCGAGGTGACGCGGGTTCGGTGCAACATCACGCAGTTGGAGGCAGTATGAGCGATACCCCGCAGGCTATAGCTGCACCATATAACGTGCAGGGTATCCCCGACCACGCCGAAGCTTTCGCCAAGGTGCTGGTGACTGCGGCACGCCGAATCCGTGAAGGGCAATCCGTGCGGGATGTGGTAGCGGGGATGTGTCTGGTGGAAGTGGTGACGGCGGTTAGCGGGCGGATTTAGCTGCGGCCTTTTGGCTCGAATGACACCGGAGCTTTCCGGCCAGCGTCAAACGCCTCCATCAAAGAGTGGTACGAAAACTCAATTATAGGGTCGGGCAAGCCTTCGCCGTCCAATTCGGCCCAAGCGTAATCACGCGCCATGAGATCACGCACATATCGCTTGGCGGCTTCCGAAGGTTCGTCTTGTGTCATGTCTGCGGTTCCTTTACCTGAACAATCCGTTGTGGGCCTAGCCAGACATAGCCGAAGTTGGCCGGTCCCCAGGGCGTTGCCTGCCAATCATCGACACGGACGATCTCGCGCTCGGTGGTCCATTTCTCGCCATTGGGGTGAGTGAGCATCACCGCGCCGCCTGTGGTGGTCTGGTTCATGTCGGTTCCTTGTCCTGTTGGCGCTCGATGGCGTCGGCGGCATGATCCCAATACTGCTGCATTTCCCGACAGCGCGCGTAAGTGCCGCTTTGGTAGGTGTCGTGGCCTCTGCGCAACCACCGTACAATCCCCGCCCGCTCCTTCGCCACCTGCTTGCGGAGGCTGCGGATCTCGGCCTCTGCTGCTGTGGCGCGGGCTTTCCAATGATGGACCCGGTCAAATAGTAGTGCTTCATGCGCCGTGTTCATGTCACCACCGTCAGCGCTGGGCGCGGCTTGAGGTTCAGGGTCATCACTTCACCCCCAGCGCGGCGAGTTCATCTTGTGTCATGTGCGGTCCTTTCAAAATCGAATGTCGTCGTCGGCCCAGTCGTACAGATCCCAGCCAAACTCGCGGCGGAGGAAGTCGCGGAGGCGGGTGGGGATCACCATACGGCACTCAGATAGCGCGACCGCCAGACCTGTTCGAGCTTGCGCCAGCGCGCGGCCTCCTTGTGGTCGCCATTGCCCTCCGCCTGCTTGGCGGCCTCGCGGGCACATTTCATCCCCTGCAAGCATCGTGCGCCTGTCCAGCTCACACCCCACCCCCTTCCTTGGGTGCCGGGGGTGTGGGCAAATGCTGGTGAGCGAGCGTGACGCGGCGGATGCGGGCATCACGAGCGGCGGCAATCATGCTGCGCTCGAAAGGTCGCGCCGTTTCCATCTTGCGACCCGCCCGATACCGGACGCCTGCCGCCCACGCCTCAAGCTCGGCGGGGGTGGCGAAGGTGTGGGTGTGGTTCGGCGCGTTCACTTCGCAGTCTCCAGCGGCAACTCAGGCTCACGCGGCGCGACAGGCGGGCGGCGGTATCCGGTGAGGGGTGATGTGTAGGCGCGGTGGCCGGGACGCGGCTGCATCACGCGCGGCTTGGTGAGGTGGTGGATTAGCACGTTAGCCTCCAAAGGCGACAATGGCGAAGGTTGCGGCCACGCAGGCGGCGTAAAGCAGCGCAGCGGGTGCGATGATGGTGCGAATGTACATTAGAATGCCTCCGGTCCAGTGCGCCGCCCATCGGACACGGGCGCTTCCCATTCTGCCTCAAGTTGGGCACGGCGCACGGGCGTCATGCTGGCGAGGTGGCGGCGAGCTTCAATCGCGTTGCGGTGGCGAAGCTCGTAATCGGCTGCTTCAAGGCAGCGCGCCCATTGTCCGGTGCGGCTCATGGCTCAGTCCTCCAACCGGCGTTCATCGTCACCGCGCCAATCGTTCGGCTCCAGATCAGCCTCAAGATCGGCCAAGAGGTTCCAAACGTCTGCGCATTCGGTGACGTTGTAAATCGCCTCAAGCAGCGGCACCTCGGCACGCATGGCGAAACGGGTGTAATCGCCATCGGCGCGCTCAAGGGCCGCGAGATAGGCAGTGGCGGTTTCAACCAGCTTGCGCGCCTCGGCAAGATTGCGAGCGCGATTTGCGGCCCGCCAGTCGATTTTGGTTTCGGAAGTCATGTCGGTGTCTCCTATTGTGCCTCCCTTCTAAACGCGACAATTTGCGATTGCAACCATAAAAATGCGCTTGACCGCGAAAAAATGCGACGCTAAGAAATGGGCCATGGAAAACACACTCACACCCACCGATGTAGAGGTGGCTGCGCTTAAGGCTCGGCTCCCTCTGATCAAGTTCATCAAGCAAGCTGGCGTATCGCCTTCGGCGTTCTACCGCTGGCGGAACCAGGAACACGAACTGCGCCCGCTAACGCTGGCGAAGCTCGCAGATGCAGTGGAGGCTGTATGACCGCCCTCATCATGCTCGGCGCGACCGTAGCCTACTTCATCATCACGATCCCGCTTGCAATGTGGATCGGGCGCGCGATTAAGCGGATGCAACGGTAAAAGAACACCCGCGCGCCCTACACCCACTCCCAGCGCGCGGAACCTGCCGGGGCGGCTGATATAGTCGCCCCGGATTTTTCGTAACACTAACTTCCAATAGGAGATTGGAATGAACGAAGCACCAAACGATGTTTTGGCATACATCGCTGCGCTCGCAGATATGCCACTAACGGCCCGCGTTGAAGCTATCAATCAGTTGCGAGAGGCTATCCACGAAGTTAGCCCTTTCCGCAGCGAGCCAGTAGATTTTGTGCGCTGGGTTCCCAACACTCTCGTTCACTCAAACGACTATAATCCTAACAGCGTTGCGCCGCCAGAAATGGAATTGCTGCGCTTGTCGATTGATGCCGATGGTTACACACAGCCCATCGTTTCAATGGCCGATCCTGATGATACCTTTGAGGTTATTGACGGCTTTCATCGGCACCGCGTTGGCAAGGAATGCATGGACATTCAAAGCCGCGTGCATGGCTACTTGCCGCTTGTTCAAATCCGCGAAAGCCAATCGGATAAGACAGACCGTATGGCTTCTACGATCCGGCATAACCGGGCGCGTGGCAAGCATCGCGTTGAGGCAATGTCTGACATTGTGATTGAGCTTAAGAAGCGGAATTGGTCAGACGAAAAGATTGCCACCAATCTTGGCATGGAGCCGGATGAGGTGCTGCGCCTGTGCCAGATCAGCGGCTTGGCAGAATTGTTTTCTGACGAAGACTTTTCGCTATCGTGGGATGTGGATGATTTTGATCTTGTGATTGAGGAAGTGTGATGCAGCGCGTTTATCACACATGGGAAAAGTGGGAGTGCTACCCAGCCGGATTCTACAATCCCAAGCCGCCCCGCAAGGATTTGTCTATTGAGAACTGCAAGCGCATGTATGCGGACTTTTTGCGCGATGATGTGCGCTTTAGAAGTGCAGCCGAACGTGTCATTACCGAATGGCGCATGAGTTCGGAGCACTACCTAACCAACGAGCGCATGAACCGTATCGCATGGATGGGGCAAGCCTCAATGTGCATCGAAACGGGCGTATCTAAGTTCTTTTGCGGCGGATATTTTTTGCTCACTGAACTTGAACAAAAGCGCGCTGATTGGATTGCGCTCGATGCAATCAATGCGTGGATGGGAAACAACGGGCATCCTATCATCACTATGGAGGATGCACTCGGCAGAACACAGGCGGACCTTTACTAATGACCGACAGAAAACATTATCGGGACCAGAATGTCCTAGACGCCGCGCGCGAGCGCATTTCCTACACCTTTGACAACTTTGAAAAGCTTTATGTCAGTTTTTCCGGTGGAAAGGATAGCAGCGTCATGCTGCACCTTGTCATGGATGAAGCCATAAAGCGCGGGCGTAAGGTCGGCGTGCTGATTATTGACCTTGAGGCTCAATACAAGGCAACCGAAGCGCACTTGCAGGAAATGGTTGATCTGTACCGGCCACATATAGACCTGCATTGGGTATGCCTGCCTATGTCACTGCGCAATGCAGTTACCAATTATGAGCCGCGCTGGCTTTGCTGGGATCCTGATAAGCAAGATATTTGGGTACGCCAGCCTGCCAAGGAAGCCATTACGTCTCCGCTGTTTTACCCGTTTTTTCAGCCTGGTATGGAATTTGAAGAATTTGTCGTACTGTTTGGCGAATGGTACGGCGATGGCAAGCCATGCGCGGGCTTTGTGGGCATTCGTGCCGATGAAAGTTTGAACCGCTTTCGCACGATTGCCGTTTTTGACAAGCGGATGCATGGCGGCAAGCGTTATACAACGCATGTCATTGCCGAGACGTACAACGTCTACCCGATCTACGATTGGAAAACGCAAGACATTTGGCGCTATCATGCCAGGTATCCTGACAAGCCCCACAATCATGTTTACGACCTGATGCAACAAGCTGGCGTACCGCTTAGTCAACAGCGCCTTTGTCAGCCTTATGGCGACGATCAGCGCAAGGGGCTTTGGCTCTACCATGTTCTTGAGCCTGAAACGTGGTTCAAGCTGATTGCCCGCGTCAACGGCGCAAACTCCGGTGCGATCTACGTGCAGGAAATGGGCAACATTATGGGCTATAACAAAATCGCGCGGCCTGATGGGCACACATGGAAGTCATTTTGCAACCTTCTGCTTATGTCGCTGCCGAAACCGACGCGCGAACACTACATTGCTCGTTTCCGTAGCTGGCTCAAAGGCTGGTATGGTAGGGGGTATACCGTCATCCCCGATGAAGCCCCTAAGCTTTTGGAGGATCAACATTGGGCACCATCATACCGCCGTTTGTGTAAGGTTCTTTTACGCAATGACTGGTGGTGCAAGGGACTTGGCTTAACGCAGCCCAAATCAGAAGCTTATGGGCGTTGGCTTGACATCAAAAAAGCCAAGAAAGCCGAAGCGCAAAAGGATTTGGCAGCATGAGGGCAACAGCAATGAACTTCAGAAACCATCCTCTTGGGATGCCGCAGAGCTATGCCGAAAAGTTGGCTCAGCGCCATTCCGATCTAGGCTTTATCATGGCCCAGCTTAACCGCGAATATGGCGAACACGGCTTGACGCGAGATGACATCGCCAAGCTGCGCAAGCCAAAGAGCGAGCCGTTTGAGCCGCAAATGACTGCATCGATCACGGACAAGTACATCCGGCAGTCTGACTTTGCGGCATTCAAGGCCACGATTCGGGCCGACGCGAAGTTGCTCGAAAGGCTAAACGAAGCGCGCGGGATTGTTTCGGAACCCGCGCCGGAAGAGCCTAAGCGGGTGGTGAAATACGCCCCGCCTTCGCCGGATTACATCCCCTCTGGGCACCGCGAGATTATCGGGGCCATCGCTGCGGACATGGATGTATCGCTAGCGGATGTGATCGGCCTCAAGCGTTCGAGGGCCATCATGCAAGCGCGCCTGGTAGCCTACAAAGTGCTTGCCTCGCGCGGCACGAATAGCCTTGCGCAAGTTGGCCGCTGGATTGGCGGGCGCGATCATAGCACCGTCATCAATGGACTGCGCAAGTATGAAAAGGACGCAACGCCGTGGATGCGAGAGATCGTGCGGCGATGGACGGAGACAGGGGAATGATCGAGCCAGAGGAAGTAGAAGCCATGCGCCGGGGTAGCGAACAATTACGCAACAGCATCTTTGCCTTGTTGGCAGAGCGCCAAGCGAAGTTTACCACAAAAGTGGAAGGGCACAGCCAAGCCCGCCAAGCCATCGCCAAGGGCATCGCACCGGAGACGGTCAAGAGTCTGTTTGATTTATCCGATACGGCATACGAGCAATTGGCCGGTCAAGTACGTGGAGGTTTAACGTCATGAGCAGCGAAAAAACTCCCCTCCCGTGGGGAAACATGGTCCGCAGGCCAGCCATAGACAATGACACACTAGTGCATGTCAGCCGCGACCCCTGCCCTAAGTGCGGGATTCGCGGCGACATTGGTTGCAGACACAGGCGGGCTACACCCGCCTCATAAACTCCCCGATCTTCTCCTTAGCATCGGCTGCACCGTAGCAAACCAGCACGGTGTGGCCGATTTCGTTTAGGTATCCGTGCCACTCTTTCTGCACGGCGCTAACCTTCCCGCCTTGGCTGCGCTTCATCTCGATCCACAAGCAATGCGCGGGCACCAGTAGATCGGGTACGCCCGCGCTAACGCCTTCAGCCTTGAGCCTAGCCCCGGTCGTCCTTGAGCGCTGCTCGCCATTCGGAATCGCAAAGATACGGCACGGGCGGTAGGTCTGGCGAAACCAACTTACCACCTCGCGCTGCTCTTCATGTTCGGTGCGGATGCGTTCGCCAGTGGGCTGGCGGGGGCGCGGGGTTCTTAGAACGGCAGTTCTTGTTCCCATTTCGGGCAGGCTCCTTCGGTTTGCGTAAAGTCAAGCGGCGGGGTCGTGTTGAACACCATGCAAGAGCCGTGCCCTGTGTAATGGTCGCAATTCCAGCAGAAACGCGGCGGGCCTTTAGCTCGCCAAGCCTCGTAGTCCGTTAATGCCTGCGGCTTCGGCGCTCTCATCACCATGTCCTTTTCAATACGCGGTAAAACTTGCCATCGCGGCGGTATTCTAACTCACTCGGGCACTGGCCATTGTTAAGCGCATTGGCGGTATCGTCCAGCCCCGCGCCCGGCTCAAGTTGCACACCAGCCTTACCGGCGATGGTGGCCAGCAAGCGCAGGGCCTTATCGCCCGCGTAGCCGTCATGCAGTACGGTGAGGTATTCCGTTACCGGCGTGTCAGACAGCGCGCCGTAATACGTCACGGCCAGCATCTCCTTGCCGCTCGCGCGGCTGGTGTGCGCCCGCCAAGCCCAGGATGTCACGGCCAGCGTATCGCCATCCAGCCCCATGATGTCGTCATTATGGAGCGTGTAGGTCTTAGGCTCAGGCGCGGGGAACTCCTGCCCGCAGGCAGGGCAGACCATCACGCTAACGTGTACCAATTCGTCGCAGTTGTCGCACACCTTCATCGGCGCTTCGCCAGTGCCGCTTCCCTTGCGTTTCGGCGGCTGGACTGCGGTGATCGGGCCATGCGTCTGCACAACGCCCGCAAAGTCGAGGACAAGGCAATCCTGTTTGCCATCGGCAACGCGCATCCCGCGCCCCGCCATTTGGACGTACAGGCTAGGCGACATAGTGGGCCGCAGCATGACAATCAGGTCAATGCCAGGGGCATCGAAGCCAGTCGTTAGCACGTTGGCATTGGTAAGCGCGCGAAGCTCGCCAGAGCGGAATCGGCGGATCAAATCGGCGCGCTCGGTCTTGCTGGTGTCCCCGGTGATGCAGCCTGCGGCAATGCCGTATTCGGCCAGCACCTCGGCAACGTGCTGCGCATGTTTGACACCAGCGCAAAAGAACAGCCAAGAGCGGCGATCCCCGGCGAATGCCAGCACCTCACGTACCGCTTGCATGTTGTTTAAATCCGTATCGACGGCGGCTTGCAATTCGCTTTCAATGTACTCCCCGCCGCGCTTGTGGACGCCGGAAACGTCGAGGCGCGTCTTTGTCACCTTGGAGCGCAGCGGCGACAGGTGGCCCTTAAATACCAGTTCCTCAATGGATACGGGTTCGATCAGGTCGCAGAATAAGGCAGGCGCGTCGGTAATGAGGCCGTGCCCCAAGCGGTATGGGGTGGCGGTTAGACCAACTACCCGCATCGCCGGGTTAATCGCCAACAGGTCGTTTATCAGCGTGCGGTACCCGCCTTCGTCGGCATGGCTGACAAGGTGGCATTCGTCGATAATCACAAGGTCAACGTGCCCAACCTTTTGAGCCTTGGACCTAATCGATTGAATGCCTGCAAACGTGATCGGTTCATCAAGTTGCTTGCGCCCTATGCTGGCACTGTAGATGCCCATAGGCGCACCTGGCCAATGCTGGCGCAATTTCTCGGCGTTTTGCTCCAGAATCTCTTTGACGTGGCTTAGCATTAGGATCCGGGTTTCGGGCCACTCTTGCAGCGCCTCCTTGCACAAGCACGCGACAACGTGACTTTTGCCAGCTCCAGTTGGAAGCACCAAACAAGGGTTGCCATTTTTGTTTTTGTCAAACCATTGGTAAACAGAATCAATTGCTCTACGTTGATAATCACGCAGCATGATTGTGACTCCGTAAATATTGCTTAATCTTATCAGCTCGCTCAATGCTTTCGTCTATCAGGCCAATTGCCTGATTGCATCGGCTACATAAAAGCGCGCGTACCTTGTTGGTCGAATGACAATGATCAATGTGCATATTTACTTCTAAAAATGTAGCCATGCAGATGCAGCATTGATTATTTTGCGCCAAAACCATAGCCTCAAGCGCCTCTTTGGTTAGTCCGTAAAGATCAAAGATCCTTTTCCATTTTGCATTATCTTTCCGTTTTTGAGCGTTGGCGGCTTCGCATTCAACACAGTTTCCCGTAGTTGCTCGACGCTCTACATGCCCGACTGGGCATGGTTTTCCGGTATATGTTTTCTCACCTTTGGCGAGAGCCTGCACAGCCAAATCATTTTCGGTTTGTTTGCGAAACTTTGCGCCGCCACGCATGTTGCGGCCAGCGACTTTTCGTTTTTGTTCAATACACTCAATGCAGTTCGATGAACTAGCATATCTTGGCGAGATGTGGCCGCGCACACATGGCTTGCCAGTGTAATACAAAGGTGCGCCGATCTGATTAGCTCGCAATCCGGTTTCAGGTAGCAAGCTGTATTCAGGATGAAACGCTGGCGGTTTTGGTCCCGGCTTTAGCATCACCCAATCACCTCCGCATCGGGGAAATGCTCGCGGACTTCCTCCCGAATGCCAGACGCGCAAGCCTCGGGATTAGCGACGATCTCGCGGCTCTTGTAACCGCCTTCGCCGTTCAGCACGGGCTTCCCGTCAATCACCCATGTGACTGACAAACCGTCCTCGCTGCCTTCCATTGGCCACGGCACCAGGTCAGGGTGCAGCACATGGCTATCGCAGCCGGTGTGCTGGAAGTCTACCGGCACGGCATCGCCCCAACGCTCGCAGAGGAAGTCGGTTTCGCGCACCGTAAAGTGCGCGCAGGTTCGGCAGTTGGCAAACTTGGTCGGTTGGCGCTCATGGCAAAAGCTATGCGCGGCGCAGAACTTGCACTGATACCATGACGGGTCCGTAGAGATAGGCGGCGGCATCCGGTCGGCCAGCGTGATGGAGCGGCCCCTTGCAATAACATCTTCAGCCGCCTCTCGCTCATACTTGACCCGCTCGGTGTAGATGCGGTCGTCATCCTTGCAGATGGCCACGTACAGCGCGCGGGTAATCTCGGTGCCGTGCATATAACACTGGACCTGCGACCAATGCTGCGGCTTGGACTTCTGGACGCCGTGCCGCTCTAGGTCGTCGAATGACTTCTTCGAATGCGTCTTGAACTCGACGACATGCCTGGTCTTTTCAGCGCCGGGAACGCCGCGCTCTGCAATGCCGTCAAGCGAGCCGGAAACATGCGCGCCAAACAGGACGCGGCGCTGCGTCTTTCCGGTGTGGCGCAAGTCAACACCAATCGCCCGGAGGTCAGAAACGATTGTGTCTTCCTCCATGTGGCCCCGGCGGAACACGCGAAGGATGCGGCCCGGAAACTGTTCCTGCACAGCCCAGCGGAACGATAGCCAAAGCCAGCGATCGCAATGGTGCCCTAGCAGGGACGCGCCAAGGTGCGGGCGCGGCTTGTCCTTGCGCTGCTCGTGGTAGGCGTCAATGAGTGACGCGATGGTTGTCGCAGGTGGTGGAATGGCGGTCATATATCACTCCAGTGGTTATCCTCGCCCCCGCCATTGCTGGCAGGGGTCCGGGAACAACTGGCTTAACGCTTGGCCCACGGCGGGCTGGCTGCGGCCGACGTGGCGGCAGGAGCCGCAGTCGGTGCGGGTGCCATGCCACCAGCAATGGCCCTGAAGCCTGCAACCTCATTGCGCGCCTCATAACCGTTTTCGGCGGGCCGGGTCTTGACCTTGACGGCAAGGCTCTTGCCGATCAGTTCGTCGGTATCCTGCACCTTCGCAAGACCGACAGCGCGCATGATCTCGCCAAGCTGCTGGCGACCAATCTCCTCTGCCTTCTGCGAGGGATTGCGGATGTTCAGCGCGCCGAAGATGACGCGGCCCTGATTGGTGGGGCCGGTAATGTCGTAGCGCATATCAATCTTCTGGCCGTTGCCAGCCTTGGTGGTGCCAAGTTCTGCCTTGGTGATGGTCACGTTATACCAGCCGTCCGGCAGCAGGTCATAGCTGCGTTCGGACTGCGGGAGATCGTCGGTCGAAAAGGTTTCGCCAAGAAATGCCATTGTCTTTACTCCTTCGGTGTAATTGCAAACGAGGGACGGCCAGGCTTTGCCGTAATTGCGCCCGCGAGGGCATCGGTGATTGACTTGTCCGCAGCCTTCCAGACAGTCAGGTTAAGCTCAGGCTTCCAGCGGAACAGGTTAGGCAGGTGATCGGACAAGCCAGCCTCGGCAGCGAGTTCCTGCAACTTCTCGCTGTCAACCTTGCGGTCAATCCGGCCAGTCACCTTGATCTCGTAACCGTCCGGTGCCGCCTTAGTCACGCCTTCAAGCGTTTCGGGCACGCCGATCAGACTGCGCATCTGGTCCTCGATTGTGCGGCGGTGCGCTTGGGCTGCGGCTTCAGTTGCCTTGGCCGTCAGCCATTCGCGGGAGAGGGTGGCGAGGTCCATCACGCACCGCCAATCTTGGCGATAACCGCGCCAAGGTCCGGCGCTTCCCAAGCATCGAGCTTGCCGCTGCGATCCTTAGCCGCCCATAGGCCATCGCTATCACACATGAGGGCGCGCTGCGTATTGCCGTCTGCGTCCTTCTCGACGCGAAGGGCCAGCACTTCGTCGAAGAAGTACGGAAGGCCCTGCGTCAATGACTTACCCGGCATCCCCGGATTGTAGAGCATCCGGCCCATCTCATCCTGAGACTTTTCGAGCTTGGCAGACATATAGACGTGCTTGCCGGGAAGGTCGCGGAAGGCGCGGATCAATTCATTCATGGTTGAATTGAGTTCGCCGTAAGCAGCGCGGCCATCCTTGTTGCGCTTGAGTTCATATTGGAGAACCACCTCGGCAACTTCGGAAATGGAATCCAAGGCGACCGAAGTGAATGCCTTGGCTTCGTCCGATCCCGCGACCCATTCGTAAGCCTCGCGCAGATCATCCATCGAGGTCACTTCGATAAACGGCAGGTCAGCATCTTGGATGGAAAGCAGGCCACCCTCGGCGGAAAGCACGATAGGTTCAGGCAGCGTGCGAATGAGCGAGGTCTTGCCAGCGCCTGCCTGTCCGTAGACAAGCAGCTTGACGCCGTTAGCGGACAGCGTGCCTGTCCTCTTGAGATTGATTGCCATGTTTGGCTCCTATGCCAGCGGTCGGCTGATCCGGTCGCTGGGTGAAGTGGGTTTACACTGCCTCCTCCCCCATGTAAAGGGGAAACACCACAACAGGTGAGGGAAAAATATGTTCGAGCTTGATTGGATTCGTCAGGGCTTGGCTGATAGGCGGTTAAGCATAGTGGCAGAGCGAACCGGCTTGCATAGCAACACCATCGCGCGCATTCGTGACGGGAAGGAACCGAATCCAAAGCTGGAAACCTTAAACCGGCTGGCATCCTATTTGACAGGACAGGGCGAATGAGCGGGAACCTCTCAAACATTTTTGGCGGTCCTTGGTCGCCGCCACCGATCCCAATCTACGACCCGCCAGAGGTTCAGTTGAAGCGGGCTATGGAAGCAGCTGGCCTTACGCCTCCCGCTGCGGTGTTTCTCGACGGCAAGCTGCACCGCTTCCAATCGGGCACCAAGGGAACGCCGGGTAAGGGCGATAAGACGGGGTGGTACGTCGCATTCCCAGAAGGCATCCCAGCGGGCCGATTCGGTTGCTGGCGGCTTGGCTTCGAAGCACCATGGCGGGCCGACGTTGGCCGGGAGCTTACGATCTCGGAGCAGATGGCCAATACGCGGCGGCTGGCAGAGGCCAAGGCGCTACGCGATGCGGAGATCACTAAGACCCGCGAGGTTGCAGCCGATACCGTATCGTCGATATGGGCCTCTTGCATGGCTGCAAGCGAGGCGCACCCCTACCTGGCGCGCAAGGGAATCGCACCCAACGGCGCGAGGGTGACAAGTGACGGGCGACTGGTCGTCCCGCTCTACACACCAGAGGGCACGCTAGCATCCATCCAGTACATCGACGGGGATGGCGGCAAGCTCTACCATACCGGCGGGCAGACGGGCGGCTGTTTCTGGATTGTCGGCACAATGGATGATCCCGGTCCGCTTTACATTGCGGAAGGCTTCGCCACTGCCGCCACCATTCACCAGGTCACCGGCAGGCCCTGCGCCGTCGCGTATTCCGCAAGCAACCTCGTTCCCGTCACGGGAACTTTGCGCGAGAGACACGGCGCGCTGCAAGAGCTTGTCATCGTGGCTGACAATGATGCCAGCGGGGTCGGCCTGCGATACGCCGATCAAGCCTCGGCCAAACACGGCGCGCGGGTCATCTCGCCACCAGTGCAGGGGGATGCTAACGATTACGCGCAGGGTGGGGGGGATCTCGCCGGGTTGCTATCCCCGCCGCAATCCGATTGGCTTATCCCGGCGGATGACTTCGCGCAAAGCCCCGCGCCGATCTCGTGGCTGGTCAAGCATTGGCTGCAAGACCGCGCCCTTATCATGGTTCACGGACCTAGCGGCGGCGGCAAGACATTCGTCGTCCTCGACTGGTGCCTCTCTATGGCCGCGAGCCTGCCCGAATGGAATGGTCACAAGGTCAAGCCGGGTGCAGTCGTCTACTTGGCCGGCGAAGGCCACCACGGCCTGCGGGGGCGCGTTGCAGCGTGGAAGGTGGCGCGAGGTGCTACACGCCTCACCATGTGGCTCTCAAGGGCTGGCTGCGACCTTAACACACCGGAAGGCTATCGCCGGGTGGTAGAGAGCGTGCGAGCGCTTGGCGAGCTTCCCCGCCTGATTGTGGTAGACACCCTGCACCGCTTCCTCCTTGGCGACGAAAACAGCGCACAGGATGCCAAGTCCATGCTCGACGCCTGCAATGCGCTCATGGCTGAGTTCGATTGTTCGGTGCTGCTGGTACACCATACTGGTGTATCGGAGGAAGCGCAGCACCGTGCGCGCGGCTCCTCGGCATGGCGCGGTGCGCTCGACATCGAGGTGTCCATCATTCCCGCCAAGGCAGACGCGCCCATGCAGATCGTGCAGCGCAAGAGCAAAGATGCGGAGCTTGCGCAGTCGGTTTACGCGACACTGGAAAGCGTGACGATACCCGGCTGGATCGATGAGGATGGCGAGGCGGTCACAAGTGCCGTCGTACAGTTCGCGGAAGCGCCTGTGGAGCGCGAGAAGGAGAGCGCTACGGCAAAGCACCGGAAGTTGTTTGAAAACGCCTGGTGGGCCTCCGGAGCGGAAGTGAGAGAGGGCAAGCCGTACGTTAGCCGGTCGGCCATCGTGTCCTACCTCATGGAAAGCGGCATTGCCAAAAGCGAGGCCAGCGCCAAGCAGGCGATCAAACCAAGCGAGACAAACAGGCTGATCGGAGCGCTCACTTTGGCCGAGATAATTGCCCCTTACGAGCATGGTTGGATGGTGATTTGCGGGGTAGAAGGCTCGGCCATGCTCATGAGGCGAAATTAGGGCCGGTACAAGCGCGTACATTTCGCAATGTACCTAAAATAAGGTAGCAAAAACAATGATTTGCCGTTTAACGTACATTAGGTACGTACATTGACCGGGGCAAAAGCGCGTCCGGTACGTACACGTACACACACCTTTAGGGTGTGTACGTTTGTACCGGCGATGCTCGCGCGGAAAGTGGTGGTGGAAAAAATTACTCCCCCTCGCAAAATAGCTGTTGCAATCCGCAACGCTGGCGCTAAGGTGGTTTCAACGCAACGGGCACTGCCCACCGACAAGGGAATACGCAAATGGCAAACCGCATCACTCACTACACCACGCTTACCCGCTTCGGCACTCGCCCGGTCGTCACCGTGGATGAAGTCATGGCCGATCTTGGCCTTGATAACCGCCGCAAGCTGCCGGAAACTTGGGGGTGCTTCTGGGCAGTGCGGGAGCGCAAAGCATGAGCGCGCTAATCCGTCCCACCATCAACATCAACGGCACCCACCCGGAGGACTTGATCCGGGCGCGCCTTGACGCCAACCGCAGCCTCAACCTCGTTGTCGAGTGGCTCAAGGAGGTCGCGCCGAACGGGCGGGACTACCCCGGCGACAGCGAGCGCTGCGCGGCCGACCGCGAGACACACTACGCCCGCATCGCGGCCTTGCGAGACTTACAGGGCGTGCTGCTCGAAGAAGCACTAGCCATAAGGGACCAGCAGTCATGACTCCCGCAGACTTTAACTGCATCCGCCACTCTCAAGGGCTATCTATCGCACAGATAGCCCGCATCCTTCGCGTTGCTGATCGTTCCACGGTGCATCGCTGGGCAACTGGCGAACGCAACATCAGCGGCCCCGCCTCCATCCTGCTGGAGATGCTGGATCGTGGCGAATTGCCGGAGAGGTACTTTGCCCCACCCCGCGACACGCGCGGCGACAGCGACGGGGATGATGGAGCATGAAACCTTGCCCGCGCTCTCGCAAAGTGGTAGGTTGACGATATGGCGGAAACTAGCGCTCCGAAAAAACAAAGCGGCAAAAGATCGGCAACGCACCCCAACTTGCTTGTTGGCGGTCCGGGCCGACCTAAGGGCGTGCCCAACAAGGTGACGACCAAGCTTAAGGACATGATCCTCAATGCGCTGGATAAGGCTGGCGGCGAGGATTACCTTTGCGAGCAAGCGCGGGAAAGTCCGTCTGCGTTCCTGGCGCTGATTGGCAAGGTACTTCCCACTACGCTGCAAGGCACTGGCGAGGATGGCGAGATTGCCGTCAAGCTGATTACCCGTCGCGTTGTCGATGCCCCCGAAGGGTGAGCTAGTCATCGACACGCCCCGCTGGGCTGTCCCCTTGCTTCAGCCCTCGCGCTACAAGGGCGTGCACGGCGGGCGCGGTTCGGGCAAGTCTCATGCGTTTGCCGAGATGCTCATTGAACGCTGCATCATGGAGCGGACATCCGCCGTTTGCATCCGCGAAGTGCAGAAGTCCCTCGCGCAATCGGTTAAAAAGCTCTTGGAGCTTAAGATTGAGGCGATGGGCGTTGGCAAGCTGTTCGAGGTTCAGCAAACCGTCATCAAGGCTCCGCATGGCGGCTTGATCATTTTCCAAGGTATGCAAAACCACACGGCAGACAGCATCAAGTCGCTGGAAGGTTATGACATCGCATGGGTCGAGGAAGCGCAGAGCCTTTCGCAGCGCTCGCTTGACCTGCTTCGCCCGACGATCCGTAAGCCCGGTTCGGAGCTTTGGTTTACGTGGAACCCATCGCAGGCAACCGATCCTGTGGACGTGCTGCTGCGCGGCGAGAACCCGCCACCAGATGCCTTGGTTGTGCAGGCGAACTACCGCGACAACCCGTGGCTTCCCGACGTTCTGCGCAGCGAGCTTGAATATGACCGCAGCCGCGACCCGGACAAGTTTGCGCACATCTGGCTTGGCGAGTATCAGCGCAACAGCGAGGCCCGCGTGTTCCGCAACTGGCGCGTCGAGGAGTTTACCGCGCCGGATGGTGTCACCTTCCGCATGGGCGCGGACTTTGGCTTTAGCATCGATCCCAGCGTTCTCCTGCGGTGCTACATTGACGGGCGCAACCTCTACATCGATTACGAGGCTTGGCAGATTGGCTGCGAGATTGACCGCTTGCCCGATCTGTTCATGACGGTGCCAGGTGCTGAAAGTTGGCCTATGGTGGCAGACAGCAGCCGACCCGAGACGATCAGTTACCTGCGCAACCATGGCTTCCCCCGCATCCTGCCAGCCGTCAAGGGCGCGCGTTCGGTCGAGGAGGGCGTGGAGTTTCTCAAGAGCTTTGACATCATCGTTCACCCGCGCTGCCAGCACGTGATTGACGAATTGACGCTGTACAGCTTCGAGATCGACCCGCTCACCGGCATGGTGCTGCCCAAGTTGGCAGACAAGAACAATCACTGCATCGACGCACTGCGCTATGCGTGCGAGGGCGTGCGCCGCGCGTCTGCGGTTAGGGCTGTTCCCGATGCTACTCCCATGCCAATCGTCACCAAGTGGGGCAGGCGTTGACGGTGGGCGCGCTATGGGTTAAGGTAATCCGCCCGCTGCCGTATTGGCGCAAGGCTCAGAGGTTTTAATGGCGCGCAAAACCAAAGCCGAAGTCTACGCGAGTGTGCTGGCACAGGCCCGCGCCGAGTTTGACGCAACCCAGATGGCGAACCGCGAGGCGCGCCGCCAGTGCGTTGCCGACCGGCGTTTCTACTCCATCGTCGGAGCGCAGTGGGAAGGCGATCTAGCCGAGCAGTTCGAGAAGCGCCCGAAGCTTGAGAACAACAAGGTTCACCAGGCGGTGATGCGGGTTATCAACGAATACCGCAACAACCGCATTAGCGTTGACTTTGTGGCGCGTGACGGCAGAGATAGCGCGCTGGCCGATGTGTGTGACGGGCTTTACCGGGCAGATGAACAGGATAGCGCAGCCGAAGAAGCGTACGACAACGCATTCGAGGAGGCAGCTGGCGGTGGCTTTGGCGCGTTCCGTCTGCGGGCTGATTACGAAGATGAGTACGACGACGAAAACGAGCGGCAGCGCATTCGCATCGAGCCGATTTACGATGCGGATACCAGCGTCTACTTCGATGTGAATGCCAAGCGCGCTGATAAGGCGGATGCCAAGCACTGCTTTGTCGTCTACTTCATGGCGCGCGATGCCTACAAGGCTGAATGGGGCGATGATCCGGCATCATGGCCCAAGGACATCAACACTAGCTATTTCGACTGGAATACGCCCGATGGCGTCTACATCGCGGAATACTACAAGGTCGAGGAAGTGCGCGAGAACGTCCGCACCTTCGTCGATCCTGAAGGCCAGACGGTCAAGTATACCGACGATGAACTGGACGACATGGGCGAAAAGATCATCGGTGACGATGTGGAGAGCGACCAATCCGCCATTGACGCGGCTCTGGCCGATCTAGCTGGGAAGGGGGTGATCGAGGTCAAGGCGCGCAAGATCAAGCGCCGCAAGGTCCGCAAGTACATCCTGAACGGCGCGCGTATCCTTGAGGATTGCGGCCACATCGCGGGCAAGAATATT
>Ga0181349_1000065_pt1 | contig 38253 bp, 33 predicted proteins | sample Su13VDMM110SD_FD_130106 | JGI IMG/M metagenome (GOLD analysis project Ga0181349, IMG submission 130106) | Freshwater viral communities from Lake Michigan, USA - Su13.VD.MM110.S.D | ecosystem: Environmental > Aquatic > Freshwater > Lake | place: USA: Michigan | collected 2013-07-16 | reverse complement strand
TTTCTTTAACAGCACGTGCATCGGCGATCGCTTCTTTTAGCAAATCTGATTTTGCCATAGTTTGTTCTCCTTAAATTTTTTTTTGGAAATAAGATTATTCGAAATCTTAATAGAATATTTTAAATAATGTATAGACGCCATATAAGGTTGGAATAGCGTATTCTAGAATAAATATAAGCAAGTTTGAAAAACCAGTAAAAAAGCCCCAACTTTTTAGGAAGGGGCTTTAATAGTAAAATATTTTAATAATTAATTTGCGTGCAAGTTTCTTACATATTGCATAAACACGGCTGCTTGATGTTGTCGTCGCTTTTTAACACTAGGTTTAATAAATTCTTTTCTATCTCTAGTTTCTTCTATTATTCCAGCGTTTTTTACTTTGCGTTTCCATCCTTTAATTGCATATCCTAAATCTTCTCTAGATGTGCCAACTACTTTAACTGCCATTGCATTACCCGGAACGATAGCTTGATGTTGTTTTTGTTTTTTACTCATTATAACTTGTTTATTTATTTATACGATTGGATTATTAGTTGGGGCTGGGGCAATTGGTGTTGGAGCGACTGATCTTTGTTGTCTAGGTGCTTGAGTAGGTGCTGCTTGAGCTTCTCCTCTAACATTGAAACGGAAATGTTTAATTTCAGGCTTCTGTGAAATATATCCTTGAATACGTTGTGAATCTCGGGCTGGATCTTCTCCTAAACGAAAATAGAAATACCCAACCTTACCTGATTCAGATACTTTTTTATTAACAACCGTGAATCCTTTTTTCTCAGCCCATTGTTGAATATCCGCAGCAACAGCTTGAGCTTCTGCCGGATCTCTTAATACATATTCAACTCCACCACGATAGTCAGTCATATGATTGGTAAGTTGTGCTTCATCTATTTCATTCTCAGTTATCCCGGGAGTTGTTAACTTAACAGTAACTCCGTTTTTAGCTAGTACTTGAGCTTTTTTTATGTCAGATGTTTCTATTTTTCCTGGTGCCGTTGATTGTTCTTGCAATCCAAAAAATTCTTTATATAGTTTTTTAATTTTATTCATCGTGTTCCTAATATAATATAATTATTTTTTTTGTAATAACCAAATTAATCCATATCATAATAACGACTTAAACCTTGCCCTATGTTTTCATATGCAATACTTAAACGTTCTTGCAATCTAGACATTTCTTTTGCCGTCTCTTCGAACATTTTATAATCTTCTTCAATTCGCTTGAATCCTTTTTTGTGTTCTACAGATTCGAACCAATCGCCACTTTCAGTCATTACTCTTTGACCTTTATCAACAATATCTCTAACTCGTTCGCATAGTTCTTGCAAATTATTTTTACCATAAACAGATTCGCCTAAAGCTGAGAAGTTTTTTACTGACTCTAGAAATTCTGTTTTTTCTTGACGAGTCATTTTAGGTGCTTCCTCACCATTTATCATTTCTAATATTATTTTTAAGTTAGGTGTCTTCATATTATATCCTGCATTTTCCATCATCACATAATATTGATGTAATGATACTATTTACTTTGTTGTACTTATTTGATGTATTTGTTTTATCTACTGATTCATGCATTTGAGATGGTCTCATAAATGCTCCTTGGGTCGATGGGTTAGAAACAAAGTCCCAACATATCAATTCAAAGTCTTCTTGAACTTCCACAGTGCCTTCACTTCTTAGTTCTTTAACAGATCCTAATCCGCGAGATGATATACCCAATGTTATTCCTGCTTTGAATAATTCCTTAAGGATTTTACCGCTAGGAGTATCTAGTATCTGTACAGCTCCCTTTAAATCATCGCCTTCCCACCATATTTTTAATATATTGTGAGATACGTTGTTTAAGTTGACAACTGATGATTCTGGATGATCTAGTTCGCCTAATGCTCTGTGTTGATCGATATACTCTATCTGATATCGACTACATTCACGCATTAAGATATTTTTTGGATATATCCTGCCGTTTTGATTCTTAGCTCCAGACCGTTGTAATATACCTTGCACAACAAAACCTCCAGGAATGCCATACTTATCGCCGCTCGACTCGTTTAGTGAGCCTATAGGGCGGAAAGGCATATAATCGACTATAAGTTGTTTTGACATATTATTCTCCTAATGATCTTACGCGTTCCGATATCTTAATTAATCGTTCCGATATTTTTGTTAATGCTTTATTCGTAGAAGCACCATAATGTGATGATGTTACTCCCGATTCTGTTTTCAATTTGCTATTATAGGTTACTAGTGTTTCAATCTCTTGTAACTTTTTTGCAATCTCGCGAATTGTATCATTAACTTTTTTAGCAGGTGTTACATCTGGTTTATTAGTTGTAAATGATCGATATGATTCGATTAGCTCTGAATATTTCTTTTCTAAAACATCTTCAACCTTTAAAATATTGCCGGTCTGAGTTGTTTTGTTTGGCATTGGTAATTTACCTTTTTGTGTTGTAGTATCTTTAATATTACCCGTTCCCATTCCGTCTGCATAATATTCTACAGGATACTTAGCATCTGCTTGCCACCAAAACTCATCTTTAGCTGCGAATGGAAATTTATCATTGAATATTTCTTCATCAGATTCTGGAGATTGTGCAACTCCGGGTTGATATGTAGCTGGTTTATTTACAGATTCATATTTAAACTTTTTCTTTTTAAATGATTTCTCAGTAGCAAATGCATTTGGAGTATTATATCCAGCTACAGCTCCAGTTACGTTTTGCTCGTCAATTTCTTCGGTATTACAATCCATACATTCTGGAGAACCGCAGTCGCAGGAATCATTAATTTCTTGGAATTTTTCTTCCATTTCTCGTAATAGTGATTTCATTAATGCATCCCTTTTAGTTCGCGAACTAAATCAAAATATCTTAGCAATGACAATACGTGAGATTCTTTGATGGTTTTCATTGATTCTACATTGCAAAGCATTTCTGATAATTTAGATACTTTAATTTTAGTAACTTGATCTGTTATTGTTTTTGATTGGGCAGCTAGGTCTGATTTAATACCCGGAATAATTTTACGAATATATTCTTTAAGTGCCGTAGTATCATTAACATTAACAATGTATTTATTTAATAGTTGCTTTTGAGATTCATCTAATACTGAGTATTTTTCGTTGAATTTATCTACTAACAATTTATATGATAATAATCGTATATCTTTTGGTTGAGCCGTAAAAGCCTCCATCAATTCATCTGCTTGTGGTTTAACGCGTTCCGTTAACAATACGTGATCAACAATCACAAGTTTGCATTCCATTATTTGTTTTGGATTTGCCGTTTCCTCATTTTCAAATAACATGTTAATTGATGCTAATACTTTATAGTTATTAATATGGGTTTTCGCCATATCCGTAAATACAAATTTCTCCGAGATTTCTTTTACTAGATTATATCGTTGTCTTTTTAGTACACTTTGATTTAATTTATCATACGCAGATTTAACTGTTCGTATATAATCTAATGCATGTGCTTCGCTTTTAAACTGCTCTTTAACTAGTGAATTATATAAATGTAATTCCTTAGATAACTCGGTCGATTTACCAAAATATTTTTTAATAATATCAATGGTAACCGATTTGTTTGATGACAATGTTTCTGAAGTTAATTTCCTCACTAACAGTTCAAATAAAATACCAGTATTTTTATACTTTGAATGTTTTAGTTTCTTCATGTGTTGTTCGGTGCCTTATTTTTTAATAAATATGTTTGTAGTTATAAAATATTGTTTTCGTCTAACATTGTACCAGCATCTGTATCAGTTTCTGTTGGCTTACTAGATTTAAGTGATTCTGTAATAATTGATCTTGATTTATTTTTAGAATCAAATTGCTTCAATATGCTTTCAACTGCCACAGTTCCAACTGTTCTTTTAAATTTAGGGTCAGGTTGGAATGCCGTCTTTTGATTTTCTGGATTAAATGCTTGTTTAATTTGTTTGATACCCGTCGGATCCCAACCAAATTCATTTTTATGTTGGCCATATTTAATACCTTCAGGAGGTCGACCTCCTTTGTCTTTTTCTTCAACTTCGTTGCTAGACATATGAACCGATGCTAGATCGTGTGGTGTTCCATATGATACTCCAGTTACTGCGGGATCATTTCCTTCTTGTTCAATTTGGTTTTGACGGAATCTCATTTTAAGATCCTCTATCACGTTAGTTCGTTCTTGTAGCCACTGTTCTTCTGACATATTGAATATGTATTCATAAATGTATTTGTCAGAAATTAGTTTGCTATCTTTCATTGCATTTGCTAATATGATTTTCTCATTCATTAATGCAACTTTTTGTTGATCATATATAATTGATGGTGCCGTCAATTCTAATTCAAATCCAACTAAATCTTCTCCTTCAAATCCTTGAGCATATAAATGCACAATTGCAATTTTTGCCAATTCAGATACGACTACTTTTTGTATACGTTCAATTGTTCTAGCAAAACGAATATCCATAGATGCTAATGTAGATTTACCTTCAACACCTTCATCATAACCTAAAAATGGTTTTGGTATTTTAAGTGCAGCCATCATTTTATGTTTAACATAATCGATATCTTCAATACCGGTAAAGGTCATTCCTGGCAGTGTATCAATTGATGTAGATGATTGACCTCCACGCACCGGTAAGTAGTAATCCTCCAACATATTGTTTAGATTAAACTTAAGATTGTAGTTTCCAGATTGCGGATCAATATGCGGAATTTTTTTCATTTTATTGATAATTGTTTCCATGAATGAATCAACTTCATTTGGTGGAATATTACCAATATCAATTTTAAATATACGTTTTTCCGGGGCACGCATTATTCTGTGAATAAGCATTGCATCTTCTAACATCATTAATTTTTGGAATTCTTTACGGGCTCCTTCTAACATTGATCTACCGTACGGCAAGAAGTTAGAATCTGATAACATACGGAAATGTGCTATCTCAAACACATCATAAGTCATTTGCTCAGAGGCAATGTTTTTGAACTTGATATCATACTCGCCAGTAGATTCATTGTATTCTTCCCAACGTTCCATTTCATAACTAGAAAATGGACGGGCATTTAAAATACCAACTTCATCTGCAATATCCAGCTTTAAAAAGAAATCTCCATATTTGGTCATGTTACGAATCCATGTCCACATATTGAATTCAATGTTCAATACATCATAAAATAAATTATAAAGTATTTTTTGAATACGAGTATTATTAGTTTTAATTGTTAGGATTTCACCAAATTGATCAGCTAATGTTGATTCATCTGAATAGATATCTAATGCCGAACTAATAATTGGATCTTTATCCATCATTTCATAATCTGCATATAATTGCAAACGATTCTGATGCATATAGTAGTTGGAATCGTAGCCACCCATACCACCGACACGATGCTTGTTAGCTCCATGCAATCTAGTATATCTATCAGCTATTTTACTCTGACCTAAATTTCCTACACCTTGTAGTCTATTTGTATCAACTACACGAAGTTGATCTTTACCATATGCCCTAACAATGACATTGGTACTAAATAAATTCTGTAAACGTTTTCTTAATGACGCCATATTTTCTTTATTATAAATATAACTAATTAAAGATCAATGCAATTTTTTACTTGATAAGCCAAGTTAAACTTTCATCTTCTCCGCCATTATTCCACGTCCAACCGGTATCTTGTTGATTTTGATTCCCAGTATAAATTACAGATGTAGTCTTTTGAAACTGCCCTAGGGCTTGTTTACTTAGATTGATTCCTTGTTGTCTGAGTTTTAAAGATGTGTCACGTAGCCACAGCCCAATACAAAAAGACATTACTAAATCATCATTGTAACCATTTTGTGATTGAGCTTTGCCATTTAACCATATGAATACAAATAGTTCTTGTATGAGTCGTTTACTGCGTATAATAGGAGTTCCTTCACGCATATACATTTCTAAAGCTGAAATCATTAATGGTCTAGTTCGGGATGATGTTGTTACACCCGGTACCATTTGTGATTTGTCTTTCATGTCATAACCTTTTTTCAATTGAACATCGGCATCTGTATAACCATCGTCTTTATATGTATAATGTAGATTTTGATATCCTCTATCTAAGGCCGGCTGTATTGCTGCCCACCCAATGTTTGCATTTTCAATTGCCAGTAAAGCATTGTTCCATTCAGTTGCAACGGTTACTAACATGTTACCAAATTCTTTTGGTGGTATCTTGCCTTTATACTCAGCAACCTGCTTTATATCCAAAACATCAATAACGTGGAATGCGGACCAGTCAGCAGAGTCACCACGGGCAACGTCAGCTACAACTATATAGTCTCTGGAATAGTCAGGATATTCCCATACCCAATATCCATTATCAAATCCTCTTTTTTCAATTGGATCTTCGCATCGTAACTCAAATTTTTGTAGTATAGAGCCTTCTATTACAGTATGGCCAGATGACACAAAATCGCAATCACATTCCTGTGCAGCGCCTCGTTCACCTAGTAACTGAGTCTGTTCATCTCTCCATGATTGATCTCGTTCTGGATGTACTTCCCAATGCAAACGAATGGTATGGAAACCATTTGTTTCTGCTTCGGCATCGGCCCAAGTTTGATGAAACCAGTTACCAATACCATTAGGAGTAGACAATACGATAGCCCCACCACCTGTTGATAGTGTTGCTTGTGATGCAATCCATATCTCTTCGATGTTGCGAATAAACGCAGCCTCATCTACGATTAATAATGATAATGCTTCAGAACGTGCACCAGTAGATGATGATGATACTGCTTTGATTTGTGAGCCATTTTTAAATTTCAATGATAATTTATTGTCAGCCTCAATTGTACCCTTAAGCCAACTAGGAAGATTATCGTGCATGACACGTACCTTAGTAACCAAGTTTTTGGCTACTTCTTGTGTGGTTGCAATAACTAGGGTATTAAAGTCTTCGTTGAACAACATACTCCATAAAGCAAATCCTGCAGACAACGTTGATATTCCTAACTGACGTGATTTCAAAATAACATTGTATCGGTTATCTCTTAATTCAGTTAATGTATCTTCCTGAAAATCGAATAAATTAAATTTAATCTTTCCTCGTTTAGGATGTTGAATGTAACAATAATTTCGCATAAAAAAGACTGGGTCTTTAGCACACGCCATATATTGTTGCTGAATGATTTGTCTTATGTTTGGTTGTGCCATTATTTTACAATTTCAAATATTAATATAGATGTTGCAATTCCTAGGCCGTACCAAATTGATTTTGCATTGTACCATTTTGGTTTAAATTGTTTTTCTCGTTCTATATACAGTGAAATATTATCTTGTAGCAATGCAACTTGTTTTGTTTTATAATCTAATTGCAATGAATCCAAATTAATTAAATGATCTTGTTGCCCAATTAATTTAGTCTGATGTGCTATAATACTGTCATTGATATCATTTAACTGATACAGCGAATCTAAGGTATAAGATATATCTTGTATTTGTTCTGCCGTAAAACATGTATCAACTGTTTGACTAGTTGCCAAAAATGGAAACAATAATATGAGTAGTAATATTCTCATTATTTCTTTTTCTTGTTGCGAGATGTCTTATCTAGTATATTTTGTTTGGCTGCAGTGATTGGTCTCGTTGCTGGCTTAATGGTTTCTTTTTGTTGTTTTAAGTCTGCTATTACTTCTTTTTCTGCTTTAATCTCAGTTTTAACGGCAACTCGCTGGTCTTCAATTACTTCAACTTTACCAGCTAAAACATCAACTTGTTTTTCATTTGACTTAATTTTTTTATTTAAGTCACTTTGTTTTTTTGCGGATGATGCTTTTGTTATCCAAATTAATCCTAATACTGCTGCTACGACTCCTACGATAACAGCCCAATACTTTTTAATCATTTTCATTGTTTTCTCCATTTAAGTTTTTTAAGAAATTTTCTTTATATTTTTCGAAGCCGGCTTGTATTTTTTCTTCGAATTCTTCCGGTGTCATTTTTGCAGACCAAGTTTCTACATCGCCTGTTGAATTAGTTACAAATTGAGTTGCATTTGTATAAACATCTTTAAGTAGTGTGATATCTGATTCTGCTTCTTTTAGCCAAGCTAATGCATTTGCACGAACTCGGTTTTGTTCATACTCTTCATATGTTCCATCTTTTTTCATCTGATGTTCCATATCAATTACACAATCAAAACACATTGCGTGGAATTTTCTCATCTTCTCGTCTAGATGATTAGGAGTATTACAAGTACAGAATTCTTTAGGGCAATTTTTAAATGACCTTAATTCCTCCCGTACACCTTGTAATTCATCTGAGTTTTTTGTTTTACGGACACGAAAGCCGTCTCGCTGTTCGACTATGTATATTAATCCAGAAGTTGGATCTTTCTCTTCCCACACATCACCAACATCGTGTCGTTCGTTTTTCTTCGAAGTAGCATCAGCGTCAGAAAACCCTGTTGTTTTCTTGGTCTGGAACTTATGTGTTCCCTCCAGCATTTCGCGGACTGCTTTGACATTTTGTAACTTTTTTGACATAACTTTTTTTATTAATTTATTCTACTGTTGCGATTTTCTTAATTGCAAACTGACGAAGCAATTTAAAGAAATTCATTTTATCTTCTGGTTCAGCTTCATTCATTGATTGGTTAATTACTTTTGCCAATGTTTTGATACGAGCAATATTTCCGCCTTCTTTTTGTAAATGTGCTACAAATTTTTCAACTGCTAATGCTTCTTTAGTTTCTGGTGACATTTCAGCCTCAGGAGCTGCTGCCGGGTCTACTGGTGCTTCCGGTGCTGCTGCTGGTGCTGGAACTTCTGCTGCTGGGTCTACTGGTGCTTCGGCAGGCATATCAGTTGGCATTGGTGCGGCTGGCATTGCTGCGGCTGGATCAGTTGGTGCTGCAGCTGCAGCTGGATCCGGAACTACTGGCTCTTCTGGAGCTACTGGTTCTTCTTCTGGAGCAGTTTGCTCAATTAGTATATGTTCAATTTTTCTACGAACATATTCTCTAACGATGCGTTCTTTTTGTTCTCTAGTTAAATTTTCAATTTTATCTTTTAATTGATCTTTACTTAGTTTTTCATCGGTATCTTGACGTTTCTTAAGACGTTTTAAAGCAGTTTTAGAATCATACTCGCCAGCTTCTAAATCTTTATATAAACGATCGTCAGCATTCCATTTAACATCATACGTTCCATCGTCAATAACTTCTTTATCAGTTTTACGTAATAAATTAGGAAGTTTTTCACCTGATGATTTTGGATTCAATCCTCCATCTTTGTCATCCATCGTATAGTCTTTTAAGTCTTTACGAGATTTGTATTTTGTATTTTCTGGTTTTTTATACTGTTTTGCCATTTGTCTTTTACCTATTACTTTTATATAAATATTACCTTGCGTACTTTAGCGTGCCTAAAATTTGATTGATTGGAGCAAATGCACCTGTCATTTTATATGTATTACCTTGGAATGTAAATACAATTCCCTCTGTTGGTACGATTGCATCAAACCCGCCTAGTCGTTGTATTCGTTTTAATTGCATTTCTAATTGTTTCAATACCGCAGGATCTCCCTTTGCTTGTAAATCACGAATAAGTTGAGTTAATTCTGACTTAATATCTTGAACTGTGGTATCTGGATTTGCTGCTAAATAATTAGTTGCATTCTGTAATACCAATACTCCGAGTCTTAAAAATATTGTTTCAAATGGTTCTAAGTTTTCTTTTTGGAATCCTTTAAAATCCTTTTTATCAAATTCAGCAACCCAATTTAAAAATCCCGGATTATCAATTTGTTTTTTCAATATTGAAATATTTGTTGATTTATTATTAAATGCCCAACGATACATTAAGGTATTTAAAACATCTTCTGGAATTTCATATCCCATTTGTTTTGCTTTGGTTTGAATTACATCTCTCCACCAAGCTTTATGATATTCACTTATTAAGTCAGTGTCCTTAAGATTAAATTTGCGTTGCAATTGATTTATCTCGTTAAAGAATGCTGCTTGTTGATCTTCAAAATCATATACCCGTCCTAATTTAATTCGTTGCGGTGGAATAAATGAAAATGTTTTTTGCATATGTGCATTTGCATCTTGAATAATTTTTTGCATCATAGCGCCTCCAGTTAAGTCTGTTTGTACAGCTTTGCCGTTTGCATCATATTCAACTAGATTATGAAATTGTAAATGGGCTTTATCATATGCAATTACATTTTTAGTTGCCGGATAAATTATTTCCATGTTTGCAAATACCGTGCCATTTTTAAATATATCTTGCAATGTTGCTTCTGGTATACTTTTCAATGATTCAGATAAATCCTCTGCGCATGCTTGATATGCATCTACTACTCGTTGATAATCTTGTCCAGCTGCTGCACCTTTTTCTGCTATAGCTTTTTGTTGTTTGCGATGAAAATCTGCAATAATTTCTGTAGTTGTCATTGGATTAATTATAGTTCCAATTCCGCGGGCAAAACCAATTTCTCCATTCTTCCATGTTATTTGTATGTTTTGACCATCAGTCTTTTCAGTAACAGCAGTTTCTATATCTAAACGACCAGTTAATGCTCGTGCAACAATTTCTTTCATATCATTAAATGATAATCCATGATCGTCCCATGGGTGTGCCATATGGCCAGCGGCGCCACCGCATACTAATAGCTCGCGGGTATCGTGTTCTTTTATTGATTGAATTAACTCTATCAATGTAATAGAAGATTTTATATTTTTAGATTCATTAATGGTACTTGGCAAGATTTCTAAATTACAAATATGTGCTAAAATATCAGCATCAATATTATTACTAAATCCTTCAAATATTGAATATTTATGATCTAAATGAAATTTATGGCCTCTTTTTTCTATATTTGTTATTTGTGTTTTATAAAGTTTTATTGTTCGTTCTGACAATTTACGTACAGTGTCTCGATATCTTATATATGCTGGTTTATCAGCTGGGTCTAGATATCTGCCAGACTCATATGCTCGAATTCGTATATCGTCTAGTTGTTTTTTAGCTCGTTCAATATTATGTGGTAATGCCGCTGTATTTGATACGCCATATGTTTCCATTAAAGTTTGCTGCTGTTTTTTGATATTATTAAAACTAGGATTTCCGTATTTTTCTAGTTTTGTCTGTTTTATTTTATCAACAGCAGCATGATCATTCATTGGATTATTTTTAGATAAACTAATACGTAATGATTCTGATATCATTTTAGCATCTGGAAATTGTTTTTTATATTCAACTATTGTAAGTTGATGTTTATATCTTAAGTGGTTAGGAGTAATTTGTTTCATTGAAGTCTTACATATCTCACAAGTTACTGATTCAACTAACTTAGGATTATTATCATGGCCACATTCATGACAAACATATAAATCTTTACCGCCTTCTTTTATTGGCCAACTCCAATCACAGTTATCACATTCAATTTCATCACCATTTATAACTTCTTTTAGTTGTTGTACTGATTCTATTTTATAAATAATATCATCTGGGTTATTTGATTTCCATCGATCTCTTTGTTTTTTAATTGTGCGCGGAATCAATTCAATCATTTTTTTACCCGGGTTCCATTGCAACATGAATGGCATATGGATTGGAATATCGAATTGATAATCAGATCCAACACCTGATGGGCGCTCTAAATCTAATTGTCGGGCTATTTTATCACCATACTCGGTTGCTAGATCTTCAAAGAAATCTTTTATTTCATCCATGTAAATTGGAGCTTCGTTTCTAGGGTCATTCAATCTTTCTAGAAAATGAGTAAATCGGCCTTGGAAATTAACATCGATATTATATTGTTTAAAGAAGTCATCAACAGTTGATTCTATAGTACTTAATTCTTCTCTAGTAATATAATTTTCTGCAATAATACCTTCGGTTAATTTTGCTCCATATACAGTTTTTGTAAATTTATCAAAATCATATACAAATGATTTATCCTGATTATTATCTAGGAATGACCTTAATTTTTTTATTTTAGCGGAATGTTGATGTTTTTCTTTTGGATTCATGATTGCTTCAACAACCTCTTCAACATCTTCCGATAATGCAGTCTTCCACCAATTTGAACTAAATATTGATTCTTGGGTGCCTCGTAATATTTGCCAAATATTCTTAACTTCAGCATCAGTATTTTCAGGATATGACATTCTAAAGGTTTCATAATCATTGTCGGCTATTGCTTGTCGTATTGTTGATGCTGATATTGGAGTTCCATTGCTATATAATAATGGATCAACATCTACACTTAATTCCGTAGCATTAACTCCATTTGGTATTACGCGGCCTTTTTTGTCGCCAATCATTCGATACTTATCTACATTTGGAACAAAATCTTTTGTACGAACATAATCATCTCCTTTTGTAGATGCTGCCATGGCATAATCTCCAACCGAGTCTTCTGGTAATTCAAATAGGAATTCATATGCCGCCATTATTGGAGAATTGAATGCTGTTGGTTGAATTTCAATTTTAGGATTGGTATTTAATAAATTGAAAATTTCAATAGTTTTTTCTCTAGTAATTCCATCTCTAGGTTTTTCTCCTATTAAAAGTATTACACGAGATACTGATGGTAGTTCGGCATATCGTTCTGCTAAAGCCATATGTGCCCCGGTTAATGGTTTGAATCCGCCTGGGAAAAGTACTGTTATGTTGTTCATTGATAGTTTCTTTTATATAAATATTAAATAAAATTAAATTGATTATCATCTTATTGGAGCTAACGGTGGAGTTGTTGCGCTTCCAGCTACTCTACTAGATCTATATACAATGTCTTTAATTTTTATAGTTGCAGTAGGCTGACTTGCTGTGCCAGAGATGAATATAACACTTCGTATTTTACAGTACATGCCTTGCCGATCTTCAATATTAGTACCAGTAAAGTTAAAATTTTGTACGCCGGATGAATACTTGCCGGCGGTGGCGGTCCCGGTGGCATTAGTTAAACTGATACTGACTTCATCATTATATACATCATAATTAGATGCAATCGTATTATTATCATATAAACTACCGGTGGAAATATAGTGGCGAATAAATATTGAACTTGCAGTTCCTGGATTTGCAGAGTTATCTAGTTCAATCATGAATGAACATTGTATACTAGTTTCTCCCGGTAATAAAAATGTTTCAAATAGACTAGATGTAATCCCGAATGCTTCTCCAGTATCAATTGTCCCAGCGGTAGTAGAAATTTCAATAGGACTATAATATAATACGCGACCGATGTTCGCCCCATCTGCAAATTCGTTGTTCGAATCAAACAATACCGTTGTACCATTAACTGCTAAGAATGCTGATGCTGTTACTGATCCATTAGCTGCTAAATGGAATCCTGATGCTGATATCTCAATTTTGCCATCTGATCCACTTATGAATGGGGATGGATATTGTCCAAAAAAGAATTTATTAGTTCGGACATCAATTTCAGATCCAGCAGTTGAATATCTAAAATAGCTACCGGTATTTGCATATAATTCCAATCCAACTCCACTATATGGGATTCCTCCTTTAGTGCCAGCAGATCCAGACAATGCAGAACCGCTCCATATTAAGAATCCCGGGAATCCTGCAGCAAAACCTTCATATCCTAGGGATCTAACAAATCCAGTATCTTTGTATCCGGAGATTGCTATGCCTGATTCTAGAGAATTTGCTACATACAGTGAGCCGGTAAGCATTGAATATTCGCCATCGATATAGCGATTTCCACCTTGCCAATTTTTACTATATAAATAGTTAATTTGTTTGCTTTTAACTCCAGCTACATTGTAGTATTCAACTTTAAATGAAATTTGATTGTCTGATTTATGGGGAGTTGGTACTAGTGTTTTAATTCTAGTATAATTAGGACTATATCCGGGATCATTATCTGTAGTAACATGTACATCCGCAACTTGCCATATTCCAGATTCTACAACAAATAGCAATGTAGCTGTTCCGGTATTATCAGATTCAAAATCAAACACAACGTCATCAAATCGTTGATTTGCAGTAGTTACTCTCAACTCGCCAATACGCTTACCTAATGTAACCGGTAATTCCTGATTAAAATAATCCGTAGGATCATAATTAACAGCACTACCTGACAAGTAAATAGAAATTACTGGATCTAAACTACCGGTTCTAGTACCCAATGCATCAATTTGCACTTTATATGATGATGTTGCAATAAATATACCAGAATAGGCAGATTTAATCTGTGCTACGTGCACGGCATTGTTTGCTGTAATATTAGTAGTACTACTAATTAGCATTGCATTATTAATTGAAGAAGTTGTCCATGTTAATGTAGGAGCGGTAGTTTCTGTTCGACCTTGATATGTATGGGCTTCCCAATAAGTATTAATTATGCTTTGAGTTGTAAATATGCCAATTGATTGATCTGGATACAGTGATGCTGTACTTGGAACGAATATTTCAGTTTCTGCTAATTCAATATCATTAACTAGTTCCCAATCACCAACGGTGCCGGCATTATTAGTAAATACTTTGATTCGGGAAATATCGCCAGTTGCTGGGTCTAGCCCGTTAAGTTGTAGCAATGCAAATGATTCTGAGTTTTCAGTTGCAACATATATGGGAGTAGCTTCATAGTTAATTGCGAATGACGAAGCTGCAAAGCCGGTATAAGTATGTGCAGATATACTTTGGCTACTATACACGGTATACTCGGTATCTAACAATGCGATGGTTAGAGATAATATCTTTTTAATTGCAGACGAATACGTTGTTGTAGAAGGAGTGTATGACGGTGTAGGAGTAGGCATTTGTGGTGCTGCTACCGTTAACGTGCCATTACCCATATCAGAAGTAAATGTTCCGCCGGCTAATTCAATTGCTGGTTGACCATTAATTGAATAATATCTAACTGTGCCGGCGTTATATGTAGGGAATTGAATGCTTCCAGAATAAACACGATCTAGATGTGTAGCTACTTGTTCAGAAACCGTAATATCAGGTAATGCCTCAAAAATAATTTCTGATTCATTTGATACCGTTGGATTAATTGCTATTTTGCGAGTCCATTTAACATTGGCCTTTCCTTGCCAATCACTAGGTGCCGGTTGATTATTAATTGTAGCAGCTTCAGCCACCAATGTAATAGTACAATCACCAGGAGATGTATCTTCATAAATATAAATTGCAATAACCCGACTTTTGTCTTGATCAATAAAATTTATAACTTCATGATAAATTGGATTTCCATTATAATCTAAAACTTCAACATTCAAATATCCACCAACTCGTAAATTAGTGGGATGACCTCGAAGTTTAAACAGATTCTTTCCAGATGTTAATCTAGTAGGAAATTCAGATATTTGAAAATAATCAGGCGATGTTAATGATGTATCCTCAAAATAAACTGGTATGTATTCTAAACCTGTATATACTGCTTCTTTGCGTTTCATTACACCTTAATATTCTTTTTATATAAATATCAAGTATGGCAGATTTGGCTGAATTTATCAATTTTGTTTACTTCTATCAGATTATCAACCATATCTCGCATTGTATCAACGTGTGATATAATAATTGAAAAATCAAACTTTGTACGGAAATAATCAAATAGATTTACAACTGAAGCAATATGCTCAGCGTCTAAACTTCCCCATCCTTCATCGATTGCAATGAAATTAGGACGTGGCAATGCAGACACATTAATTAATGCAATACGAATAGCTAGAGAACTAATAAATCGTTCCATACCGCTAGTTAATTCTAATGGCCAGAAATTTTCATCATCATATATAATGTATCCATTGATATTTTTACCATCACTTTGAAGCACCATGTTAAAATCAACTACCTGATTCAATACATTATTAATTTCAGATTCTATTTTAGGCATAGCCATTGCAATTAGCTCATATGGCACGCCATCACGTTTAACGGAATCTAAATAGTATTCAAATGCCTTGTACTCGGTTTCTAGTTGTTTATAAGTATCTAAAGATTCAATTGCCGATTTTTTAGTTGTTTTAGCAACCTCAATTGCGCCATGTTTGCTACGAATTGTGTCTGTAATTGTTTTTATTTTAACTGTGGCAGAATCAATATTAGTTTTTAATTTAACAATTTGTGTATCAATTGCCTCATTATGAGTGATGGCTGTTTCATTTGCTTTAAATGATTCTTGTCGCTCTAAACATGTTTCTAATTCTGATTCACGTGTCTGCAATTCATTTTCCATTATTTGAATTTGAAGCTCTAATTTTTCAATTGCCAATCTTTTTGTTTCGTGAAATTGTTTCAATTTAGTTAATGAATCTATATCAGCCCTAACAGTGGAATATGCCGAAATAGAATTACTTACTACTCGGTGCTGTTGTAATAATATAGTTAATATGTTTCTATCTGCTTCAATCGTATTTTGGGCTTCGATTGCATCTTGTACGAAAACGTTAGATGTACAGTATTCACACTTCGGATCATATTCATGGTCGGAAAGATGTGTAATCTTTTCTTGTTTTGCATTTATAATTCCTTGTTGAGTTTTAATACTAGTATCTAACTCGGTTAATTCAGTTTCAAATATTTCTAATTGTTGTAATTTGTTTTGAAGCTCAACTTCATCATATTTTCGTTTATCTTTTTTAATAACTAGATATTCAGATATCAATGTTTCTAAGTTTGTTTCAGCTTTTTCAGTAGCAGTTTGTATCTGTGATATTTCTTTTGTTAATGCGGTTTCTGTTTTTACTAGAGCATCTATATTTGGTCCGGTATATGATGTTGGTTGTTTTGTTTGAATTAAATCTACAATTTCATTTTGAGCTGTATTTCTTTGTTCTTGTAACACATCTTCCCTAGTTTCTAAGGAAGTTATATCTTGTTGATTGTTTGTAATAACAGTATCGGCATCATTGATAATAATATCAAAATCAGTCTTTTTATAGGCTTTTAATTTACCAGCTGTTTCTTTGATTTCATCTGAAGCTAATTGATATAATTGTTCAAATACCGTGATATCTAGAAATTGTGATAATAAATCTTTTCGTTCTCTTTGTGATTTTTCAATGAAGTTATTATTATCAGCCTGCAATGAAAATGCCGTTAATATAAAATCATCATATGTACCTAAATAACGACGAATTGATTTATTAGTGTCACTTCGTTCTTCTCCATTCAAGTTTTCTGTGTCAGTAAAAAATTCTACTAGGACTTTTACGTGACCATTTTTTTGTTTGATACCGGTTCTGATAATTGTGTAAGTTATTCCGTTCATTTCAAATCGGAATGTTCCTTTAAACCCAGACTTTTTATTATTTAAGACTTCATGAGCTTTACCGGTTTTGCTGCATTTATCAAATATTGTGTATGTTATTGCATCTAGCAATGATGATTTACCAGAAGTATTTGCTGCAAATAAACCACACACATCTTGTAGATTTTCAAAATTAACAATGTTATTCTCCCCATATGAAAACATGTTCTCAAATTCAAATGTCAACGGGTGCCAAGTCATATGGCGAACTGATTCTACAGCAGGAAGTTTTGCATTGATTGTTCGATTAATATATCGAATTGCATCAGTTTCTTCGGAAGTTGCTTGTGGATGATTAACTGCAATATAATCAGTAATTAATGTGTTTTGATATTCAACATCTCTTACATTGCCAATTGTAAATGAAGCAGAAGCCGAGGTATCTGTTCCGCTAGTGCTTCGTTGAATTGTTATATCCTGTACATTGTATTTTTTGCGAATTGTAGCAATTAGCTTTTTCATATCTGCAGCCGAGGTATCATTGAATTTAATTCGGATACGTGGTTTATTCGGCATACGATGTGGAGAATTAATAATCTTTGTTCCCGCCACTTCTAATGTAACATAGCCGTAATCATTGTGTATTTCTACAAATTCAGCCTTACGAGATTCAATATCCCATACTAGGATTCCGTGATCTAGGGCTTCTCCATGATTTTGTTGAATCAACGATCCAGGATATGCAATAGTTCGAGCTTCATCTAGAAATTGAGCCGGCTTATGTATATCGCCTAATAACGTGATATCATGTCCAGCAAATAATTCAGTAGTTACATGTTCGTTTGAAATTTGATAACCAATATCAGTTTTAGCAGTATTAACGGCGCCATGATGTAATGCAATTTTATATGCACCATCAAAATCACTAGCTTTAATGTATTCATTTGGTGAAGCATCAACTGCCATATGATTCCATACAATGCCACCATATTCGAATAATCCATTTTCTTTAATAAAAATTATGTTTGGATTTTTAATCACATTAATAATTGGACTAATTGCATCTGTGCGATGCATATTATTTAAATTCATATCATGATTACCTAGAATAACAATTGTAGGTATAGTAAAGCCATCAAAGAACTCTACTAGGATTTGAATTAATTCCGGAGACATATCCAATTTGCTATGCACAATATCTCCCGTACAAACTACGATACTGTTCGCCGTAGCATTGTCGGTAATATGTTTATACATGTTGTTAAACACTTCTCGGTATTCTCCGTGTCTTTTTAAAGTACGAATATGTATATCTGAAATATGAAAAATTTTATCTATCTTTGATATTGTACTAGGTATTTTTGTTATATCCATAACATTCCCATTTTTAATTCCATTAATCCTTCAAATGTTAGAACATCTGTATCTGCTAATATTTCTGTGATTCGTTGAAATCCTAGTTCCGACGCATCTTCATTTTTTAATTCAATAAAATATACATTTAATCCTTCGGACATGAATCTTTCAGCAATTTGGATTGCATTCTTTAATGCATCTGCGTCTAGACAGATATAAATGTTTTTAACTCGTTCTTCGATTATTTTCTTTTGAAGCATTGGCTGAATGATCTTGCCGAATAATGGAATTGCGTTTCTTTTAATTGCAATTGCATCAAATGAACCTTCACATAATATAATTGGTTCTGCCCAATTAATAAACATTCCAAAACCAAGTATATCTTTTGATATTTTAGGATTTTTATGTTTATGTTTATCACTAGAATAATATGCTCTGCTAACGAAATAATTTAATTGACCATCTGTATCATAGCTAGGGATGATTATTTTGCCGGAATATTCACCTGACTCACAATATCCAATTCGATACTTAATAATATCAAAGATTGTTATTCCTCGTTTAGTTAGGTAGTGTATTGCATTTTTGAAATCCGGAGTATTTTTATTTATCCATAATGGACGATATGCATCAGGTAATTGAATTACTTGAATTTTTTCTGGTATTTGAATTCCCGTACGATATCGGGTTGTTTCAATAATACGATTTAATTGTTCAAACTTTTCTCGAGAAAGATTAAGTTGTTTGAATAATGTAGTAATACTTCTACCCTTTTTATCAGATATCCAACAGTGCCATGCATTTTCGCCGGCGTGGTTAGTATTAATATCAATTTCTAATTTTGGCTTGTAGTGAGAAACAAATGGAGAGAAGAACGCGATATTATCGCCAGATGTAGGTTTCCCTTTACCTAATACTGATTCCAATAACTGTAATAACTTAATATTCTTCATTAATAATAATATAATGAAAATCAATCAGTATTCAAAGTTATTAATTAATTAAATAATATATTAATAATAATAGTTAGACACATACATTACATTACTGGTCTAACGATCAATTCAATACTGAATTAATCAATTAATTAAATAAACTTAATTTCTTACTAGAATATATTGATTTAATTTCACAAATCAAACCTTTATCCAAAGAATTTTTTTGTATTAATAATTTCATCATCTGATTTAACACATTCATCGAACCAGTCTGCCGGGATAATTTTCTTACCAACGTGAGTAATTCCCAGTTTATTGGCATATGATTCATATGTAGTTTTACTGCCTTTTGATATTTTTTGAGTAGGAGCTTGGAATACCATACGAATATCAATGCCAGGATTCGAAGCTAGTACGTGCTTCATTTTTAAACGATCTATACTAGTCCATCGACCTTTTGTTTCAATATACATGATTTCACCATTCTTTTTAGTGAATACGAAATCAGGAGTATACTTTGCGGCACGTTCTGGTACAATATAATTTAATATTTTTGTTTCGTAATTCAAAGGAAAATCACAACTTTTAATTTGTTCAGCAACTAATTGCTCTAAGCCAGATTTATATCCATATTTTAATGCGATAGCCCGTTTAGAATTTCCGGAACTATGATAATGATTTTTTGCCATAACTATTATTTTATTTGATCAGATTTTACCCAATATGATTTATTTGGATCTTTCGATCTACCAACTAACTTAGCATAGCCATTTGCTGTAGCATCGTACCAATATTGTGGCTTATCAGCTGTCATCTTTGAAATAACTTTACCGGTATCTGTAAAATCTTCTTCATTTGTTGTTGTATATATATTAACCGGAAACGATGTAAATGTCACTGGCGTATTCTGTTTATCAGTTTTCCATTTAATAGCATCTGGTAGTTCATTTGGATAATTTTTATTTAAAATAGAAATTTCACTTATAGATGCCTCCCTTGCATTTTTAGGACTAGTACCAGACGCAGTCCATAATTCGAATTCTAATTTTGGTATATAAAGCCAAGCTGGCACGGGATCTGCAAATATATTAATAAAATAAACAGAATCTCCTTCAAGATAATATGTATCAGTATACCCCGCAGCATTTGGTTTTTGTGCTGTATATGGATATACTAACTTTTCATGAGGGTCAACTATATACTTTCCTTTTCCTGGGATTTTTTTTATATGAAAGCTGCGCGTCCCGCGTTCATTTTCATAAGCTTCTGTTTTGAATTCGCCTTTCCAGATAGAATATATATTATCCGGAGTTTTATTGCCGGTTAATTGGTATTTAGTCCAAGTTCCGTTAAAAGGCACTCCATTTTTAAACTGGCCTTCAAAATATCCGAGATGAAGTTCCCCATCATTATTAGTGTCATCTTCAGTTACATCGATCCTACCAGAAATTGGAGTTACGATTTGATCTCCATCTGGAGTATATGAAATCTCAGCCTTTCCGCGGAAACCAGTTTCATACTCATCAGCATTTTCATCAGTTATATCTACAAACTGAGTTTTAAATTCACCAGTTTTAATACTAGATTGAATTGTATTTATTTTTTGAATATCCGGGAGATCTAACTTTACGCCTTGTTTAGTTGCTGCTTCTGTTAATGCTGAAAACCATCGTGCCATATCATCATATGACATTAAATCTGAATTTCCTATTTGTCGTTCTCCAAAATCTATAGGACTAGTTGATTTTGTAAAATATCCAGTCATTTTTTCTCTGTCAACAACTTCGACTGCTATATCTTTTAAATTTTGTCGTTCAATGATCCAAACATTAAATTTTAATCGATTCGGCGATTCTTTTAAAGGATTACTAATTAGGTATATATAATTTCCATTAGAATATTTCCCGGTTGCCCCAACAGAATCATCACCAGTACTGGGCATATCTGATATATTACTAGTTAATATATTTCTTATTATTTGATCACTAGGAATAACACTTTTTTTAGTAAAATTTAATTTTGCAGTAAATGCATACACCCCGCCAGCTTCTTTTGCTGCAGTTAGTAAAGCCGGAGTTGGCGGTATTATACCCCATCGAAATTTTGCTTGTTCGAATAAAAAATGTTTAATAATATGTTCTATCATGATGTTTTTCATTTCTATATATAAATATTGATCACCAATCAATCATTACTAGATTCCCATTCCATATCATGATATTATCAGTTTTGAAATCTAAGTCTAATTCAAAATCCAAGATATTTAGTTTGCGAATATCAGCCTGTAATGCTCGGAGAAAATTAATTAATTTTGTGTCATGACTTCGACCACCCTCAGCATCCAAGTAATCAAAAATAGTTACTTCCCCACCTTCATCATATGCATATGTTTTAAAATCATCAATGAACCGATCTAGTGCTCGTTTATAGTTAGGATTTAATTTATCAGCTTTAGACATAATATATGCCATATCCGGGAATCCTTCGGCATTAGCATCAGTAACATAATATACCGGGATAAACGTAGTAAATTCAGCATAACGACCAACTATAATAGAAGCTACTTCAAATTCATCCATTTCTTTAGTAATTTTGAAAAGTTTGTCTTCTCCATCAATTTCATATACCCGACCATTATCTCCTGCCGCAAAAAATCTAAACTGTTTATTTTTTATTTTAGTCAATATTCGATCTAAATCTGTATCTTTTATTTCGCGTAGTAAATGTTTTAATCGTATCATCATTCTCCCTTAAATGCAATATTTTTATCTAGATCGATTCGAATCAAAAAGTTCATATCAACATCATCCCGTTTCCGGATAACTTGAGCCATTTTTCCAATTGCTAATAATTGACCAGCATCATCATATAATCCAATTGTGGTTATATAAGGAGCAAAATCACTGCTACTAACAAATGGCTGATATGTTACATCATCATCTTTAGTTAATGTTAGATTAGTTGACATATTAAAATCTCCAGCATCAAGTTTAGCAACCACACTTAATTCATTGATAGTAACAGTGCTACGATAGTCAATAAAAGTAAAATTATTTGTTATCAATGTATTATATCGATAATCAGGGGTCGATACTACTGCAAGGCCTTGTTTAGTAAAAATATTTCCTACATGATTTGTTTGAAGAAACGCGCCATCTATAAGATTAGCAGCAGATATTACTCCAATTGCTGGACTAGTTAGCGGCTTATTAAATATCCTAATTTCATCTAAAACAGCTGTTAAATTTGAGCTTGACGGGCTATATCCTCCAATATACAACTTATCAATATTGTCTATACGAGCAGAAGCCGTAAATGGTGACATTGTGTTAGTTAATAAAGTTGATGAACCTGATGCATCAAGACCCCCATTAACATATAATTGCAATACACTGCCAGATTTTTGACAAATAATATGATTCCAAGATGTTGATAATACCGACGATGTAATTTGAGTTTTAAATGTCGTACTGCCAGCAACAGAAAATTTAATTTGGTTGCTACCACTTAATTCAACCCGGAACGGATATTGTGGAGTTAAACTACTTGAAGCTTTTGTTGCAATTAAATTTGTTGTTGGGCTAGAACCGGATATCCAAAAAGCAATTGCATAATCATGATCTCTATCATAGAATCCATCTAATTCAGATTCAATATATCCATTACCTACAAACTTTGCAGCTAGCCCAACCGGAAGAACATTTACATCAGTATCAGGTACTCCCGGTACATATGTTACTCCTGAACTAACATATTTAATACGACTGGTATCAAAATATTCATTGAATCCCTCATACCACATCACCCCAGTAGCAAATGAACTGGTATCAATGGATTCTAAATATAAATTACTATATCGATCTGATAAAATTGTATCAGTATTATTTTCTATAGAAAAAGACCCGGGTTTAATACCTTCCCCTATTTTAACTTGCGGGATAGAAAATACCGATGCTGACTGATATAAGTACTTTTGAGTACGTGTTAAATCAGTCGGACCATATGTATTATTAGGTTGTCCTTTGTATTTATAGAATAAATGATTTATAGATTGGTATATAATCGTTTGTAAGCTACCATCGAGGTTAGTAGCATCATTATATGTTAATTCAGACCCTAGTGCTGGCAAAACATTGACGTCGCTGTAAATAGCCGTTAACGGTAATAAACTGCTAGTACTAGATCCGGAAGCTACCGACCAAGATTTAAATACTTGGAATGGGTTTATCATTACATCAGATGCATCTATTTTTTTGAAAACAGTTGGATATATGCCTTGATATGAAATTTCATTATTTATTTTTGATTCAGCCATAATCAGTAAAAACCCTACTACATTTAATATAAATATAGCAGGGCTTAAATCAATGTGTTATTTTAGAAATCCAATTTAACTCGAATAAGAGCTTCTCGTTGGAACGATTTTAACAATGCTTTGCTTAATTTTGCAATTGCTAATAACTCTTGACGATCATTATATAATCCAACAGTTGTGATATATGTTTTAGGATCACCTACAAATGATGTCTGAGCAATTTGACCTACACTACCGGAAACGTATGATGGATTATTTGAAAAGTTATATTCTGCATTTTTAATTCTTACAAAATAATGTGTGCTTGTAATCTTCTCGGAGTTTCTTGCAACAAAGCCATATGGGTCACCAGTTAACGGATCTGTCAATAAAGCTGATGCTGATATTGAATGATATAATGCAAAATGATTGTTACCTTCTGAGCTAGAACCAGTATTGGTTTGGAAATTCAATTGTTGATCAAGCATCTTGCCATCTAATACCAACGTTCCATAATCTGGATATGATAACCCATAATAAACAGGGGCAGACGGATTATAAACACCGCTATTAATAGATCCAGAAACAATGTTATAAACTTTACCAGTACCAACTATAGTAGCAGCCGCAATAGAAGAATCATCAATCAATGTTACAATTTTAGAACCACTGACTGCTACACTTCCGGTGGCATTAGTAGGACGAGAACCAGATATTAACCGAAGTGGTAATTCAAAGTTACCAGCATCTAATTTTTCTTTTACTCGGTTTCTTTTAAAGTTAACAACGTAAATTGAATCAGTGCTACCAGAACCAGCAGTGGTAAATCGAGTATCAGTTGGATTCAATAGTAACTGACGATATTGAGAATATACAGCACGGGATGGAGAATCATTAAGTTGACCTTGTGAATCAGATCCACTACCTAACACATTTCCATAAGCTAATGAATATTGTACCGCAGCACCATCTGCTGCAGGCGTAGCTTGTAATACATCGATATAATATCTACGTTGAGAAGTTGTTTCAACGGACGATGTAAAATACGTTGTTAATGCAGCTAAATTATCACTCCATAATCCTGCAGTTACGACTTCAGTTTGATTTGCTACAATATCATTTACTGCATCAAATTTAGTATAAGTACGACCATTACGAGATATGATTTGACTTTGTTGCATTTCTGCTACCATTTGATTAGCTAGTGATTGTGCTAATTGCTGCACTTGATCATTAACATCAACTGGGGAAATTCTTGGTCCGCCTACAACTGGTTGAGCTAGTGGCGTAACTACAACTGATTGATTACCAGCTGCTCTATTACCAGCTTGGCCGTGTCTAGTTTGTTGTTTTAATTTTTTAATCAACATTGATGTGTTCATATTATTTACCTATTATATAGTAGCAGTAGTTGCTTTTTTAACTGTTAAATTAATTGTTACACTTCCACCAGTTTCATTACCAATTACAGTAATCGTAGCAGTTTTATCTTCAATCATTTGCGTCTTAGCAATAATTTTAAATTCAAATCCTGCTGCAGCAACACTTTGTGCATCTTGGTTATCACCAATGAATCTAGGAGTCGTAGGTAATACTGAATTTTGTAATGCTCTAGTTACTTGTATATCAGCTACCGTTGAATCAGACAAAATTGCCGTGTATCCTAAATTGCTATTTCCGCCTTGGAAATTACTTGTATTTGGAGAAATAATTGAGCTATCACCATTTGCAATTAATAAAATTGATGTATTACCAACTGTTACAACCGGAATATTAGTTGTTTGTTTTGGCAATGTAATTAGCTTGTATTTCAATGCTTGAGTTTCGTCAGGAATTGCTTCAGTGATTGGCATATTTTCAATAATGGTACCATAATATGCAGTTCCTAATGGATGATCTGGATTCCATAATGAATAATCTACTTCATCATCTCCAACCGCAAATTGCGTAATATTAAATGCAGAACCGCCTTTTGCTAGCAATTCTCTTCCTTTTAATGTTAATATAGCGTCAATTGTTACGCTTGTATTATCTAAATATCCCATATCGTTTTAACCTTATTTTATATAAATATACATATTATTAATTTTGGTGGTAATTTACAATACAAAACTACCTTGTTGACCAACTGTCTGATATATCAACTGATTACCATTAGCAGTACGCCATTCTGCTACAGGACCGCCATCAACCGTGTCCGTTGAATTTATATTGAATCCCGCCGATGTCATTTTAGCACCAGAATATCTTTGGTTGTTTATTCCTTGTGGTAAGAAGTCTTGTACTTCAGCTAAAGTTCCACTAAATACAAATAAATCAACAGCATATGATCCAGTACCATAAGAACCAGTACCATACGTTATTCCAAAGCTTTGTGTTGCGTTTGTAGTGCTCCCGGACACAAATTTAAATTCTGATACTACACTCGATGTTATCGCCGGGCATAATGCTTCACTTATCCAATATGGAGTTGACGCAGTAATATATGTGCTTCCTGATCTAACTAGATATTCGTGTGAATACGGTGTTCCATCATATTTGTCAGCCGTAGATGCCGTTAAATACATTTGCCATTGATCATCATCAATTCCAGATATCTCTACAATTTTACCATCAACAGATCCGGTGAATTGTAAATAATCTCCGGATGTTATTGGTGAAACTGCGGCAATCAAACTGTTATATGATTCGTCCTCTCGAACAATTTTAGGAAGTATTTGGCCTTTGCTACGTTCTAATAAATTTGGTTTTATTAATATACCGGTTAATTTATCAACACGTGCCGGAAGTAATTGATCTAATTGTCGGAAGAATGAAAGATCGAACAATGTAAACATATTAATATATGCATTGATATCATTTCTAGTTTTATATTTCTTCCAATATGTTTGAGCGGCTTGGATTAATTCTGGATATGACATTGAATCAGTTTCGCCAGGATCTCCAATATATTCATCTAATACAGTGAATCCTAATTGAGCAATGATATCTTCATCAATCATTGTTTGTGGCGAAAAATATACACCTAATTTTTTACTGTCTAATGCTGCAGTATCAAATTGACTACGTTCTGCTCTAGTTTTAACATCTAGTGTTCCGACTAAATCATTAGCTTCTAGGCGAATTTTATTATCATCAAATGTACCTGCGCCTAGAGATGGCGAATCATAGTAATATGTTTCTTCAATTGAATCATATGGAGTTGCAGTCGACCAACCAGTAAATGATGCTGTAAATGATGATGTCGCCGGTTGTACGCCTTGCATTGAGCCAGTAAGTGTGTGATTAACTTTTTGGGTTAATGGTAATCGGAATATTAACTCATTGTATGGATTTGCACTATTATATGCTGCTGGGGCTTTTACGTGATTATCAAAATAGGTAGAGACATTAGCATTCCATAATCGCAATTCCTGCAATTCGCCTTTTAATCTGCTAGCACCAGTACTTGTAGAACCCAACGTTAAAGAACCCGATGTAGCAATTGAAGCAGTAGCCGACGCAGAAACGGCTGCAACAATTTTTCCATACTTAGATCGCTTTGCAAGTACTTGTAAATTAGATCCAGTTACTAGAAGTAATGCCGTAAGCCAACCACCATCAAACATTTCAATGTTGCCAGATCCAGTTCCATTAATTTTAATTTTACCTAATGTGCCTGATGTATAATCTAATGTTACGGCATTTGACCCTATATTAAATAGGTTCATTGTGCTCGGCATTGTTGGGTTTGTAATTACATTGTCTGTTCTAAAACGAAGTTCAACTGACTGTACAGATCCAGTATAATTTATAGTAACAGTACCTGTAGTTGTTCCAATTAAATCCAGTGCATAATCAAAATTCAATTTTTCATATACAGGTGCTCGGTCTAATCTCGGGCCGCCATATTCATTGATTGATATCATTGATTGAGGAATACCATAACAAGATAATAATGCTTGAACACTGCGTTTAGTACCTTTAGATTTTAATAGCAAAGGCAAGTTATTTACAATACGTCTCCACACTGTATATGTCATATCTCGGCCTGGTACACTAGGATCTCCAACAGAAATAGACCCAGTTAATGGTGTTCCTGTTTCCGATGTACCTAGTACATATTGCCATAGATCCTGATATTGATTTCCGTCTGTTAAGTTCCAACCAAATTGTTTTGCTACTGAATATAACAATTCATTTGGCATTCCTAATTTAGGATTTTCTTCTCGTTTATTGGTTTTAGACATATGATTAATATACGTATATAGTATATCATAATGATGTCCTAACATATTAACAAATGTGCCTAAATCGACATTAGCTGAATCAAATCGAATATATTCCGGAATTGCTGCGGTTAATGCATTCAAGTTTAAAGTATCATATAATGATGCTGACACTATTAAATTATCAAACCAAGTTGTAAATTGTGTACTAGTAGTAGAAACCAAAGCATATGGATATGTACTAGTTGATTTTGGTACAGGCGTTATATAACTGCCAGTAACATCAGCTACATTTGGAGAAACGACTGGTATTTCATATGTTGTTAATATCGACGATGATTGATAGTATAAATATTGTTCGAATGCATCAAATCCACTAACTAAATTAGTTTTAGTTGTTGTATAATCAACTACATTGGTTGTTGCAACACTTCCTGATAATTGAGATACTACTAAACTCTGTGATGTATAATATTCTAATAAATCTAATTTATATTTAAAATTCTGCAATCTTTCAGTAGCTGAACTATAGAATACAAAGTTATTAAAATCTGAATAATCAATGTTTAATTTCATTCCAGCTAAACTGCCAGAAAAATATGCATCAACAATTTGCTGCGATGTTTGTACGGAAGATCCTAATAAATCATTCCAATTTTTAAGCCCAGTTTCTGACGATATATTATATGATGCATTTGCATACCAATTTGGATTTGCTAACTTATTTGTACGGGTTGCAATTACATCTGGTGCAATTTGAACTGAATCAATATATGCGTCTTTTAATTCTTCAACTACCCAACATTTGAAATCAACTTCGATATCTGACGGTAAAGCTTCATACAACTTAACATATAAATAATCGCCAATAACTACACTATTAACAAACAATATGTTTTTATTTCTACTAAAATTTAGTAAATATGATTTATAAAAAGTAGACGCGGTTTGTTGTACGGTATTAATATAATTAGTAATCTGTGATAAAAATTTCGGATCGGTACCGTCAATTGCTCGAAGACGGATCTCTTTTCTATCCGGGGATATTCCGTCAATCCTTAAGTATTGTTTATCATAACTACCAATTAAGTTTTTAAAGAAATTAACAACAATATTAAAATTTCCAGAGGTTAAATTTAATTGTTTAAATTCATTGTATAAATCAATAGCAACCGGTGGCGATGAGAATGTTATTAATTGATTTGTAATCGTATCTCGGTATTCTGGAATCTTAGTTAGTTTATGTACAGAATGATTAGCAGTGATCCACGTATTATTATTATAAACATGTAACTCGGTTCTAGAATCAATTCCCTGTGCTGCAATTTCTGGATTAAAATAAATAGACTCATCAGCATCAAAACTTAAGAGCCTTGTTTTACTCTGAGATAAACGCTCCGCAGAAACAGAGCCATTTTTAGCTTGTATTTGTGCGGTATTTTTATATTGATCTAACATATTTTATATTTCTTGATTCCAGTTATCTACATTTTTAGATGCATCTGTGATTACCCAATATGATTGATCTGCAATTAAAATATGGAAAATATTATTTGGTTTATCAACGCCTCCTACACTAATTCCTATTCCAAATACATCGCCAATTTCAAAATCTTCATTCGTAATAATTTCATCTAAATAAATTGTTTGAGCTGAATCAGGTCCTGGCCAGATAGACCCGAAAACATCCGGTGCGTTTCTACTAGTAGTAGCAAACGGTTCGCGCCAAGCTCTATTTAATGGGTAATCTGGTCCACTTTTTATTAAACTAAAATAAGTTGTTCCATACCCAGTTGGTGCTACGTATTGATGCTTTAATTTAATTCTAAATCGTAAATCTTTGCCCGAGTTTTTAATTTCTTTAGTTATATAATATCCGTTATTTACTCGTTGTGGCAATCCATCTTCAACTTCATCCATTAATATCCCAGAATAGAAATTAGCACCAGCTGAAACAGGCGCTTGATCTGGCTCTAAATCAGCGCTAGGTTTATATCTTGCAAATATTGGATCTACATCTAAATTATCTAAGTCAATATTCAAATCAATTGATGCATTACTAGTCGTAGTACGTACAGATACTGGGAAACTATAATATTGAAACTGTGTATTAATAACCCGTAATATCGAATTAGTAGTTATTTTAGTTGTTACTGGTTCTATAATTAATAGCGGATTTGTTTCAGAATTTTCTTGCAATATAATATTCCCGGCGGAATCCCTAGGGATAATTGAAGTATTATTCGAAGTTACAGTTAGACCTTGTTGTTTGTATTTTGCTTGTTGAGCTAATGAAACTGGGTCTGGCTTCAATCTACCAGAAACTGATACTAAATCCGGTCTTACATTTTCAAGATCTTTATTATATGTATTATCCATTATCTGATTACTTTAAAATAAATTTGGTCGTCTACATACTGTGTAGTAAAGCCATCTTTAATCTTAAATTCTAAACGATAATAACGTTCTGGCATAAGGCCATTTAAATCTAAGTAGACAAAATTACTAGTAGTATCGCAACTCACTTTATTATAAATATCATCAAAAGGAATTATGGCTTCATCTGTAGCGGCATCAAATACTGCGTAACTAGTTGTAGCCGGCAAGAATTTTACTGTTTGTTCCGGGAATAAATTAGTAGGAGATTTTTGCGGATATTTATCTCTTGTATATATTCTAATTTTAGCTATCTCGGTATCTTTATACGTTGGTTTAATATTGGTATATACTATATATGACTCTAAGTTAGCCGCGGCCAATGATCCCGTTGTAAAAGTGCTATTATCCCAGTACATCGTTAATCTAGGAACATATATTGTCTGAGTTTCACGACTGAAAAATCTAACATACCCTTTTACAATATCATTTAATTCATCGGCATCAGAAAATTGAATTAAAAATCCATAATTAGGAATAGTAGCACCTCCACTACCTGATACCCAAATCTTTACGGCACTAGTAACATCCATATTAACATCAGATGGTCTATAAGAAAATGATTCAGATGTTTGTAAACCAGCAGTTGCCCCTAATGATGCAGATTGATACATCCACGAACCGCCACCAGCACCACTTCCGGATACATACAATGAGCTAGACCCAATTTGTATATTCTGACTCGATGATATCCAAGTATTAACAGTATTACCCATTTCTGGATCAGACCACGTTGCACCATCGGTTGTAGCAGCTGCTAAATATCCTGTACCATTTATCCAATTTTCTCCTACTAATTTAGCTGTTACAGTGTATTCAGCCGGCAGATTTTTTGCATGAGATGTATATAATTGCAATACGAATTTAGAGTCATTTACTGTTTTTCCATAAGTAGATAGAGATGCAGAAATTTCTGTCATATCAAATTTAACAAGACTTCTTGATTTTAAAAGAGTTGAACCATCGGTATCCAATCGTTTCCCAATTTCTAAGATTTCATCTAATCCAGTATTCTGTGTTGGTACAGATTCATACAACGTTGCATCTTTTTCTGCATAAAATATTCTAAACATTTATATCCTTAATAATTTACTACTCGACCTTTTATGTCTTGTGTTGGGAATTTAACTTCAAAAATACTAGGATCTAATGATGGATATACAACGCCATTTTTTGTAGCAGTATTTAAATCATAGGTGTTACCGGAATATCCTAATGTGGTATCATATAGATTATTAAATGATACTCCAATAACTGATTGAACGCCTTTTATGTTTCCAATTAAATTTAAAATATCAGATTTAACAATTGGTTGATTGATTTGCCAACGATCGATATTAAAATAATCTTGAACTGTGCTAATACATTTTAATAGTATTTCATTGCTATTATAATTTGGAAGTACTGATATTTCAAATTGAACTCCTAGATTAATAATAAATGCATCTTTAATATTTACAGCATCCGTTAGTATTCGATAATATCCTAAATATGTTTTTAAGTTTTCTTTTACTGCTAAATTTAACTCAGTTAATTGTTTAGATGAATTAAATCCTAATACATACATATTCATTGCTAATGGGTTAGCGATTCTAGATTGTTGGTAATCTTGTTGCGATAACTGATCATCCGGAACAATGTATGCTTTTGCAACACTACCAAATTTTGCTGGCATTGAATAAGAACGTATAATATAATCTTCTCTAGTTACTAAACGATTTTGAGTAGCAAAATTAGCTAAAGCATTATTTTTAATGTCTTGCAACGTATCTGCAGTCTTAGCACCATTTGCTGGAGCAGGGTTTGAAACTGCTACTGTATTTTTAACAAAATTAACTAGGCCAGCATTTGATGTACTATTAATATCAGTTTCATACTCTATAAAATTAATTTTAGTTAATACATTTGCTGGAACGTTATCAACTAATCCATTCCCGGTAGTATACGTTACAGTTAATGTTGTATTTGAAGGCGCTTGGCCATATGTTCTCGTATATAAAAAATTAGACGGGTCAATATCAATATCAACTGATCTACGAAATCCTGCTAAGCCATTTCCTACATTGTCAGGATTGGGAACAATTTCTTCATCATTATTATCAGATATTCCAGCACCAAATTGTACTTCTAATTTATTATCACTTCGTAAACGGGATACAAAACGTTTTGCTGTTTTCTTAAGTTTTAATAAACTAGGAGATGAATCTCGATATGGAGCTAGGTCTGGATCATTTTCTAATAAATTAGGAACATCTTCAAATATTGTGTCTTGTGCTAAGTATGGAACTTCATACCAAGCATCGCCATCTGATTCTGTTACCGAAACAATTTCAATAATATTAGTTTCTGGTAATACAAATTTATCATATGCAACTGGGGTTGTAAATGTAAATGTAGCGGTCTTAACATCTCCCGATACCGCTTTAACTGATTTTTTTAATAAGTAATAAGTTGGCAAGTTAGTAACATCATTGCTTTCATAGATAGTAACTTCTGTAGTATCATATGAAGATGAGAATCCAAAGTCAACTGAATCTAATGTTCTAAATACCGAAGGGCCGGTTGTTTGTTTAACTTGCATTCCTGGGCGAATTGCTAAAGCATAATTAAAATCAGGAGCAACAGCAGCACCAGTACCAATTGCGGGTACTAGCTGATAAACATCTAACATTACATGTGCTGGTATTGAATTTACAGGATTATATCCTAATGATTTTGCAATATCATACACATTACCACGTTCAGTAGCTTGTTCTAATAATGATTCTTTTAAATTTGAATCAGTGTAGAATGATAATACATCCCCTACATATGCTGCAAGTTCAACAAATAACATCCCGGGAGATGATTCATTAAAATCTGTATATGTTTCCGGAAAGTATTGTTTTGTAAAATCAATTAAGTTTTTACGAAACTGTCCAAAATCTTTTCCTATATACGATATATCTTTTTTTGTTTCCATATTATTCCCTATTCAACTGCAAGTGTGCCATCAGTCGATGATATGAATGTAATCGTATCTGGCGAAAAATTCTGAACTGAATATTTTATTGTTATTTTTAAATTATGAATCATTGTAGGATCGTCTTCATTTGTAATAATATCAACCGATTCTATAGAAATTGAAGGAATCCAATAATTTATTGGGACTGTAAGTAGATCAGTAATATCGTCTTTCAAATCTGATATATTTGGTTCAAAGATAATATTCAACAAATTGGTACCAAACGTTGGTTGCATATGTCGCTCACCAACCCGTGTTAATAATAATGCTTTTAAATTTTCTTTTACTTGTTGCGGGGTTGTATATATACTACTAAATAATCCACGAGTACCAGTAGAAAATGCTACACCTAAACCAACATTATTAGTTACAGTTACAATATTATTTACCGGTACGACTTGATATCCCATTATCTATTTTTCTTTTTATCAATTGCTTTCATCAATGCAGAATAATCTCTAGTAAGTGCAGATGCAACTTCCGGAGCTACTTCATATATTTTACCGGTTTCTGGATCCTCCATTACTGCTGGAGCCGGATCTATACCACTCATTGCTTGTTGCATATTTTGACGCATCATTCCAAACCCTTGTGCATCACGTGATGTCATGGTAATTTCGTCTACAGATTCATTCATCATTTCAGCAAAACTATTCATAGGCTCAGGTCGCTGTTCATACATTGCTTCCGTTTCATTTAAAATAGATGCCCAACGATTATCTTCAAACATTGGTTTTTTCTTTGGTGCTGGTTTTTGATTTCCTGCAATATTTTTTGGTTTTGCTGGCTGTGCCATTTCTGAAATAGTAGGTTTTAAACCTTCCTTCAAAATCTCAGTTAGTTCTTGTTTAATAACCGTTTTTAATTCTTCACGGACTATCTTGCGTAGAGCTAATATAAATGTTTTATTATCCATAGTACTTATTTTTATATAAATATTGTAATTATTAATTTACGGGTGTTCCCCAACCTTTATTAGTTTTAGGGCCAAATATTTGATTTGTTGATGTATTAACAAAATAATCATTAATATTACCATCCGTTATAACTGGAGGAATTTCTGATGTTATTACTTTGCTTGGAGCTTCGATTAAATTTTGCATTACATTAATTTGATCATCTAATAAATCTTGTATACTGTCTACTCGGAAATCAATATCTTCTTGTGATACATTAGTCGTAGTATAAAATTTACTAGTATATTCTAGCGATAATCCCACAGGATTAATTAATCTAGCAATATCTTCTGAAGTTTCAAATTGTTCATTACTACAAATTGATGATAATTTTTTAATAGAATTTGCTATATTACTATTGATACTATTAAATTGAGATTTAATATTTTCTAGTATATTTGTTAGGCTGTCTACGCCGGATTTTGAATTTTCTATAAGTTTTGTAAATATATTAATTAATTCTGTAATCGGTCCGGACGGCACACCAGGTACTGCGGGAATTGCTAATTGTACTAATTTTAATGCAGTTGCAACCGTAGCTACTACCTGTATTGAATTAGCAATCGAACTTATATTATTGATTAATGTATCTAGTTCATTAATTAATGTTTGTAGGTCAGCTAGTTGTTGTTTAACTTTTGAAATTAAAGGATCGCTACATTGAGTCTCCGGAGGTAGATTCAAACAGTCTAATGCAGTTTTATTAGCTAAATTAGATATTGTTGACATTTTACCAGATAATATAGGTATTATCTTTTTAACAATTTGTGATGGTATTTGTGTTCCGATTGACATATTATTATCTTTAGTTATGCAATTAAGTCTTCTTTGTATTGATCAATTTGAATAGTCTTACTCAGCAATCTAGATAAATCAATACCAGATAATGCATTATTGATTGGGGTACAGATAGCACCAGATGAATCTACAAATCCATGTTGAATCACCATGACAATTTTTTGTAGTAACTCTTGAACCGCTGGTCCTTGTAGTATTGGTTCGTACGGTCCGGTACCGATATTTACCTTTGGAGATAATAGTTCAATACCTTTTTGCGAATCTAATGCAACTACATCTGTTTTTGCTTTTAGTATAACACGATCAGCAACACCAATAAATTGAGATTTATTAAATGCAGAATCAGATATTCCTATTTTTAAAATATTATTTAATTTAATATTAGGAATACTTTGGGTACTAGTTAAATATAAAGATGCATCATCTGATTCAATATTCTCAACAGTGAATTGCTTATTTGTATAATTTTTTTGTCCATTTGCTATTATAGTAATAGGATCACCGGTTTGTTTGCCTTCCCATGGTCTATCAATACTATATGTATTCGACAAATCAACAGTACTACCAAATCGTATACTGTTACCCCATCGACCTTCAATAATCGAATCTCCTTCAAATGGCTGTAATGGTGATATAACTTTTGGTTGAAATGTAGTTCCCGGCAGCGTGGCATCAATTTGTTCCTGATCTAATTGAATTGATAGTCCAGGAATTGTATTATCATTAATTGATGACTGGATATCTACGGTTGACAAATAGTACCAACAGTGACGCCATTTTTCAGATGTAGCTTCATGATTAAATGTTTTAACTAGTAATACATATTCTCCAACTAATGGAATACGTTTCATGTTAATATTTGCTGGCTTAGCAGTTAATTCAGTGTGATTATAATATGAACTACATCCGCGGGCTTTTATAGAAAATAAATTGCTAGTATTACCATTTGGGGAGGATGGGTCAATATATTTGTAAGTATCATCGTAAGCTAATACCTCAGCAATTTCAAATTGAACTTGGTTATATTGATCCATTTAGGTCCTTTCCTAACTTAGCTTGAGTAACTGATATTTGTTGTTTAATTGCTTCTGCTTCATCATTGATACTTTGTATTTCATCTTCTAATTCGGAAGATAATGTTGATTCGGCAATTTTTAATAATTGAGTTTTTTCTTCATCACTTAATAGTCCATCCGCGCCAGCAATAGTTTGTTTAGTTGAAATAAATCTTTGAACAATTGCCGTTAGTTTGACAAGATGATCATCATTCTTCACAGCAACGTCTAAGTATTCTTTAATTAATGGGACTATAATCGTAGCATCTGATGCATTACGTATAAGTGGTTGTAACTGGGCAATCAATTGATTTATTTGTCTATCTTTCTTTTTAGAGTTATGATAGACATCGGACATTAAGTCAGCAAAACTAGTGCCTTTGAATAATTCATCATTCTTGTCCATAATTCAAATCCTTTAATATAAATATCAAAAAGGTAGATTTATGAAGTTTTCTTGTTCATATTCTTTAAACTTCTCTTCATATAATTCTTTAAGAACTTTTATTACACGAGTAATATTTGATGTTTCTAGGCCAGATCTTTCACGAATAAAAATATACAAAGCTTTTTTATTAAAGTCTTCTATATTTTCTCGAGACTCAAAAATATGTAATATTGAGTCAGCAACATGAATATCAGTTGGATTAGTAAAAATAAAATTTAAGTTGTTATAACAATATTCAATGTAAGCATCCATAAATTCCCGGAGCGTTTCTCGCATATCATCATTATGCATTTCAATTCCAATATTTCTTTGTTCATCAATATCTAATTCACCGGTATCTGCTTTAAGTTTTGCATAACCTTTTTGATTCTCAGCAATTAAATAGTTAAATGATGTTCTGGTATAATAAGAATATGCCTTTCCAGCAGTTGGATTAAATTTACGAAGTCTTTCAGTTAGGTAAGTAACCAGGTCGGTTTGTAAATCTAAAAATGAACTATCGATATAAACCGGTTTCATTTTATTAATTAGATTCTCTGCCATTTTCATGAAAGCTGGATAAATAAATCTTCGGTAAACACGTTCTCGAAGAACTGGTCTATCTTCAATCCGATTATAAGCAGAAATTGCCATATCCTGGATCTTCGTAAAATATACATTACTTTTCTTCTTGCGCTTGGCCATCGAATGTGTCTTTAAGTTCGGTTATTGTTTGTTGCAATAATTGGAAAGTGGTTCCTGCTTCATCATCTTTTTCAAAAGCTCCTAGTCGATCGATTTCTTGCATTTTAGTATATGAATCTTCAATTCGAGAATACATATAAGAGTTAGTTAGTTCTAATTCTTCAATATATTCCTGGGCATCTGAAACAGATCCGGCTAGATAATATGCTCGATAACCTAAGTAGGAAGCGGCTCCTGCTAGCAAGACGGATATTAATATAAGTGCTATAATCATAATTATTCTGCGTTAAATGAACTGAATATGCTAGATATATCTGTCATTGCTTGGCCAACTGTTGGATTAGCTTCTGCTAGATTCTTTAATCCATTGCTTTTTGTAGTTTTGGATTTTTCAACAACTGCTACTGGAGTTCCTTCTTTCTTGTTTCGCCATCTTTCAAATTCAATTGTAGATGCCATATGATCTGCATGATGCAAAATAATAGGCAAATTGGTCTTTAATTTTGATTGAGGCGATCTAGAAACAAAGTATGGTTTATTTGCATCATCATACATTCCATCATGAATCTTAATTGCTTGATACTCGGTCCAAGACATTTTAACATCATATTCTTGTAACAACCAAATAGAAAGATCTGGTACCATTGCAAACGGTATTGCTGGATTTGTTTTATAAAGCTTTCCTTGATTTTTACGATGCCAATCAGAAGTCTCAGTTTGATACACTTCATTGCCTTCGCCTGGAAACCCGGCCTTACCTAAATCATGATGCATGGCTGCGAACAATAATTCTTCTTCAGTATATCCAGACATATCAGCACCCATCACAGTCCAGGTATTATGCAAAGTTAATGCACAATCCATTACTCGA
>Ga0181349_1000064_pt1 | contig 38374 bp, 59 predicted proteins | sample Su13VDMM110SD_FD_130106 | JGI IMG/M metagenome (GOLD analysis project Ga0181349, IMG submission 130106) | Freshwater viral communities from Lake Michigan, USA - Su13.VD.MM110.S.D | ecosystem: Environmental > Aquatic > Freshwater > Lake | place: USA: Michigan | collected 2013-07-16 | reverse complement strand
GTCCGCGCGTTCCGATGCCTCGGCGGGCCAATGACCAATGTTTATTCCCTTACTAAATCCCATGCTTTCCGTAATTTGTAACCAGTGTTGTTCTTCTACTAAAATGTTTAAAAATTTAATTTCAGGTTCATGGATATGATTTAGATCATTAAAATAGTCTTTTACATATCTATCTTCATCGCAAATGTCTGCGATGGCAAATACTTTATCTTTGATTGTCTTAAACAGATTGTTTAAATCAGAAATTTTCATAGTTTTATTTATTTTTATTAAAATGGTAGGAGTGGAGAGAATTAAACTCTCGTATTCTTTCTTATAAGGAAAGCCCTATTATCAACATCAGGCACACTCCCATTGTAAAATCACTATACCATCCAAAATCCAACTGTCAAGTCTTTTTTTGACGACTTTTAAATTTTTTATATTAAACTTCTTTATCCAGATAACGCTCTAAAAATAAATTCCATTTTCTTTTGGCCTCGAACGCTAAATACCAGTCCCCAAAATCATTTGTTTTCAAATGTTTTGCTTGAGGATGTAAAACAAATGCAGTATCACCTAAATTAAAAAAATCTGTCATTTCGCCCAACTCAGGAAATCTTAACGCAATTTTAATTTCCATATTTTCCGTTTCGGCCACATAAAGAATAAATTGATTGTCAGTCTTATACATTTTTTAACTCCGCCCGGACTTCCTGTTCCAATTCTTTTAATAATTGTTTATTTTTATCTAGCGAAAGATTCCAGTCGTCCCGCCGCCAGCCCATTGAACCAAATAACATTTTATCAATAATAATCCACAAATTGTTTTTCTCGATTTTATTATAAATTTCTTTTTCGCGGGATTCTAATTTAGGATCAATAATTGGCAGAAAATTGATAAAATTAGGAACAATCTCTAATTCAAATAAATAAGGTTTTTTGATAGAATAACATTTGTTGTATTTATATTCCACCCCGGTTCGATAACCATACTCTTCATTAACTAAATGAAAATATTTGACCCACCAGAATTCCGGCCAATCCAACAAATGTTTTTGTTTTAGAGAAATGGTTTTTAGTTTTAATTCATTTCTTCCAGAAAAATCTGTAGTGCGAGAAACTTGACTGTTTTGTATAAAAGGAAGAATTTTTAAATATTTATTTCCATCGGAACTTTTTAAAATGTCCGCACGCAAAAGCCATTGACGCGCCCATCCGCGTTGAATCGGCGGATTCAATTTAAAAACTCCTAATTCTCTTTGTTTTTCGCGGATTTCATTTAACTCCCAATATAATTGGCGGGCTAAAATTTGTTTTTCCGTATATTTGGTTTGCATGACACAAGATTTTTAATGTATATTCATTCCCGATCCGTCCCGTCCACCCTGCGGGCGACACATTGAATCGTAGCTTTGCTCTTCTTCTTTTAATAATTCTTTAATTCCGTTATTGAATTTATTTTTTCTAATTTGTTCTTTGCTTTTGTCGGGGATCACCTGATTTTGTGGAATCGGTGGTTTTCGACCCTGAGACTTTTTAATAAAGTTTATTTTAGCCTTATTATTCTTGATTTCGGCTTTTTTATCTTTAATATTTTTCATTTTTCCAAAACTACTTTTTAGATTTTTTACTTAAAGATTTTTTATCTAAAGTGGCAATTTTATTCAAATCTAATCTTTCCGCAGCTTCAAAATCAAATAATTTATCTTTGTTATCTTTGTTATCAATACAATTACATTCTTTAATTCCTGAAACACTAATCGGAGTAAAACTATTGATATTGATTTTTTTATGTTTGATTAAATTATTTACTATTTGATTTGAATCAAGCATTGTCCATTGCCCGGTTAATCCATCATAAACGGCCAAATTACGTTCAATTAAATCTTTTTGATAGTTTGTAGTAGTTTGTTTAATTCCGGTGGATTCTCCGAATTTAAATCCCTTCATTGTTCCGTCGATATAAACAAAAATTATTATCGGAACTAAAGACAATATAAGAATTAATGGTAAAATATTACTAAAAAGACCGTGAAGTTTATTTTTCAATAAAAGTTTAAGATTTGTTAAATTCATTTTTTTTATTTATTAAGGTGCGATAACTAAAGACGAAAAACCTTCATTTTTTACTTCCGCCGGACAATTCAAATCAATCGGACGGAATTTATTAAAAGTAACATAAACTTTCATATTTTCCTCGTCAACTGTTTGAATTTGAGTATTTTCGTTAGCCAAGATAATTTCTTCATCAAGCATAATAGAAAAAGAATAATGTCCGTCTCGCCAGAAAACTAAACATTTATTGTTGTGAATATTAAAATCTGTATAATATCGAATTTTGGAGTCAAAATCTATAATTTCGACAATATCTGATTTTTTAAGTAAATCTTCTAGGTTTAAATCTTGGAGTTTCATGGTTTATTTTATTTATTTTATATAACTGCTTAGTTTGTGAACATTAATCTAACATTGCCTTAACTTGATCTAAAAACATTTGACTAGCTTCGTTTGTTTTCCATATTACCTCTGGATGCCACTGACAGAAGTTAGCTTTATGTTTTTCACATTTAATCCACTCAATAATTTTTGGATTTTTATCTCCACCTAATTCCGCCGTAGCGACAATCTCTATATTATTGGAAATATTTTGTTGTTTTGGTAAAATAATGCCCATGTGATGCGCGGAATTAATCCAATAATCTTCTCCATTTTCCAGTAAATTAATTGTATGAACAAATTCTTTTTCGTCATCATTCAATTTAATTCCAGAAGACGATGGGCTATGAACAATGGTCGAATTAGCAAAATTAATATCAGTTAAAGTTAAACCTAGAAAACTAGCACAATAAAGCTGGAAATTCCTGCAAACGCCCGCTATTGGTTTTCCAGCTTCGATAAATTTTTTAATTAAATGAACCTCCCGAATATCGCGCAACCTATCGAAGTTTTCCATATTTTCGCTTTTTAATAGGGGCGATCTATAAGTGGCAGGAAACACGTCGCGGCCTCCACCGCCAAAATAAATATCTGATTTTTCTACCAATTCGTCCAAATTTTCTTTATTGTTATGTAAGCAATAAATAAAGTTCCATCCAAAATAATCTTCGATCATTGAATGAATGTTTTCTTGGAAGATTGATGGGCCTGTTGTAAGCACGGTTTTCTTAGGCATAATTTTATTATTTTATTTGGTTTATTTTAACTGAGTTGTTGTAAGTGTGTCAGTATAGCTGAAATTTTCAAAGTGTCAAGTTTTTTTTGACCTAAAATTTTATTCCCCGGAATCCTCAAAATCTTCTTTTAATTCTATTATTATTCATATTTTTGTTTATTTAATTAATTATTTGCTGGACAAATTCCCCGGATTCCGTGGTAAAATATACTTCTTTGATATTAAAATGTCGCAAAAGAGACAAACAAGATTCACACGGCGCGGACATACCTAGTTTATTTTTCCTAGTTATTCTAATTACTACCAATTTACATTTATGATAGTCAATATTTTGTTTTTTACTTTTCCACAAACAGCAAAATTCCGCACATTTAAATTTTGCATCAGAAATATTTACTCCACTACGATTAAATTTTCTATTTTTTAGATTAATTGTATGAGTGCATTTTTTGTTAATTCCAATAGAAAGTATTTTACTTCTACGCAACAAAAAAGATACATGAAAAGCGCGAAGATCGTGGCTAGAAAAATCGCAAAGGGCGAAAGCAATTTCCGTCAATTTATTAAAATTCATAATTCGTCCACCAATCTACCACAATCCCCGGACTTGTCAAGTAAAATCATCCGTACGATTTTTTGCCTTTTTCTTTTTTAAAATCAACAAAAGATTAATATTGCATAAAAATTTTCGTAAAGAAATGTTTAGATTTTCTTTCTTTTAGTTTTAAAAACCGAGTTTGAATATTTAAATTTACATTAGTTCCATTCGGAAATTTCATTTTAACTGCGGCAAATTCGGTTTTTGTTTTTTCTGTCTGCCCGGATTCACCAAGAAAAACAATTTCAATTTTGTAAAATAATTCACTTGAATAGATTTTTTTACGAAAAAAATCACCGTATTCCTTGCCGTGTTGTCTGTCAAGGAATTTTACAATTTTTTCGTATTCTGTATTATAATTTTCTCCAAATTCTACGAATAGTAAAACGTCATTTTTTTGTAAATCACAATTTTTTAACATACTTTTTTATTTGATTTAAATTTAGATATTTTTTAAGGAATTTTAAGAATTTTCAAGGAAATATGAAACACCCGTTTGGGTATAAATATTATGACTATCAATATCAGACGACCATTTATTATCGGAGAAATATTTTTCAATCAAAATCGGATTACTTGTATATAAATTACTTTTAGAGTAATTTAAAACAAAATCTTGGACGGTGTAAATATCAAGAATTTTTCTAAGTCCTATTTCACTAAATCCATATTTTATAATCCCGGTAAAAAATGAAATAATCGCGCCGGAAGATTGCCAAATATTTGACCCTTTCAAAAGAAAACAATCCCAATTATTTTCTGTTTCGGAGGCATAAATATTTTCTTGTAAAAGATTTAGAGTTAAATTTTCTTCAATTCCCAAACTTTCTTTTAGATTGTTTAAAAAATCAATTCTTTCTTGAATTTTATTTAATGAAGTTTTTTTAATACAAAAAGATAGATTTAAATAATCATAAACACCTTGGAAATCCGGGCGGATATGATCTTTTTTACACAAAATATACATATTAGGTCGCATTTCTTTTTTAAACATTGATAAAATCAAAATCGCCCGGCAATGTAAAGGAAAATCATTGCCAAATTCATTGTTTTTATCTAAAAAAGAAAATAAAACGTCGTGGTATTCGTCGCCATCTATAAACCCATGACAATTTCCTAAACTTGTCGAATTATCATATATAAAATTCAAAAATTTCATATTATATATTTAGTTTTTACATTTTAAAAAAACTATCGTTTAAATAACATTAACATTATCACAATTATAATTGTAAAAGTTCCTGGTTCCATTATTTTTTGGCATAAAAAGGGTTATGGGGGGAGGTTAATTTTTTTGCTTTATTTTTTAATAAAATATTTAATTTTTAGGGGCGCGATGTTTACATTCCTCTGGGTAAATTACACCATCGCGGGCAGATTTACAGCCTTTCCACGGAGTTTTACGTTTTGAGGGACACGGCGGTTTTTCTGTTTCGATAATCGTAAAGTGGTTGTGACCTTTATTTTGATTATCTACTGCTACGCCGGGATTAACTCTTAAACTGAGTCCAAGTTTTTTTAGTTCTTTTGTTTGTTTGTTCATATTTTTTATTATTTTAATTGTTGATTTTTTATTAGATTGAAAGAAATTGGCTCCAAAGGTAGGACTTGAACCTACACATGACGAAATTAACAGTTTCGCGCTTTACCATTTAGCTACTTTGGATTTTGTTAAATTTAAATATCTCCGTTTTCTTTCATTTGATTATAGAGCCTATCCAAGCAGACTTTTAGCCCGCGCTTTTTGGAATAAGGCTCGGAATTGGAGCAAATTGTATTAGATAAATAATGATTTCCATTTTTTAAATCTACAGTCAAAACTGTTTCTCCCCCTCGGCTCAAGATGGTTTGAGGAGCTAAGATATTCACCGGAGGTAAATTAAATTCACCCTTGGCAATATGCCTGTATTCTGGGCAAGACAAAGAAGCAAGAAATTTCTTACTAATTATTACACGGCGTAAATGAGTTACTTTTACTAAATGATTTTGTTGCCTTAGTGATTTTACTGTAATTTTAGTTTTCATATTGTTTTATTTTTATTTACTTTTCAAATTTTTTCTTTAACCTTAAATATTCTTTTCTCTCTTCTTTTTCTTTTTCTTGTTTTATACGGGCCGGAAGATTTGTATTAATAAAATCAATTAACCCGTCTTTATCATAATCCACCATTTCTCCAGCAGCATCTACTAAACAATCTTGGTATTTTTTTAGTATTTTGTCTGTTTTCTCTCTAATTTGTTTACGTCTATTGTATGTCAATAGATATTTGTTAAAATGAAACGTATCTTTATCGCGGGACATTTTTTGCTTTTTTTCTAACTCTACTAAAACTTCTTCTTGGATCGCCGCGATGGATAATTCGTCAGTTTTGGATAATTTTGTTAAATTTTTCATTTTCATAATCTGGTTTTCTGGATGCCAATACTATATCTCAAAAATGCGACTTGTCAAGATCAATTTTGAGAAAGTTTTATACCCCTAAAAAATTAAGGTTTTACTAACAAATTATTTAGTTCTTCTTGATTTCGATTGGCAAAAAACTGAACGAATCCGCCATGTCTCCCATAATAACCATGAGGATCGTCATATTCCCCAAAATTATATTTAGCATTTCTATGTATTAGATTTTTAAATTTTGGTTTTGTATTTCCTTCTAAAAAATGATTTATCGCCGGGATACATTTTTCTGTCAAATGGTATTTTTTTAATGATTCTAAAAAATTATTGTTATAATGCAATGAACTCATTCGGATAAATAATGTAAATAATCCGCGAGATGTTGAAGTTTCCAGCCAAAATGGGGATGGCTCGATAACTACAAAATTATCTATTTTTTCAATTTCGTCATAGTCATTTTTATATTTACATTGAGTTTTATAAAAAACTGTTTTAGTCAAAAGATTTAGTTTCTCCTCTCTTTTATCTAAAAAGAAATTGAGTTTTTTAAAATTTAAATGACCAAACCCAAATCCTATTTTTTTAGTTTTTTTTGTAAAATTTATGGCAAATTCCTCGCGGCAATCGTAGCGAGCAGTAATTTTATTTTTTTTGGAAATTAAAAAATAACAACCTTCTTTATTTAGATAATGTAAATGGTCGTTACAATCGTTTTCGTGGATTGAAATTATTTGGTCTGAGATCATATTTTTATATTTAAATATCTAATAATAAATTTTGAGATTCGCTGTCTTCAATATTTATTTCACCGGAATCTAATTTTTCACTTTCTCCCAAAATAAATCTCGCGGACTTTAATTTCAATCCCTCGAATCCTCCGATTCTTTTACTTAAAACGATACCCTCATCCGGCAATCCGACAGTTTTACAATAAATATCATCTTTTTCCAAATAATCTTCAATTAATTTGTTCAAAAAGTTTTCATGCCAATGATTTCGAGTATCTAATTCTGGGTATTTATCTTTGGCTTTGCCGATATAATAAACCGGAACGTGCCTTAATCCAAATTTATTACAATAATCAATTACTTGAGGAAGTGAAAATTCATAAACATTTCCAGCCGGGGACGTATAAGTTAATCTAAATACAATAAAATCACATTTACCTAGCTCGCATCCATAATCAAAAACTTTACCTTTTAAACTTTGGACTCCAGCACCGGATGGAGTAAAACCAACTAATTCCCCGTAGGCTGTGATCCCATCTTGGAGGCAATCTTGATATTTATGAGCAACAATTTCCCAAATATTATGAGAATAAAATCCCTGACTTTGCTGGTCCGCAAATTCATTTTTAATTACCGTGCGCGAAGAAAATACAAGACTATATTCATTTTCTAAAATTTTAACTCCTAACTTTTTAGCTAGTTTATCCCAAATAGATAATTTTCTCTTAGTTAAGATTTTACCAACCACACAGTTTGCGCCGTGCCATTTACTTGTAAGGTCAATAAAATCGTCGGGGTTGATAGTATTAATTTCTCTTTTTAGATGGCGATAGTCGGGGGATAATCTAAATTGTTTCTCAACCAATCTACTTTCTCTTTTAACTTTTCCACCTTTAACTTTATTAGCTAAATTAGATTTCCTTAAAGTTTCTTGGTTAATATATTTTTCTACGAAAAGCAAATCCCCTACCGAATCAAAGTCTTTGTCTAAATCTTTGTCGGAAACAACATATTTAATATTTTTACTTTTTAACCAGTCATTGAAATCATTTAGGGGGTGCAAATATCCCTCGCTTAAAACTCCGCGCAATTTACAGGCTTTAACTCTACCGGACGATTTAGAGAAAAAACCACGTTTTGTTTTATCTCTGTTTAATTCTGGATCGCTAAATCCATTAATATAAGATAAAAATTCGCTATTAATTTTAGTTTCTAGCTGAAACAAAACATATAATTGTCCGGGGATTGCGTCTTTGCCGACAATAATATTCTGAGCCTGAATAGTTGTTAAAAGTAATTTATCCGCATTTTGATGAATTCGGGTTTCCGGCAAACGGACAATACGGGCTAAATAATTTGGATTATCTGATTTGGTTTTTAACATAATTATATATTATATTATAATTTTATATTTATTTTTTAATAAAAACTCTAACCGCTACTTTAATAGCATTAACATCTTTTTCTCGTAAAAAAATCATTTGTGTAATTCCGGGGTCCACCGAATACATTGTTTTTTTATTATCAAACAATTTCCACCATCTATTTTTGTGTCTAAAAGTATCGTTTGTATTAATATATTTTAACAACAAAAAAGACCAATTCGAGTAAAGTTTTGAATCTTTCAATTTTTTATTTTGAAATATATAATTTTGTTTCTATTTTAGAATTCATCAAAATATCACAAAAAAATCTAAATGTCAAGCCTAAAGTTTGAATTTTTTATAGCCGCGCAGACTCTTTAGAGTATTTGGTTTCATATTTAGTTTTTCCACAATCATATCTATTGGAACACCCAAAACGAGTCCCCGCGATATAATAATATTTAAGCCAAATGATTTCCCCTGAAACTAATTCAGTAGGTAGAAAAGCAAATTTCCAAAAGCCATGAATTTTTCTAAATTGATTTTTTGGCCCTAAAGTTTTCATATTATTTTGTTTATATTTTATTGTCTTTATTTGACTAATCAATCAGTCTTTTCCACAAGTCATTGACAGAACCACAACCAATATCCATACCAATGCTTTTTTTTAGTCTTTCGCTGTATTCTTCAAGAGAAATTGCCTGACCTTTAACTCCATTATGAAAATAAGTAATAGTATGATTACAGTTATAATAACCAGTAGTATCTGTTGTATGATGCAGAATATTATGAGAATGTTGTAGAAATAAAAATCTATCGTTTAAATCCGAATTTTTGAATTTATTCGATAATTGAAAATAAATATCTGGGACATGATTAATTCCTGACTCCCACAATGCTCTAATTAATTGCAAAGTTGAATTTAAATGTAATTTTCTTTTAAAATCTGAAAATTTGACAGTAAAATTAGCAGTGCCGGGGCCATTTCTATTATCGAAATCTAAATAACAAGGAAATCCTAATTCATTTAATTCCTTAGCCCATTTAATTATCTTGGTTTTAGAATATGGTAATTTACTTAAATTAAACCAAGTTTCTAATTTTTCCCAAGTATCAGGTATTTTTGAATAAGTAACATTGCTATAACAGGCTCTACCGATACCAAGACTATGATCAAAAATAACAGTGTTGTTTTTACTTACAACTTTATATTTAACAAAAGTAGTTGTATTTTTACCATTATGGTATTTAGATTTATAGTTTTGACAAAAATCTGTGTAGTTCAAATCAAGCAATTCTTTTGGCATAATATTTTTCTTAAAATTTTACGTTTTGTGGGTTGGTAGATTTCAATATACCATTATTTTTCATACTGTCAAGTGTTTTCTTTTGATTTTTTATTCTCTAAAATTTACTTATACAAACTTTTTACTCCCAAATCAATTTCTTGTTCTCCTTCCGCCAAAACTTCACCTTTTGCAAAAGCCGGGAATAATTTTTTGCCTTCCAGTAATTCTATTTCTTTTAATAATTCCGGGCGGGCGAAATATTTATGTAAAATATAATTATTATATATAAAACTAATACGAGAACTAAAAATATATAGATATAGTCCAGAAATTCCGCTGGAATGACTTGATCCGCCATGTTTAGATTTTTTCCAGTTTAAATCAAATCCTTCTATATCTCCATTTCCATAGAAAAATTTTGCATATCCGTATTTAATAAATAAACGTAGAAAGAAAACTCCTTGGGATAAATATGTCTTGTCTGATCTATAATCAGTTACAATTTCATCATTTGTTATAATATTTTTAAAACTATCACGATAATCATCACCTTTTTTATGTAAACCGTGGATACTTCTGATTATCGTTTGGAATAAAGAAAATAAAGGAAGGCTGTATAACCATTCGCTTGCCCCGATTACACAAAATATATCTTCCGGGATTGTTTCATCTTCCTTCCATTTTACTTTATAAAAAACAGTTTTAGTTTTGAATTTTAAATCTTTTTCGACTTGATGAATACAGTCTAAAATGTTTTCGGCGGATTCTTGATAATTTAAATTTTTCTTAGGTAATTTAATTAAAAATCTTGGTTTGTCTTTAGTTAAGGTTTTAATTTTTAAATTTAAACGAAAAACATCATATAGTATATCGCTACAATAATCCTTACAGGACTGAAAAGGTTGTAAAACTTTTTTATTGGAGTCTACTAAGGAAAAGAAAATTTTATTAATTTCTAATGTTCTATAAACATAAACATCGGTAAGTAATTCTTTATTTTTACAAAGAGTTGTTTTCATTTTGATTTAATTCTAAAATTCTTAATTTACCTTAATACTATTTTTCTTAATTTTTGGGACATCTAAAAGAAACATTTTAGTAAAAAAATGATTGGATTGTATTTTTTTTGTTCTGGAATTAGTTTCACACATTTTAACTAAGAAAAAAGCATAATAACCTTCATGGTTAAAATATATTTTATTTTCTTTAATTCCATGTTTGTGAATAATAAAAGGCTTATTTTCTTTTCTTTGTTTGAGAAATTTTTCTGAACTACTCACGGAAAAAGCTATATCTATTAAATTTTGAAGAGTAACACTTTTTTTAAGATAAAATTTATCATCTTCTTTTAGATTTAGAATTGACATATTTTTATTTTATATAATCGTTTTATCGAAAAATAATTAACTACACCAGTCCCCGGATTTAATCTCGCTGTCTTGACCGCACAATTTATTAATCAATTCTTTTGGATAGAAATAAATTATAGCTTTTTCTCCGCCAATTTCAATATTTTTGGACAAATATCCCGCGCCCTTTTCCATAAAAAAAATTTTTTGAGCCGCATCCTCATTTACTTCATGCAATTCTACTGTAATTTCTTTGTTATTGTTCTCCGATTCTACAATACATGGATAATGTCCCAAGTTATACATTTTATATCCGGGGATTCTTAATGTTTTAATATATTTTTGAGTCCCCGGCCCAAATCTTTCGTAATTATAAGTTTTATCTCCCGGTACGTTTTCGTAACCTTTTCTCAAAGTTCCGTAAAATAAATGTTTTTTTGTTGTCATAATTTAATTTTGATTTGTATTGAATACTAGCTTCGTAGTCTTCATCGTTATTGTATCTGAAAATTTCAAACTGTCAAGTCTTTTCCTGACTTAAAACACTCTTGGACTCCAATAATTTTAAATTTAAATTTAAGACTAAAATCTTTCAAAGAAATTGAGTTATGCGTTGGATTCCCATATCCAAATATTATAGAGTGACCGAAACGATTATCATAATATTTTTTATCTCCCTTTGTATTGTTATGAGATTCTTGAAATTGAATAAAATTATCACTTAAATTATTTTTTTTATTCTTGTAAAAATCTATTAAAATCTCTGGAAATTCTTGAATATAACGGCAAAGAGTTAGAATTAACAAAATTTTGGGCGGATTATTTATCAATCCTTGATTTAAGGCTAATCTAAAAATAATTTTTTTATCTTCTATAAATCTAGATTGCAAATTATATTTAAATATTTGAAATAATTTTGTTACAAACTTAATGTAAAAATCTTGGATTTTTTTATCTAAAAAAAAACCACTTTCTTTAGTCGGTGGGATACATTTATAAACTATTGATTTCGTTTTTTTAATATCAAAATCAGAGTATGGGGAGTATGCTCTAACGACAGCAGAAAAACAATTAGTATCTATTTGTTTTTTAACCAAATCTTTTGATCTTACCCAGTATTTTACGTTCGCAGTGTACATTTTATATTAAAAAATTAAATTAATTATTTTTAGCTTTAATAGCTACAAGCGTTAAATATGCTCTGGAATCTATTTCCAGAAAATTTGTTCTTTTTGTATTTTTATCTAAAACGTATGCTAGGTGATCGGAATATTTGTGATAGAACTTTTTATTAAGTCTAAAAATAGTGTTTGTCGGTAATCTACCTAAAGCAATAGTTTTTATTGTTCCGTTATTAAACACGTTTGGTCTTCCAAATTCCATTGTTTTATATTGTATTTATAATACAATTAATTAATCAGTAAAAAGAGTGTTAATTATTAAATTTTGCAAATACTTAATAGTTGGATGGTCTAGGTCGAAGAATTCTGGGTGCATCTGGATTGCAAGAGATTTTGAATTATTTCCATCATTATAAAACAATACAATTTCAGGTTCTTTATAATCTATATCAAAGTAATAATCTTTATTTTTACCGTTAAGATGAATACCGGATAAATTTTCCGCCCAACCAATTAAATCATATTCTTTGGCGTGATAATTTCTATTAGGTTGTAATAAGAATTGTTGGTGATGCGTGGAGGACGCAAGTAGGGTTTGACCGTCGTAGGTTGAAATATTATGCCAAGATGGATGCGATGAATGTTGAACTAATTTATATCCATTTGCCACGGTAAGAAATTGTCCGCCGCGACAAACTCCAAGTTTATTTTTATTTGGATGATTTTCATAAATTTGTAATTCTTTATCGTCTCTACTTTCATTAAAATGAGTATATTCTCCATTTTGTTCTCCGTAAATCTGTGGACTAACATCCTCCCCGCCAGTAAAGAAAATTAAATCACATTCATTTATATTTTTTGTTATGGAAAACCCAATAGGAATTAACCAGTTGGCATAATCATTATTGCCACCGACAATAAAAACTTTTCGTTCTTTGTGTTTTTTAACTTCTGTATTTTCTACACAATTATTTTCTTTTGTATTATCCATATTTTTAATTATTTATTTTTTATAAATTCGATTATATATTAAGCGTGAACTAGATTTGTCGTCTTGATATTCCACATTTTTAGAATATCATTATCATAATTAATATGTTCATGTTGATTAATTTGATCGGTAATATGATCGGGAAATTTAAGTGCATTAAATATCGCTTTGCTTACTTCCTTGTTGCAACCGTCAATTGCGTTTCTTACGGTTTCTAAATTAAAAGAATTTAATATTTCAATATCTTTTCCGGCCCGAATAAATTCAAACATATATTCAGAAATATCGTGAATAGTTTCGATAATAGAGGGATGACGCATGAAATAAGAATGTAAAACCCTGTATTCCAATCCAAAGGGAGGAGTGCGAAGTTCCCCGGCTTTACCATAATATTTTCTGCGTAAAATACTATTTTCTCTATCACCATCAATAATATTCATCGTATTACCAATAAATAAATCAGACATTAAAACAATATTATTCCGGGATTCGTGATCCAACAGAATTTCTCCTTTTTTGTTTTTAACTTTATTAAAATCGGTGCGACCAAAATGAAAATGACACGCACTAGTTCGCGTATTAACTCTCTCGAAAGGGGCGATTTCACTGATTCCTTTTGTGTGAGCATTATAAGAAACAGAACATCCTGCCTCTCTAGCTTTGGGATTATTTAATGATTCGTCTTCAAATTCGCACGCGGCATCTGCAACAAAAGAATATTTATCTCCGTATCTTTCAGAAAGACATTCCGCCATTTTAGTTAAAGTGAATCTAAAATTTTCAACTAAATCTTTTTTGGTCGTGGCGTATTTTACGTTACCTTCAAATAAGACATTATCACAGAAAAATTTAGTATGATCATCTATGACAAATGGATCGTATTTATCTTTATCATCAAATAAATCCAAGCTCGAAACAAATTTTCTTGTTTCGTTGTCTCGAATAAACAGTTCAAAATCTGAACCAATGGTTAATTCCCAATTTTTGCTATCTTTTTTACCATTTTTTTGCTTTGTGTTCATATTATTTTTATTTTTTTTACTGACTATTGTTGCTTGCTGTTCTACTAAATTAGAACAGTGTTAGTATTGAAGTTGCATTATCTTACAGTTGTGAGTCTAACTCAAAATTCTAAACTGTCAAGTGCTTTTTCAAGAAAAAATAAAGAGGTTAAATTTTGTGCAAAGGTTCATATTTAAAATATAAAACAAATTTATCTAAATCTATGCTAGAGAAAGTTATACCAACTGTTTTATCTCTTGACATTGAAAATACATTACCAGCTTTAATTCTCCATTCGCCACGGTATCTAAATCTTTGTCCCTTTTGAATTTCATTATATTGACAAACACTATATGCGGGATTTAATACATTAAAAAATTGATAATCTACCACGGTAACTACTTTGCTTTCATTATCGACCATATTTAAATTTTTCTAGTTGAATTTATGACCAACTGATTATTGTTGTTAACAAATGATAAATATTCAGACAAATATTTAACTCTGATTTTTTCCTCTTTCTTAAAGAAGAAGTTTTTTAACTTTGTAATAAAAGAAAATTTCATATTGTGTTATAAATTAATAATAATTTCTATCGTCGGAAGGCCAAATATCTTCCCTTGCTAACTCTTGAAAACTTTTAATTCTTCTTTTTTCGTATCTTTCTGATTCCAGCAATCCCCCCAAAAGTCTTAATTCTTCCTCTTCCTCCATTTTTTCTATTTTTGTTAAATCTTCTATTTCTAAATCAATGGAATTATCTTGTTCTAAATTATATTGTTCTTCATCCAAGTCACTTTTAATTTGACTTTTCGGAGGATAAAAATAAGTTTGTTTAATACCAGCACATTTATAATTTGAATTAGAATACCAATTATGCCCATCGTCCTCAAGATTTCCCAAAGACATATTATATATAAATGTAGGTTTTTGTTTCTGGTAAAAAAATACTAATTTACCATTTTTACCAATAAATTTTGACAGTAAAATCGAAACGGACGGCTTTATGAATAAATTCTCATCAATTCGGGCTATCGGCCTTAATACTTGTTCTACAAATAATTGTATTTCTGATTTTGTTTTATGGTTAGTAAATTTTTCAATATTAGAAATATGTCCCTCAATAAACACATATAAATTAGGGCTTAAAATAAAAGGTTTTACCTTATCCCTACTAAGAGTCTCTCTATCATTAAAAAAGATAACACTTGGAGTTCTGATATTCTCAGAATAAAATTTATAAAAATTATCAAAATTTGTTCCGGGTTTTCTTGTTTGAAATTTATAATTTTCATCCAAGAATAAGATTCCAACATTCTCATTTCTGTTAAAGCAATTGATTAGATTTCTTTTTGAAACTTCTTTGCCAGAGGAGGATATTAAACAGGACATAGTTTTATTTTAAAGTGATTTTGATAAACCATTTTTACTTAAAAAATAATGAGAAATGCTTTTAATCTTCCCAAAAGTGACTAATTTCTGGATTGTTAATTTCTAAGATTTTAATTAGATTATTTCGTCCAGCAACTTTACCGTAAACCCTTAGCGTGTTATTAACTGATCTAAATTCTATCTCTGTAATTCCGTTTAACTTATATATTTCGTCTTTTAGTTTATTTTTGTGTAATTGATTGGCGGGAGTAATAATAGGTGCAACTTCTATTCTTGGAGAAGCGATAATTGCTGCCGGAATAGGATTTTCATTTATCTCCAAATATTTATTAATAATCTTTTTGACTGATTCAAAAGTCGTTGTTCCAGCATCAAAAGCAAATGAACAATTTGCCTCAAATACTACGGCGAGATTTTGAGACTCATTATATCCAATATCAATAGCAGTAATTTGTAAATTTAAGGCAGTAGCAGCAGCAATTGATTGTTGTTTTACAATTTCTGGCAATACCACGTTTTGACGTGCAAAAATATACCCTCCTGCCAAATTTCTAACAAATGTATTATGTTGGTCAGCGAAATCTTCTTTTTTCTTTTTCTCAGAAAAATCAAAAATCTCTCCATTCGCTACAAATACACGAAATTCTTTTTTACGTTTGAAATATCTGACAAACATTTTTGTATCAGGTGCAGCTATATTTAGCTCTTCTAAATTTTTACAGATAACAATTCCATCACCCTGCGACCCACATAGAATCTTTCTGCAAACGATTATATCGCCATTTTGAATCCATTGACGGGCATCATCAACTTTAGTTGAAAATAAAGGAATATTTACCCCGGCAGCTTTTAGCTTTTCAAATGTTTTTAACTTATTTACAGAAACTTTAATTGCGTCCCAATGATTAATTACTTTAATGTTTCCGACCATTCCCTCCCAATTTGGAGTCTCGCTCATTCCCCAATTTAAAATTATTTCGTCATTTTGTGGGCGATAATTTCCATCAGGGCGAACTTTTTTTGCATTAAAAGTTTCCGCAAGAAGTTTACCTGATTCTGATACCAATTCGTATGGATATATTACTAATTTTTTCATATTTTATATATTTAATTACTTTAATTTTATTTAATTGTTTTTGTCGTTATAACACTATTACTTAGATAAATCTGGTTTAAGTTACGATCTCGGTTTGTAAAATTTCTTTACCTTTCCAATATTGTTCATATCTTTGATTATCTATTTTATCTATCAATTCTTGTGGTATGGAATTTAGTTTCCCAATAATACCTTTTTTAAGTAATTTTCTAACGCCTTTGTGGTGTAGTTTTTGCAAGCAATGGATTTCATCCAAAGATAATTCTTGAAATAATTTGTCTGAACGAAGATAGTATTTTTTTTTTGGATTAAAAGGAGTTCCTGATTTGATAGGTGAACAGTAATTATTATTACTATATTTAGCAATAACAACAGGATTTTTCAGTTTCTTTATTCTTTCTATTTCGGCTTTAAATAGAGTATTACTAAACCAAGTTGTTTTATCATTGACCCATTCACCTAAAATTTCATTCAAAATAGTAAACTCCCCGGAATTATTAAAAAATACCATTTTGGCGGCTTTTACATGAGATTTTAATAAAGCCTTAAAGTAGTCTTTTTCATAGAAAAAGTTGTCTAATGCGTAAATGGGAGAAATAATAATCTCATTCATCAAATAACAATCTGATTTGTCAGAGTCTTTAACTACATGATCGGCAACCGTGCCATTTAAACACCATACTGTTTTATTATTGTTTTCATTATTTTCCAATAAGAATGGATGGATATTATCCGGTATTTTTCCTCCGGCACTACTCTTTCTAAAATGAATAAGAATAGATGATTCATTGGGTATATTTAGATAATATTGATAAAAATCAATAAAACCTATAAAATCTTTTTTTGTAAAAAGTTCATTATTTAACGAATAACTAATCCCTATCCCATCTTGATTTAAATCATAAGAGGTTTTTAATATTTCCTCGGAAACTTTGGGACTATTTGATTTAGAAACAATAATTAGACACATAAATTTTATTCTATTTTAGAGAGAGAGTGAAAACACTATATCGGAAATCCGCGAACTGTCAAGTTCTTTTTTACTCAGCGGTTTAATCGGCGGAGTGGATAATATATTTTTTAAATGATAAAACTTTTTTATCTTTTTCATTATACCATACTAAATAATTTCCATAAACTCCCGGAGAAAAAATCCTACGATAACACCCGGAAGAACCCTTCTCAAAAAAAAGATTACTATACCTAAAAATTCCAAGGTTAATTATATTGCCGTAATCTGTCACAACCCACAGATTAGAAATTTTCTTAATATCAATTTTTATATTAAAAATAAGCCGATCAACCAAACTGGTTAAATGAACATTTTTACTTTTTCTTGCGTCCAAGAAATGATCTTGTTTTTCGGGGTTAAAATATTTTACTTGCGAAGTCATATTTTATATGATTAAAAAATAATGAAAATTAAAACAAGTCTAAAATATTTACCAAACTAATATTTACTATACCTTTCAAGCTAGTTAAATGATCTTTGTAAGGGTTTGACATTTCCCTTTGTCTTTTTTCTATCAAAAGAGAATTTTTTCTAACTAAAATTTTATTAGTACAATCTCTGCAATAAGATTTAGGATCGCTTGCGCCGCCCCATATTAAACTATTTAAGTTATACCAAGCCGCGCAGTCCCCGCACTGTTTAATATTTCCAGTAGCACTTATGGTATTGGTATTGGCGGTATTTATAGTAGTTATATTACAATACGGATTACTTGAAAACCAACATTTTAACAATTCTGTTCCGTGGGCTTTATTAAAAATAATAACTTCTCCAAGATTATTTATCACAGCCGCGCAACCGGAATTACTTTTTGACAAAGCCGTGCTTAAAAGGTTTATAAAATAGTTTTTTTTAAATAAATCTGTATCAAACGATTTAAGTAAATTTGTAAAATTATATCCCTGTGAACATAAAGGATTATTTAAATCCTTTCTAGATAAAAAAGCTCCATCGTATCCAACGAAATGATTTTTATCTAGTTTAAACGGTTGTAGAAATTTGTTTTCGTTTGGTATTTGCTTGTTTGAAAAAGTAATTAAACAAGAGAATTTTTCTACCTCCAATAAAGAAGCAAACAAATTCTCAAAAGATTTAAATCCTCTTTTTACATAAATTATGCCGCCCATCGCATAACTATATCCAGCCGCGTCTGGATTATTGCTATTAAAACATTTCTCCAATGCGTTTTTAGGAAAGTCCACACCTTCCGGTTTGTAACAAATAATACTCATTTATTTAAAATAATTTATTTACAAATTACCGTTGATAATTAATAATCATAACCTTCACCAGAATAAGAGTAAGTTGTATTTTCTAGGTCTGAAATTATTTCAATAGGTCGGCTAGGTTTGCAATAAGTTTTAGGAATAAAATAATTAATTTTTTTATGTATAAATCCCATATTTGCTTTGACTATTTTGAATTGTCCGTCAATATTCATATAAATCAATAAGTCTTCGTAGTTGAGAGTAGTCGCAAGTAGCTTGAAAAGATTATCACAGTTTTCGATATTGTCAAGTGGCTTTTCATGCAATCTTAAAAGAATTTCCTGTAAATTACTTTTACTATCTTTTTTATTTACATTCTTAAATAGTCCTTCATAAACACAACATAACTGATTTGTTATATGAAGAGGTAAAGATATATTTCTGTCTCCTAGAAAAATTAATGCCGCTACATTGTTTTCATTTATATACTCTAAAAATTCTTTTAGATATTCTAAATCTGTTATTTCAACAAAGCCTATACTGTCGTATTCGGCGCAATTAAAGTTATTTTCAGGAATAGTATATGAAATACTTATTTTATATAGAGTAAAATTTATAATTACTATTTCTAATAAATCTTCCAAAAGTAATCGGGAATTGGTTGGTTTTATTAAAGTCATTCAATATTTAATATATTTTATATATAAAAATTATGACTTAGAAATTATGCTCTTCTTCTGAAAGATTTTCATCTTCATTTTCACTCTCGAAATCATCTTCATCTTCACTCTCGAAAACTTTTGTTAAATCTCGACTTAGACTTAATTTGATTAGATTTAAATCACCGGCGGATGCCAGCGGTAGCTTCGGCAGAACAACATTACTAATAATAGGCTGCCCGGAAATCTCCGATTCTCCTTCAATTCCATTTTCTTTATTTGATAAAAGAAGTAGAAAGTCTTTATCGGTTTCAAAGAATTTAAATAAGAATGGATAATCTTGACGATTTTTAGAAACAAATTCATAGAAATAAATCCAATCTTTCATTTCTTGTAATGAAGCATTTCCGGTGCGGCAAAAACAACAAATTGCATCCACAAAATCAATGTTTTTTAGTAATTCTAATTTATTTTTTGTAGAACGGAAAATTCTAAATTCAATGGTTTTGCCATTTGAAGTATTAAAATTAACAGCGGTTCTGTGGTCGAATCCGCCATTTTCTAAATTTATAACTGATCTGGCCCCGGCTGTAATTTTTCCATCAACATCAAACATAATCCCCTTTGCCGCCGTAAAATCATTATACATATTAGATTTTCTTCCAGCCATTAATTCAACAAACTTTCTGTTATATTTTGAATAAATAAATGTTTGTAATTTTGCAATAGGTAATCCAGTAACTATTCTTAAATCTTTTTCTGCTCCGTTTTTATCTGCGATAGAATAAGCATTGTGATGAATCATTGAATCTTTTGAAATATGAATATGTAAACCACATCCAACACCCTTACCTTTAGCTTCATCATAGGAATACGGAGTACATTCAATATTATTATCTTTTTCTATTTCAGTGAATAAAGAATCCCATATTTTATAATGGGCAAGTTTATCAGCCGGAGCACTAACTATTTCAAATCCCTCTACCAAAGTAGAATCTCTTTTCAAGACAGCAAATTCTTTAATAAGAGGATGTACTTTTAAAACAGCCAGTCCGCGCGATTTTTTACATTCATATTCCAATTCGATTCCAAATAAATTAGGTTGAGGTTGCGAATTACCGCAACTATAAATAAAAGACGAAGGATTTTTACCGGCATAAAAAGTAGAAATATTCTTGTCGCAAAATTTTACTTTAGTAGGATCGGTTGGAGAAAAAATAAATGACAACTTACTTTCCGCTTTTGTGTGGTAAGGTAAAATATGCCTTTCTACGGCTCTATTTATACAATAATAGCAATGATTTTCTTCCAGTTTTTCTACAAAAAGTTTTCTACAGGAAGAGCAAGTATTCAATTTATCTAAATGATTTTCGTGGACATACTCACTGGTTCCGTTTCTTTGATTGGAAACATAGGTGTATCTTGGCTTCTCTAGAACTTCGCCGGAGATACCGCATTTAATACTATATTTTTGATCTTCTTTTGTTTTTTCATTTACTTTTGGGATTTTTTTATTAGAAGCGGCGGCTGTTTTTATCCCCTTCACCACTTCCTGTGGAGGAATATTAAAATCATCCCCCATCTGTTTTAAAGGATTATTCCAATCATTTGCAGGTAAATAAATTTTAGGCATAGCAGTTATTCTCTTTTTTGCGACTTTTGTAACAGTATATTCTTTAGTTTTTAAGGGTTTTTTAAACGTAATTTTTACTTCTGCTTGGTTTTCTGTTTCTTTCATAAGGTTTTAATTTAAAAGTTAGTTTTTTATTTTTGATTACTAATCTCAATAGTATTTAATGTCTGCAAATAATCATCTACTTCGAGTAATTCTTCATCTGAAATATCAAACAAGTTTATGTCATTTTTATTTTTGTCAGGAATTATTGTTTCTTTTAGAACAGATTTTTTAGTTTTATCTTCTAAAAATAAAGTAGAATTATGAGGCTGTTGCATTGGCTTACCATAATAACCAAAATCAGATTCATATCTAAGAAAATGGTTCCCGACTATTCTGGGATCGTTTCGAGCTTTTAATACTTTATACGAATTATTTGAAGCCCAAATTGTTTCCTCTTCATCGGCCCATTCCCCTAAATCTTGATTAAAAATAGTTATTTCCCCGTCGGAATCCAATAGGGCAAATTTATTCCCGTTACCTATAACGGATTCAATTAACCATTTAAATCCGGTGTTTTTCCACCATTTTACCCCGTTTGTATCTATAGTTAAAGGTTTTAATCTATCTTCACAAAAATTAAAAGTATCGGACATTTTTGGATTGGTATTGTATCCGTGGATTACGCCATTGTGACAAAAATGTAAATTATCACTAATAATAAATGGATGACAATTTTCTTTATCAGTCTCGCCGTGTGTCCGGTATCGGGCGTGGAAAATATGATTACAGCCTTCTACTTTTTTATATGCCTCGTAAAAGTCTTCAAATTTAAAAAATCCTTTTTCTAGGAAAAGTTTTCCATCTTTACAATAAGAAAATCCGCAGCCATGACCATTGGATTTTACAGAGGTTTCTAGCCAATCTCGATCTAATAATTTGCCTTTAGCGGAACTAAGGATAATACACATAATTTTATATTTTATATTTTGGTTGATATTCTAACTGAATACAGTTTAACACAAGTCTTTAGCTTGTCAAGTTTTTTCTGAGTTTTCAAAAAACTTTATGAACATCTTTATTTTATTCCAATAAAAAGATATTAGTAAAAAAATGATTTGATTTTTGGGGTTCAGAATTTGTTTTTAAATTATTTGGATTCAAATAATTCAAACATAGCCTTTTTTCGTAAATTTCAAAACTGTGTGAACCACTAGGAAAATTAAATTCTACTGTATATAGATTACCCCTATGTGGTTCTTTTATTACTTTTCCCCCAGAAACAAGAAAAATATTGTAATATTTTTTAACTGGGAAATAACCCAATGCAAAACGTAAGGATTTTTCATCTAAAAGAACAACATTATCATTTAATTTAAATTTCCCCATATTTTTTTTTCTTGGCTTTTTATTTTGAATGTAAAATAAAGAGTATATAGTTTCGTAATAGTAAAATTTAATACTTCTCAATAAGTTGAATTTGAGCGTGTAGCCGCGCGGAATCGAAATAATGTCGGACGCGAAGGTGAAGGGATGGAGTCAAAGTGATAATAAAATAACCTTTTGACTTAATACGATCTATAGAAATATAGGCTTTCCGCGTAATCCACGAAAGAAGATTAGAGTAGGTCAAAGACGACCATCGCTCGTGGCGCGGCAAAAATGCGACAATTGGCTCCGTGATTGATATAATTATCATGTTTAATTGTTTTTGAGCATTAAAAGTTCTACTAAAAATAGGCTTTTTCTGCTCAAATTTCACCATGCTTGATAATTTAAACATTATAAGTTTTATTAGTTTAATAAACTAATAGTTTCGCTATCTACTAAAGATTTACATGACCCCGGACTTGATAACTTTTCAATTCTCTCATCAATAATTACCAAGTAATCTTCAATATTTCTCTTAGAATTTTTTTCGTATTTCTCTATATAAAAACAACTTTTATATAATTTATAATTTACGCTAATCAACAATTTTAAAATTTCTTTTTGACATTGATAAAATTCAAGTCTAGTTAATATTCCTCTTTCTTTATAAACTTTTTCTTGAAAACTTATAAATTCAAACCAAGTCCCGCCCAAATGATGAAAATAAACGTCTTTTAAAAGACTTAATTTGTAATGATTCGGCGGACTGTTTTCAGTAACAATGTCCGAACATGAAGAAATAAAGAATTTTATAATTTCGGCTTCGTTAGATAAAACTCCAAATTTTTCTGTTAAAATTTTGTAAACCATGTCCGCGCTTTCATTAAAATTTTTCATTTTACCACCGAACCTTTGCAGGATAATAGAAGAAGCTAAATTATTATCAAACGGTAAATGTATTCTTTCACAATGTTCTGATAAATTATTTACGCATTTATAAATATAGTTTATATTGAAAGCCTCCCGTTTCTCGTGAAAAAATATAAATGATTTCCAAAAATCATCGAATTTTTGTTGAAAAGATTCTGAGGACTCAGCCGGAATAACTCTTTTGGTTAAATTTCTAATTGTAGTTTTAAGAATATCTTTCAAAAAAACTTCTTCTTTAATTTTATCTTCCTGTAATTCTTTTTCTAGTAAAGTTTGCATATTTTGACTTTGACTTTTTTTAAAACCCTTTTCTCTTTGTTGTTTTTTTTGATTGTAATATTGTTGAATTGTCATAATTTTTGTAACAAATTTGATTCTGGAATCCCGGCGGGACTTTGAAAATTAGTTTTGCTATAACTAAAATTCCACGGATTGATTTTCATGTGATTTTTTATCTTCCGGTGTTTTATTGTTTTAAAATCCGTCACTTTCTCGCCAAAAATCTTTTAGTTTTTCTTCTCCATATTTTTGCTTATATTCTTCTGCTAGAAGATTTAATTCTGGAGAATTTTCATTCTCTAAGTATAGAGACATCATTTTATCATAATCTCTAATTAGATGGTTTTGGCTATCTTCAATGTCCATAATTTTTTCGATTTCCAATAATCTACCACGCAAAATCTTTTTGTCAATTCTTTTTTCGGAAATTTTTTTAAAAAGAGTATATAGAAAGTGTAAATGATAATGTGAATGGATTCAAGACAATCCATAAAATCGCCCGGAAACCTATAAATAGGATAAAACAGCGGCAAAAAGCGGATTCAAAACAGAATGTCTTGAATTCTTAAACAAAAATTCTAAATATCCGCTTTGTCTTATCTCTAGTAAAAACTAATAAGATAATTAAAATTTTTGATTTACCCTAAATCTCAAAATCAAATTCCAAACAATCTCGAAATTCTCCATTATCATATCGTTTTTTAAATTCCCAAAATTGTTCAGGAGTATTGTTTTCTCTTATTCGTTTTTATGAGAACTTATTTGAAATCATTACCGTTTCTCAGAAATGAGAATCTTTTTTACTCTGTAAACCTTCAAAATTCTCATTTTTGACTTGACAACTCTCATTTTTGAGATACAGTATTTTCGTTAGCAAAATTCCCCCAAATAACGAAACAAGAAAAAATAATAAACAAAAATAGAACAATAAAATTAGAAAAAATAATAATAAAAAATGAAAAGTAATTTATCAACGAATAACAAACAAAGTATAGCAAAGAAATATAATTATAATGCTCAAGATAATTCTCCAATAATTAAATATTACCAAAAAATAGCATATTCAACGCCCGTTTTGCCTAGTGATAAAGAAATAGAGTTATTAAAAAAAGCTAAAAACAAAAATTGTCCGGCGAGTCGGGAGGCGTTACTTAACGCATATTTAAGAACTGTAATTCTTTTGGCTAGAAAGTATTGTTTTGGCAACAATTTATCCCTTGAAGATGGAATTCATTCGGGTATTACAGGAGTATTAAACTCTATTGAATCATTTGATTTAAAAAAATATGAAACGCCGGGCAAAATGTTTAGTTATTATTGTTACCGGGGGATTTTGATGGAGTTGACTAAATTTTACAGAGAAAATATAAGACAATTTTCTATCACCGATGCTATGAATACTCAAATGCAAAAAATAAATAACTTATACAAAAATGGAGAATTTAATGGAATTGATAAAAATGGAAACGATCAATTAGTTGGATTTATTAATCAAAAACTTTCTATTAAACCTAGCAAGATAAAAGAATTATTAAGTTTATTTTCTTCTCCAATAGAATTAGATGCTAACCCGCCGAATGATGAATCCGACGAAATATCTTCCTATAAAGACTTTTTTGTTAAAGCGAATAAAGAAGATGAACCGGATAAAATAATTGATAGAGAAAATAAATATTCCTTCTTATTAAGTTCCGTTCAAGACCTTCCCGACGAAGAAAAATCTATAATTAATTCGAGATATGGAATAGACTGCGAGAAGCAAAATATTTCGGAATTATCCAAAAAATATAAAATTAGCGCACCGCTTATGTCTAGAACAATATCTTCGATAGAGAAAAAACTACATAGTTTGATGATTTCGGAAGATTATGGTATATAAGTTTATATAGAAAATAAAAACTTATAAATATGAACGATAATACCAACGCTGCCGACGACATTTTAACACAGGAAAATCAAAAAAAAATAAGGGGTGACCATTATATTCATTGCATAGATAATGATGCAAGAATAGATTGTATAATTAGATTGTTAAGTGGAATAAAATTTGATGCAATTGAGTCCCTACTCAATGAGTATCCAGAGAATTTGAGAAATACTGTAAATTATTCTATTATGTCTGAGTTTTTAGCCTTCCAGAAAAAATTAAACTCCATCTTTACTGTCGAAGATATTAAAGTCGAAGAATAAACCTTTATTTATTAAATATGACCCTACTCGAAATTAAAAATCTTATATTTAAATTTTATACAGAAAATGACACGTTAGTCCTTCCAGAAGGTTTTAACAAGGTTATTTTGATTTCTGAATTCCCAGAAATGGAATTAGCCATTATGAAAGAATGTTTAAAATCTTTTTCTGAACTTGGTTTAGTAAAAATCGTAGATTTTGAAGATAATAAAAAGAAAAAAACTGCTTATGTTTTAGAAAAACCTCTTCAGAATTATGAACAATCAGTTACTCTCTCAGGCGAGATAGCCTCATATATAGCGCAAATCCTTAATGACATGAAGGATAACGATGACCAGAACGTGGTCAATCCCTTATCTATTACTCAAGAAAATATAGAATCCATGATTATTCTTATTACACAACTATTAAAAGAATATAAGAAAAATCAAGAAAAGTCCAACGCAGAATTAGAAGAAGATTAATAGTTTTTTAAATAAAAAGTAAAAGAAAAGTATGGAAAATTTTGCATTAAATTTGGGAATAAATAGAACGTCACTCGGACAAGTTTCTATTTGTTTATTAAAAGAAATATACAAAAGAGAATTGTCTCCTTGTATATTTCCTATTGGACCAATAGATTTGACTACTCATAAAAAAGATGAGGATTTCAATAACTGGCTAACTAATTGTATTCAAAAATCTTATTCTAACCACAATAGAAATAATATTATTTTCAAAAATTGGCATTTGTCCGGCGGAATAGAAAGTTTTTCCAAAGAACAATGTTTATTTACTTATTTAGAAACCGATAGAGCAACGGAAACGGAAATCAATGTTATTAAAAATCAAAAAGTTGTATTTGTTTGCAATGAATATCTAAAAGATTTATTAAACGCTCAAGGCGCGGATAATATAGTTTATTGTCCTCTAGGATATGATTCCGAAAGTTTTTATAATATCAAAAAGAAATGTTATAACGACGACAGGATTGTGTGGGGTATTTTTGGTAAATACGAGCAGCGTAAAGGCCATTCCCGCGCAATTAAAGCATGGGTTAAAAAATATGGTAATAATAAAAATCACATGCTGCATATTTCTATTAACAATGGATTTTTAAGTCCAGATCAAAATAATCAAATTTTAGGTCAAATTTTTGAAGGAAAGCAATATTCTAATGTTAGTATTTTACCACAAACCGATTCTAATTTAGAATATAATAAGGTAATTAATTCGTGCGGAATCGTTATTGATATGAGTCATAATGAAAACTTTTCATTACCCTCATTCCAATGTGTAGGAATGGGAAAACACGCGGTTCTACATAATGTATGTGGAATTAAACAATGGGCGACTCCAGAAAATTCTACTTTAGTTGAATCTAATGGGGAAATGATTGATGCCGCCGATGGAATGTTTTTTAATAAAGGTGGACCGTTTAGTCAAGGTCAATATTACAATTGGTCAGAAGATGCTTTTATTGTTGCCTGTGAAAAGGCTGTAGAAAGATTTACTATGAATCCTTTTAACGAAGCAGGAACAGAGTTACAGAGAAAATTCACTTATTCAAAATCTTTGGATATTATATTGGAAAATTTAAAATAATTATTACGATGCCTATTTTTGAATTTAAAGACTCTAAAAACAAAATAAAAGAATTCTATTTCTCAAGTGATTCCGCGCCGTCAATTGGTTCGGAAGTTGAAATAGAAGGAATTAACTATGTTAGAGTGCCATCGTTTTTAAATGCCCAAGTTGATTCTATAAAAAATATTGATATTACGTCCGCCAAACAATTTTCTGAAATAACTGCGAAAAAATCCGGGACTTACGGAGATTTATTGGATTTAAGTTCTGAACTTTCTCAGGCCCGCGAGGAAAAATATGGTCGGGATAAAATTGCAGAAAATTTTGACAAAGATAGAAAAGAAAAAATGGACGCTAGAAAAGCAAGAAATCGGGCGAGAAAATTAAAAGAAGTTTCTAAAGTTAGAAAACATGACTAGAATTAGTTGGGAAGAATATGCCTTAGAACTGGCTGAAGTCGCTTCTAAACGCTCAGAAGACCCCTTTTTGCGCGTTGGCGCGGTGGCATTGCGCGAAGATAACAGTGTTATTTCTTTAGGTTTCAATGGCGCACCGCCCGGTAAAACAATTGATTGGTCTAATCGTGATGAAAGACGAAAAAGGGTTTGTCATGCAGAATTAGCTTGTTTAAGATATTGTATCCCCGGCGAAGTTAAATTACTGGCTGTAACTTTATGTCCGTGTAGTGAATGTATTAAGCAAATTGCCATGTATAAGATTTCTAGGGTGGTTTTTAGAGATTATTATGACAAAGACGATTTTGCCCCCAAACTAGCCAAGGAATTTGGAATAGAATTGATTCAAATAAATAATTTTATTACGCAACCTCAAAAAGAAACCCTTGATTCTGCACCTTATTATGAATTTGAACTTAATTATAATTAATTTATGAAAAATTTTAATAATTTAACCCAAACCCAATTCGATCTTGAATTATTACGTCTAAATCAATTTATTTTTAGAAAAAAAGAAGAAATCAAGATTTTATCCACTGAGAGAATAAGCTTATTTAAAGCTGCGCGAAATCAAAATATTGAATTTAAAGATAAAAACTATGACTTTATTTATTAATTTTATTCAGAATTACATAGAATTAATAAATTTTATTTTGTATATAATCTTTATGGCATTAACTTATAAATTTTTGAATACAAATTCCACAAAATTTTAAAGTTTAATGAAAAAGGACAAGAATATTAAAAATGAAAATACAATTTAAGAAACTTAATGAAAATGCCATAACTCCGACTAAGGATTATGGTAATGCCGGATATGATTTATATGCCTTAGAAGATATTATTATTCATCCGGGCGAAAGACAGTTAATTAAAACCGGAATAGCTATATCTATACCTATTTCTTGGTATGGTCATATTTCTGATAGAAGTGGAATGGCGTACAAAAAGGGCGCGCATTGTTTAGGTAAAATTATTGATCCGGCTTATCGCAAGGAAATAGGAATTGTATTATTAAATACAGATAAAAAAGAAACATTAACTATATGCAAAGGAGATCGTCCGGCTCAAATTTTATTTAAACAGTATGGAGATTTTGACTTTGAAGAGGTGGAAGAATTAGATAATACTGATCGCGGAATTGGATTTGGTTCTAGTGGTCGTTAAGGTTGGGAACTTCAAAATGGAAAATGTTATTACTCTGACTTAGAATTAAAGTCAGAAGGTAAGATTAATGGTTTTCAAGGGTGGTTGCCACCATCTTTAGATAGGAAAACTTCATATTTAGGATACACAAAAGATAATGTTGTATGGTGTGCTTTTAGAATAAATTCCTTTAAACAATTGCTAAACGAAGAATAATTTAAGGGGACGATTAAAATAATCAGTGGTGGTTTTAAAACTACACTTTTTTAATTCAAAAATAATGTATTTTTTCAAATCTTCTTGTTGAGAAAACTTTCTTTTCAAAATCAATATTTTACCGTGTAAATTCATAACTAGATTGAAAGAAAAAGGTATATAAGAAGATAAGATGAAATTATTTGACGAACAAATCTCCAGAAAACCTGATCTTTATCCTTGGACTCAGCATTTTATAGAAGCAATTCAAAATTCTTTTTGGACGGTAAGAGAATTTAATTTTCAAAGTGACATTCAAGATTTCAAAGTCAAATTAAACAAACAGGAACAAGATATAATTGTCCGCGCGCTTTCTACTATTGGACAGCTAGAAATTAGTGTTAAGAAATTTTGGGTTAAGTTGGGAGAAAATCTTCCCCATTCCTCTATTAATGATATGGGATATGTTTTTGGAGCGAATGAAGTAGTCCACGGGGATGCCTATGAAAGATTACTGGAAGTTTTAGGTATAGAAAAAGCTTTTGACGAAATTCTAGAATTAGATATTATTAAAGGACGAGTTAATTACTTACGAAAACATCTTCATAAATTTCATGCGGATAATCGTAAACAATTTATTTATTCAATAATTTTATTTTCTTTGTTTGTTGAAAATATAGCTTTATTTTCTCAATTTTATACAATAAGCTGGTTTGGAAGGTATAAAAATGCCTTAAAAGACACAAATAAACAGGTAGAATATACAAGTAAGGAAGAAAATCTTCATTTCATGGCCGGGGCTAAAATAATAAATGTCTTAAGAAAAGAATATCCAGAACTTTTTGACGAAGAATTAAAAGAAAAAATTCTTTACGAAGCTGAACAAGCTGTTAAATATGAGTGTGAAATTATAGAATGGATAGTTAATGGATATAATCACGAAAAACTAAATACTCCATTATTAATTAACTTTATTAAAGACCGCTTAAATACATCATTAAAAGAAATAAAATATCCTAAAATTTTTGAAGTCGATAAAGAATTATTAAAAGAAACCCGATGGTTTGAGGAAAGTATTTTGGGAAATAATCATTCAGACTTTTTTGTTAATAAGCCCGTAGAATATTCTAAAAAATCACAAAGTTTTGGAGAAGAAGATTTATTTTAAAAGTATGGGAATTGGAGCAACTAATAATTTTAAGTCAGAGAATATCGTTTATTCGACGCCGCGCAAACTTTTTGAAGTTATAAATCAAGAATTTAACTTTAATTTGGATGTTTGTGCGTTGCCTGAAAACGCTAAATGCCAAGTATATTTTTCCCCGGAAGACGATGGATTAAAACAAGACTGGTCGGGCGTTTGCTGGATGAATCCTCCGTTTAATAAAGATTTGAAGAAGTGGGTTTTGAAGGCGGCGGCTGAATCTAAAAAATATAATTCTATAATTTGTTGTTTAATTCCAGTTAGAAGCAATACGATTTGGTGGAAAGACGTTTGTGAGTCCGCCGAGATTCGTTTTATTATCGGGGAAGTTAATTTTAACGACTTAGAGCGTGGGCTTTGGTTGCCGATGTGTTTGATGATTTTCGGAACCGAACGTCGCGGGCGATTTAGTTATATTAACTACAAGGAGATTAGAAAATCTAATGAATATAATGAATAAATCTAAACGAATCGGAATAATATAATTATGAAACAAGAACCATTTTATTGGCTTAATAAATATTCAAGGATTTTCCTTGAGCGAGACGGCGGATATTTAGAAAACGGTGTCACGCCGGAGCAACGAGTAAGACAAATTAGCGAAGCAGCAGAATCTATTTTAAAAATAGACGGATTTGCTGATAAATTTGAGCATTATATGTCTTCGGGTTTTTTTAGCTTATCAACCCCAATTTGGGTTAATTTTGGTAACAATAGGGGGCTTCCAATTTCGTGCAATGGAAGTTATATTGAAGATAGAATGGATTCTATTTTAGAAAAAGTCGCAGAAGTTGGAATTATGTGCAAGAATGGGGCGGGAACTTCTGGTTATTTAGGTAAATTAAGACCTCGCGGAGCTAAAATAACTAAGGGCGGAGAGTCTAGCGGGCCTACTCATTTTGCATCTTTATTCGATGTTGTTTCTAATGTTGTTTCGCAGGGTTCGGCCCGCCGTGGGCATTTTGCAGGCTATTTAGATGTAGAACATCCAGATATTCTAGAATTTTTGCAAATTAGAGACGAAGGCCATCAAATTCAAAATATTAGTATAGGAGTTTGTATTGGTGATGAATGGATGAATTCTATGCTAGGCGGAGATAAAGACAAAAGAAAAATATGGGGAAAAATCATTCAAAAAAGATTTGAAAGCGGTTATCCTTATTTGTTTTTTAAGGATACCGTGAACAATAACGCCCCGCAGGTTTATATAGACAAAGGTTTAAAAATTTGGGCGAGTCAAATGTGTTCTGAAATTTGTTTGCATAGCTCTGAATTAGAATCATTCGTTTGCGATTTATCTTCATATAATTTATTAAAATGGGATGAAATTATAGAGACAGACGCAATAGAAACTTTAATTTATTTTCTTGACGCTGTAATGTCTGAGTATGTTACTAAAACTGAAAATATTAAATTTATGGAAGCCGCCAATAGATTTGCTAAAAATCAAAGAGCATTGGGGGCCGGAGTCTTAGGTTGGCACTCATTATTACAATCTAAAATGATTGCCTTTGAATCTATGGAAGCTAAATATCTAAATTCTTCTATTTGGAAAACTATAAAAGAAAGATCAGACAAGGCTAACCAAGAATTAGCTAAATTATTTGGAGAGCCAGAACTATTAAAGGGATACGGGCTTCGTAATGTTACAACTCTAGCAGTTGCTCCGACAACTTCATCTAGTTTTATATTAGGCCAAGTGTCTCCGAGTATTGAACCTGAAAATGGTAATTATTATGTAAAAAAATTAGCTAAAGGTAATTTTACATATAAAAATCCATATTTAAAGGAATTATTAAAAGAAAAAGATAAAAACGATGATGAAACGTGGAAATCAATTTTGGTTCACGGCGGCTCAGTTCAACATTTAGAATTTTTATCACAAGAAGAAAAAGACGTTTTTAAGACGTTTGGTGAGATTAGTCAAAAAGAAATAGTAATTCAGGCCGCGCAAAGACAAAAATATATTGATCAGTCTCAAAGTCTTAATCTAATGATTCCACCAAACACTAAACCTAAAGAAGTTAGCGATTTATTGATTTTTGGATGGAAACAAGGTATAAAAACTTTTTATTACCAAAGATCAGCAAACCCAGCTCAAGAACTAGCAAGATCAATTACTAATTGTGTTAGCTGTCAAGCATAATAGAAACCAAATATTTATAAAACATAGTTAATTTTTCATCATCCGTTAATTTTTGGGTTGGAAACGATCCAAAGTGATTAAAATAGTGTAAATTATAGACAATTTATTAAAAAATCTATTAAAAATCTATTAACCAATGGAAAAACAGTATAACTCCCACTATAAAAAACTTGAGATACCTACGTTTATTTCTTCTGTTCCTGATTATATGATTAGCAAACTTACAGAAAGCGAGGCTTTTATGGTAAAAAGTATTTCTATAATAGAACAACAATCAAAATGGTTAATTGAAAATATTTTAGAACAAAATAGGATTGCGATAGAAATTGATGAAAGAATTTCTAAAATAGAAGAATTTAAGAACAATCTTTTGTCAAAATGGTCGATTTTTGCCGGAATATCAATTTTAATTGTCCCCGCAATTTTTAGTGAAACTGTTAAAAGTATAATTTCACATATTTGGAAATAATCAAATAACACACAAAAACAATGAGTATAGAAACGCCAATCGCAGAAATGCTCGCCGAGAGGTTCTTAGAAGAGCGAGAAATAATGAAGTTTAAGAAATTGGTGGACGCTTCTTTTTTTGAAATGTGTATTTCTAATAGGATTGGAGAATTAATTTATGGAAATAAAAAATATTTAGATTTTATAGGCGTGGACTCGTTAGAAGAAGTAATTGGAAACAAGTGGGTTAAAATTATTTCAGATAACGATAGAAACAGGGTCGTGAGCGGATTTTCCAAATATATTCAAGAAAGAGAGCCTAATTTTTATGAATTAGTAGAATATGAAAATTTAAAAACTAAAAAAATAACTGTTAAAAAAGTTGTTTGCTGCCTTATTGATAACAATGGTTACGGAATTACGTTAGTAGATCAAGATTATATTTTGCCACCCGAATTCGTTCAGGCAAAATATCCATAATTTTCTCTAAAAAAGTATATAAAATTGAATGGAATATTTTTTCATTCTTTTTTCAATAGCTTCAATAAGTATTATAGTTTTTTTGTATAGAAAATTATTATGGTTCAAGCAATTTTATAATAATACTTGTGGGGAATTAGCCAATAAAATCTCAGAATTTGGTATTTTGGCTGAAAAATGTCGGCAAGAATCATTAAAATTTCAAGAAGTGTCCGCCCGGAATATAAATTTAACTGGACAATATCAAGAATTACTAAGAGTTTCACAAACTCAAAATTTTAATATAAATGAATTAAATGGGAGAATTAATGAAATTCTATCAAATAAAGACAAGGAAATTAAATCTGCGAGGTTAGACGCTACCTCACAACAAAAAAGCGTTATAAAGGGCAAATTGAGCGAAGAAATGGCAGTTCTGTTACCGGGGTGGAAGTATAATTGCGCTGACGCGCGTTTTTACGGGAGTCCAATTGATTTTCTTATAATGCGGGGGTTGAGTGAAGATAACATAACCGAACTAATCTTCTTGGATGTCAAAACAAATAAAGCTGTTTTATCTAAAAGACAAAGGCAGATAAGAAATTGTATAAAAAATAATAAAATTTCATGGGATACGTTTCATATTTCAGACAAAACGGTATATAGTCTAGAAGATATTAATAATACTGATATACAAAATAATGAATAGAGAAATTAGATTCCGAATTTGGTCTCCCAAACATAAAATATTTATAGAAATGTTTCCGTATAACTTATTTCACGAGGTAGGATTGAACGGAATGTTTAAGCAAAAAGAATATATTTTTCAACAATTTACCGGCCTAAAAGACTCCGCCGGAAAAGATATTTACGAAGGGGATATTGTAAAGTTAAATTCAGAAAGTCTCGTTCAAGAAGTAAAATTTGGAAAACTTTCAGACGGAAAAGACAAAGAAGGAATTACGTGTTTTTTCTTAGACGGGTCAAGATTCGGTAATGGTTGGGTGGAACCAAGATTTGATAGTAAAAATTATAAAATTATCGGTAACATTTTTGAAAATCCCGAATTATTAAAAGCTAAAAAAAATAAATATGAATCAAACTAAATATTATCGCGCGGACCAACTAGAATTTTCTTTTTTACAAGAAATGGACAGTAAATATTATTCAGATCGGGCGGATTCTCTCCATGACGATCCAGAATTAGATTTATATTATGAAGTTTTTGAAGATTTAAGAAATGAAGATATTAAAAATAATTCTAATTTAATGAAATTAAACATGGAAAACCCGTGGGATTAAAATAAATGAAAGATTTTTATAGCGTCTATTCGAGTGCCTTTAATTTAATTCAAAATGAATTTGATTATCAATACCATATTGATAATTTTTGCGAATTTGTTGCCGACTCCGGGGACGTAAATATTTGTTGCAATACGTCAGCGGACAACACTTTAGAAGAACTTAAAAATCTAACCAAAAAATATAAAAATTTAAATATTGTTGAATCCGCAGAATCTTATGATAATCCGGGGCTGGACGGGATTCTAAAAAACATTTCTTTACAGGCAACAAAAAATCCTGTTAAGCTGAGTTTTGACATGGACGAAGCAATAAACTTGGATTTACGAAATTCCGTGGATTCTATTTCCAAATATTTTCTAAATAGTAATTATCAAGCTGTTATGTTACCAGTAATTAATATTATAGGTGATAAATATCACTATAAAGATATAAATTTCAAATGGAGAATCCATAAACAAGGATTATTTAGAGGGGTTGTAAATTTCGCTCGGCAAAACGACGGAACACACTCAATAGAATTGTCTGACGGCTGTGAATTAATATCGGCGGACGGAAATTTAGTTTCTTCTGTATATTTAATTGATCCAAGTTTAGATGATGATAAAAAATTATGGGAAATTACAAATAGTAATATTCCTTGGGTTTGGCATTATGGACTTTTAGATTTTGAAAAGAAAGCCGCGCGGAATAGAAATTTTTGGGCTGAACACTGGAAAGTTGAATCGGGCCGGGAAGTCCAAGTTGAATTATCCGCCGAGGAATTTGAAAACAAATATAACGGCGCGGCTAAATTACATAATTTACCAATAGAATAATTTATTTTATGTTAACAGATTTAGGATTACAAACAGAAGAACATCTAAAAAAGTCTAAATCAGATAGATTAAAATCCCTGCGCCTTATTAAAAATGAATAATTTAACTCTTTGCGTTTATGCAGTTTCCCACGGACACTGGGAAAAGAAAGACTGTTACTTAAAAACCATTCAAGATTTGGATGGGCACAATGTTAATTTTTTTGATAAAATTGCTCATATAAAAATTCGCCCCGGAGAAGAACAGTTTGCGACTGAAATGGAAAAAGATTTTATTAAATTTGGTTATCGAGTTTTGAAAACAGTTTCCCCGTGGAGGCGTTGGCATTTTTCCCATCATACAAACCAACTCCAAGATATTTTTACGATATTCAAAGAAATTAAAACGGATTATATTTTTCACGTTGAAGATGATTGGGTCATTCGTCCTTTAAAAGATCAAAATCTAGAATTTTATCTACAAAAAAGTATTGAATTATTACAAAATAATTCTGATATTATCCAAGTCCGTATCCCCCGGCAAATTGATGAACTTCCACATTTTAAAAGTATGGAAAAAGTTGATGGTAACTGGAAAAAACAAAATGAAATTTTTAGTCTAAATCCTCATGTTATCAGTTATAAAGATTTAAGACAAATTTTGAATAATGTTATGGCAAATCAAGAAGTAATTATCGATATGTTTGAAAAAGGAATGTTAAATGTTGAATTATTATTTGCTGAAATTATTCGACAAATTAAAGGCGGAAAATCCTTATGGAGCCATTCTTCTGAAAATATCCGAGCGTTACATATAGGAAATAAAGATTTTGATGATACCTTAGAAAAAGTTTATTAAATCTCTATAAAAAAGTATATAAAATATTACAATATTTATGACACAAGAAAAACTACAACATTTACAAGAAGTTAGAGATAGATTAAAAACGGATGGATGTTCGGCGGTGAAAGAACATGGTCCAATTTTTGAACATATATTAGAAAAAGTCCAGCCAAAAAATATTCTAGAAATAGGTTTTTTTACGGGAAGTAGCGCAAATATGTTTTTAGAATTATCTGATGCAAATTTAACATCGGTCGATCCTATTGACGACAATCCTACAACCGATTATTTAAAATCCGTGGGTCGCCCGGAGGAAATTGGTAATCCTCAAGTATCTTTGGATGCTGTTGAGAGTCTAAAATTAGAATATAAAGAACGATTTAATTTTATTAGAAAAAGGTCATTAAATGCTTTGGTTGATGGAGATTTAAAGGAAAAATACGATTTAATTTATATAGACGGGGACCATTGGTATCCCGGCGTTGTAATTGATTTAACTATTGCTTTGACCTTAAAAATTCCATATTTGATTTTAGATGATTGTAATGAAACTTATCCGGGGGTTTTACAAGCGGTTAATTCCATGCAAAATAAGTTTGAAGTAATGAATTTTTATAAAAATGGACATGCAAATATTTTGTTTTTGAAAAATTTATTTATTAAATAATAAAAATTAATAATGATATTGCTACCCGTAGATGAAAGTTATTTCTTTGATTATTTTTCCATTTTAGAAATAAAATTTGATAAAAATCATAACGATTTAGTTCTTTCGTCACAATTACTTGACTCTATTAATATAAACAAAGTATATTTAAATAGTCAAATTTCAGAATATAAAACACAAGAAATTTTAAATAGCGAAGAATATAATAATCTTAAAAATATAAACCAAGAGTTATTTAATTTAATTGATGAATGTAAAATCCAATTTATTTCTTCAGTTGAAATAGATAAATTGAATTATAAAAGATGGGAAGCTAAGAAAATCTTACAAGAAAGATTTTTTAAAAATAACCCTATTACCGAACAAAAAATTGGATATTAAAAACAAATAAATAAAGCAAATAAATAAAACAATAACATGAGCATAGAAAACATAGAAATAGTTGAACATAACGGAGAAAGACTTTTTGAATTTTCCATTTGCGCGGATCACCGCGACCAAGAAATTCCTATTTGGCAAAAAAAAGTATTTGAAAAGTTTAACAGAAAAATAAATCAATTATGGTTTCCCTTTGGTCAACTAGGACTAAGCCACGGTCAAGTCATAGACTGGATAGTTGGAAACACAAAAGATATGAATATTGATTATTATATGATGTGGGAAAATGATTCAATTCCATTAAGAAGAGATTATTTTGATATTGTTTATGACAAGATTAAGGATAAGGAAACAATTATGGGGTCCGCGCAGCAATCAAATCATAAAATAAAATATGACGGAACTCTTAACCATCCTTATTGTGCTACGCCATTTTCTATTTCCACGAAACTTTACAATAAACTGGGTCGCCCAAGTTTCGATCATCATGTTCCGCGAAGCGATACCTATGAAGAAATAGCCTTTAAAGCAGAGGAATTAGGTTATAATATTTGTATTGTTTGGCCGCGCGAGACTGTCGGATTAACAGAAGAACAAATGAAAATTCTTGGACCGGGTGCAACACATAAGTCACCAATTGGACAAGGAAGATTCGGCGGATTTGGTTCAACTTTTGGCAATAATTTATGGTATCACCAGTATTTTCCGCCCGTTAAAGAACATGCAGAAGTATTTATTAGAAAGTGCCAAGAAGTTTTAGAAAAAAAACAATAATTATGAGTCAATTTATAGACATTAAAAATCAAAACAGCAACGGATTTACTTCTTCGGAGCCAACTGATAAATTTGGATGGCATAAAGCCTATTTACCATTTTATTCAAATCTGTTCTTGCCAATAAAAGAATCTACTAAAAAACTTTTAGATATTGGCGGACACGTTGGGGGCTCATTTATCATGTGGGAGAATTATTTTCCTAACGCTATTATTACCGGAGTAGATATTCACGAATTGAAACCTGCAT
>Ga0181349_1000063_pt1 | contig 38521 bp, 42 predicted proteins | sample Su13VDMM110SD_FD_130106 | JGI IMG/M metagenome (GOLD analysis project Ga0181349, IMG submission 130106) | Freshwater viral communities from Lake Michigan, USA - Su13.VD.MM110.S.D | ecosystem: Environmental > Aquatic > Freshwater > Lake | place: USA: Michigan | collected 2013-07-16 | reverse complement strand
AAATTCCTAGTTTATTTTTTTTAAGTCATGAAGTTGTTAAAAAACATTATGATATGAATGAATTAAAAGAAAAATTTTCTCTATCAATAAATTAAATAAATTAAATAAATTAAATAAATTAAATAAATTAAATAAATAAAATATAAAAAATAATACATATAAATAAAATGACACCAGTAATAACTTTATCAAGTTGTTTTTACATTATAAATTCCAAATTTCCGCCAGAAACTTATATTGGATGGATGAATAATTTTTTATCAATAGTTAATAATTTTAAACTAGTAATATACACAGATGAAAATAGTTGTAAATATATCAATAAAAAAGAAAATCCAAATATTAAAGTAATTATTAAACCAATGGACCAATTTTATAACTACAAATATAAAAATAATTGGATACAAAATCACCAAATAAATTATCTCATAAATGACAAATCATCTTGGGAATTAAATATGTTATGGTCTGAAAAAATAAATTTTGTAAATGAAACAATAAAAAATAAATATTTTGATACAGAATTTTATGCTTGGTGTGATATAGGTTATTTTCGTAATAGAAATGAAGATTTACACACAGATAAACTTTTACATTGGCCTAATTATAATACCATTAATAAGCTTGATAAAAATAAAATATATTATGGTTGCATTAATAATAATAATAATTATATGAATAACTTATATAATTTAATAAATAATAAAAATAGTTTAGGGTTACCAGATAAACCAATGCCTCCAAATCAGCAATCAATCGCTGGAGGTTTTTTTATTATACATAAAAACAAAATAGATTGGTGGGTAAATACATATGATACAAAATTAGCATTATATTTTAAACATAATTATCTTGTAAAAGACGACCAAATTATTATAGCTGATTGCATTTTCTCTCAACAATCAGAATTTGTTTTATTCAGAGAAGAGAATAGGAATTTTGATAACTGGTTTATGTTTCAGCGAATTTTATTTTAAATCTTCAAGGGTGTAAAATGATGATACTATAAATTAATTCCAAACCTAATTATAATATAAAAATTATAATACATTTATTATATAATGGAATTTGCGGTTTTCAATCTTTTAGAATACGAAAAATATATAAAAGAAAATAATTTAATTCAAATTTTCTCTCTTAATCTATGTTGCTATCAAATTAATTTTTATAATAATCCAAAGTATTATTTTACATGTTACTGTTATAAACGTAATTAGAAATAATTATAATATTTTTACATAAAAAGTGTGTGAGTTTAGTTTAATATTTTTTTTTAAAAAATATATTAAATACATTTAATGATTAGTATTTTAATGCCTATATATAATGGAATAGAATTTATTAATGAATCGGTTTTATCTGTAATGGCTCAAACATATGACAAATGGGAACTTTTAATAGGAATAAATGGCCACGCACAAAATTCCGAAGTTTATAAAATTGCACAAAAATATGAAACTAAAAGTGACAAAATAAAAGTATTTGATTTTTATGGAATAGCAGGAAAAGCAAATACATTAAACCAATTAATTAAGCATAGTTCTTATAATTATATCGCTATACTTGATGTAGATGATGTTTGGACAAATAATAAATTAGAAATCCAATCTCAGTATTTAGGTAAATACGATATTATAGGAAGTAAGTGTGTATGGATTGGTGAAAGAGAAGGAACTATTCCCATTATACCTTGTGGAGATATAAGTAAATTTGATTTTACAAAAGTAAATCCAATTATAAACTCTTCTTCTATAACAAAAAAACACTTATGTTATTGGGACCCATTGGAAGAAAAAATTGGACTTGATGATTATGATTTATGGTTAAGACTTAGAGTATCAAATAAAAAATTTTTTAATTGTGATAATATATTGGTAAAACATCGCATACATAGACAATCCGCGTTCAATTCAAAAGGAACCCACAAGTATTTAGTTAAAGATTTATTTAAAAAATATAACTTGATAAAATAAAGTAAAATAAAATAAAATAAAATGTTAGACTTGAATTTTTTTCCATTTTTTAGGACACAAATCTGAAGTATCATTATTTGCTTTTTCTCCAAACCATACAGACGGATAACATACTATTTTATCTATATTTGAATTAAAATATGCGGCCCACCAACTAAAAGAACTATTTGCTATTATATTATGTGCACACAAACTCATTAATAGCATTTGTTCCCAATCTTCCAAATGAGAATATTTTCTTTCAAAAATATAATTAGGAAAATCATTTTGTAACTTATTAATAGTATCGGTTACCATGTCAATATCTTCATCTTCACAAAAAAATAATATATTTAAATCATTATTGCCATCTGTTACATTTTTAATATGTGATAGTGATTTTTTATAATATTCATACGGCATAATGGGATGAAAATCGCTAACTTTTTTATAATCACCTAATCTAAAATGCATGCTTATGGAATTTTCCAAATGATTAGGATTGATATTATATTTTTTTATTATACCTTCTTTCATTTCATCTAATTTAATCATTTTACAAATCGTTTCATAATAATTTTGAAAATATTTGTAGCTTTGAAAATAACCATATAGCACTATATTTTTGTTAAATAAATTTATTGTAGGTATATCATTATATTTAAATCCATTTTCTCTTATTGTTTCCATTTGTGGAAATATATTCGTTAATACAGGCTTAAGACTACTAAAAAAAGTGTTCCAATAAGTATATCTCAAAGTAGTTCCGCTACCTCCTCCTAATTTATCGACCAAAAGAAAACGAAAATTATTATTACTTTTTATGGCAAACGCAATGGTAGCAAATATTTGAAATATTTGATTTCCTAATCCACCCATTAAGTTACAAGTAATCATTTTATTTTATTTTACTTTATTTTTTAAGTTGTTATCAAGAATAAATATATTTTTTTAAAAGTCTTCGGTTAAATTGAACGCATCATTGGCACCGCATTTGTTTGCCAAAGCATAATCCGCAACACGTCTTTCAAAAAATGATGTTTTACCCTCTAAACTAATTAGTTCCATCCAGTCAAATGGATTGGATACATTATATATTTTTTTATGACCGAGTTGCAAGCATAACCTATCGGCAACAAATTTAATATATTGTGTCATTAAATCAGAGTTCATTCCTATTAAACGACAGGGCAACGCATCACAAATAAACTCCGATTCAATTTCAACCGCTTCTTTTATAATTTCATAAATACGAGATTTATCTAGTTTTTTGTTTAATTTGCTATACAAAAGAACCGCAAATTCAGTATGTAATGCCTCATCACGTGAAATAAGTTCATTTGAAAATGTGAGACCAGGCATTAGTCCTCGCTTTTTTAACCAGTATATACTACAAAAAGCTCCACTAAAAAATATTCCCTCTACACAAGCAAATGCTATTAATCGGGTAGCAAAACTACTTCTGTTATCGTGAATCCATTTTTGTGCCCAATCAGATTTTTTTTTAATACATGGATAATTTTGTATAGCATTAAATAGTTTTTCCTTTTCTGCACTATTTTTTATATAAGTGTCAATTAAAACACTATACGTTTCACTATGGATATTTTCCATTGCAATTTGGAAACCATAAAATGCTCTTGCTTCAGATACTTGAACGTCAGACATAAATCTTGAAGCTAAATTTTCCAATACTATTCCATCACTTGCAGCAAAAAAAGCTAAAATCATTGATATAAACATTTTTTCGTCAGCATTTAAGGTATCCCAATGGTTTAAATCTTTAGTTAAATCTATTTCTTCGGCTCGCCAAAAACAATCAATTTGTTTTTTATACATTTTCCATATATCATCATATTTAATTGGAAACATTACAAATCTGTTATCGTCAGCAACAAGCAAAGGTTCTGTATTATTTCTTGACATCCTAAATAATATATTACTAATATTTTAAATTTATTTTTTTAATAATATAATAATTGTTTTTATTAAGAATGGATATTGTGCCTTTACCTTTTCACATAAAAATAGTATCAATGCCTGAAGATGACGACAGGTTAATACAAATTGAAAATTTAATTGAAGCAAAAAAGAATATGTTAATAAAAAAACAAAAAACATTAAGTCAAATATCTCAGCAAAATAAATTTTTAGGAGATGTAAAAAATGATTATGTAAAATACAATAATTTTATTATTCAACAAAAACAGGACCAAATAAAATCATTTAAAATTATTAATGACTATATTAATAGTCTTACTATTTCCGGTAAATTAAGCAAATATGACATAGAAGACGCAAAAGAAGAACAAAAAAAAATAATAAATGAAATTAAAAGTATAAAACATAATTTAGACGATATAATTGAAGATACACAACAATTAACTGATTTATTTAACAAATGAGAAAATTAAATTTAAAAACAATAAACTAATAATAACAATAAAATTAAATATAAAGTTATAATATAAGACATAAATGAGCGATAAAGATGCGTCTATCACTGATTCTATTAATAAATTACTACAACAATTTAATTCATTTACCAATAATGAAATGAATATATATAATTTTAATAGTAGCTTAAACCAGAGATTAGAAAATATTTTAAATAAAATAAATAACTTAAAAACCAATATTGGAAATTTAATATCTAATATAAAAAATTTTACTTCTCAAAAGAGTGATTTAGGTAAAGAATTAAATGAATTAAAAACTTTAATAAATGGCAAACAGGAAGAAATTTTTAAGTTGCAAGATGAATTATCCAAAGCAAAATCACAAAATGAAGTCAATATATTAAATGATAAATTAGCTGATTTAACACAAGAAAAAACTATATTAAAGGCATCGATAGACCAACTAAGAGAAGAAAATAACACATGTAATGAAAAAATAAATAATACAAAAAGTATAATTGATGATATTCAAACTAAACTTAATAGTTTTCAGGTAAACCAACAAAATAATATTGAAAATAATTCAAAAATAAGTAATTTTCTTGATAATATTGATAGCTTACTTAATGAACTTAATCAATTAACAGGTGATTTAAATTCACAAGAAGTTAATGAAACTTCTCCAAATGTTAGTTCGCCAAGTAATGTTTCAGATGAAGATACATTAATTGGTGGATATTCATACAAACGAAAAAAAACTTCAAATAATTCAGTACCAAATACTACTTTTATACTTTCTGGTGGCAAAAAAAGTAAAAAAAGCAAAAAAAGTAAGAAAATAACAAAAAAACATAAAAAACAAAAGGGTGGCTATATAGTTACGAAAACTAGTAGTAGTAGTAGAAATAAAAGACAAACAAATTTAAGTAGTGCATCCAGTATTAAAAGTACATCCAATTTATCATCCAGAGTATCGAGTAATTCAAACTCATTAATATCGCGTATAAAAAAACAAAAAAATAAAAAAACAAAAATATAAAATATAAAAAAATAAAAAAATATAAAAATATATTATGGGAGAAAATAAGATATTATTTGATGATATATTAAAGAATGTTGATAATGTTGCTAAAAGTATTATTTCTAAAAAAGAAAGCATGATTAACTTTAATAGTTACCTTAATACAGAATTGAAACAAATAAAAAATAAAATAGATGAAGTGAAAAAAAAAGTAAAAAACTTAATTCAAACATCAAAAAGTATTACCACAACTATCAATAAAAATGAAAGCCGTATTATTTATAAAAATGAGGAGTGTAAAGAATTAAACGAACAAGTAATTTTATTAACACGACAGCGAGATGAGTTGATTAAAGAAATAGAAATAAGTAAAAGTGACAAAAATAAAAATGCGGAGAACTTAGAAAAAGATATAGCAACCCTTTTAGCTAAAAAAAATAATCTAACTGAGAAAAAAGAAGAATTATTGCGTGAATTGGAAAACGCGCCAGTTAGCGATGTTTCAGAAAAATATAATATAACTGAGCCGTATGATACAGAACAAATAGACAATTTAAAAAGAAAATTATATGATACAGAAAATCAAATACAAAATTTAAACAAAACTATTGATTCATATAAAAGACCAGAAAATAGAGAGTTAATTAATAAAGTTGAAATATTAACTAAACAAATTCAAGATGTTAAAACAGAAAATGAAAGAAATAAAAGAGAAATTTTAAAGTTAGAAGAAGAAAATAAAGGTTTAAATGATTTATTGAGTAAAGCAAAAACCCAAATTGAAAATATTACAAACCAATTATCTACATTTGATTTAGAACAAACAGAAATTATGAAAAATAAAGGTAATATTGAAAATTATATTAGACAAATAAATGAATCCATTGATGAAATAAATAGAGATATAGATAATCCTTCAACTATCTCAGGTGGCAAAAAACACAAAACACTTAAAAATAAAGCAAGAAAAACAGGCAAAACAAGCAAAAGAAAACAAAAAAATAAAAAAGCAAAAAAAAATAAAACATCTAAAAAAAATAAAAAATCAAAAAAATAAAAAATCAAAAAAATAGATGTAAATGATAGAAACTTGGTTTATATAAATATAAAATATATAAAATATAAAATATATAAAATATATAAATAATATATATATTTTATATGGAAAATGAATTTATTAAAACTATTCAAAATTTTACTAATGTATCTAATAGTATAGTTAATAATGGCAAAAATTTTAATAAGTTTAAAAACAATGTAGAACGAAATTTAGAAGTTATTGTTTTACACATTAATGAATTAAAAAAATCTATAAAAAAATTAAAAAAAACAAAGCAGGGAATACAACAAAATATTTATAAAAATAATGAAAATATAGATAATATAAAAACAGATTGTGAAAGTTTAAAAAATAAAAAGTTAGAATTAGAAAAAGAAATAAATATTTTATCGGAAAAACTCGTTCAAATATTACATGAAAAAACTGATGGTAGTTTTGATAAAAATGAATTAAAAAAAATGATCGATAATAAAAATAAAATAGAACAAGAAATTTTTAACCTTGAGAAAGAAAATGAAAATATATTAAAATTTATTGAAGTTCATAAAAAAGAGCCACGCACACACGAATATTACTCTTCTGGTGTTTCATCTGTCAATAACCATGCTGAATTAATAGAAAAAATTAAACATAACGAAGAAACTATTGAAGAATTACAAAAACTCATTTACATTATTCAAAATGATAAAGATATAAAATCTTTAGAACCACAATTGCATCTTTATGAAGAAGAATTAAAAAAAGTAATGACTGAATATAAAAATTTCAACGACAAAATTGAAAAATTAACCAATGCAAATTTAGAATTACAAAAATTAATTAGTGAAATTAATGAAACGATTAAACAAGTAACCCAAAAGCTGGTTAGTTTTCAAGACGAACAACATTCGGTCATTAAAAATAATAATGAAATAAATATCTTTATTGAAGATATTAATAATACAATAAATGAAATAAATAGTTTTATTACAAATGTTGATATGAGTTCATCATCGCCAACATTTTCACGTCCAATTATACCTATACCTCCTGCTTTAACGGACCAAAATACAAATATTAAAGCAAGTAATGAAAAACAAATTTTTAAAGAATTAAGTGTAAATAACAAAAAATTATATGAGAATGTCTTTGAGAAATTAAGTAAAAAAGAACCTAATTTAATTACCCATAATTATATATTAAATGATAATAAAGGTAGAGAAATAAAATTAAATTTGCGTGAAATTATAACAGAATTATTTGATATAAAACATAATACGGAAAATGATTATAGAGCAAGCCTTGCACCTGAATATGCGAGAGATATTATTGATACAAAGAAATTAATAGATGAAATCAGTAATGCAAATAATATTGATAGAATTCAAGATATATTGAATAGTCCACAAGCGAATATCCTCAAAAATTACATCACAATATTATTACCACCAGTATTACCACCAGTATTACCACCAACAACATCTTCTGCCTCACCAAAAAAAGCGACAGATACGTTAAATGTAGGCCTTTATAATGCTGTCGGGGAAGAAATATATAATGGATTAACACGTGAAAATAAAAAAAATTATACTGATGTTTTGAGTAAATTGGAGGAAAAAGAAATGCCTAATTTAGTTTCTCATTATTATACATTAATAGAAAATGACCCAGTAAAATTAAATTTACCTGAAATTATAAGTGGATTGCTTTATTATATTCAAATTAGTGTTAGGATTTATAAGAATAGCACAAACACAAGCACACGAAAAGATATACAAAAAAACATATTAAATGCCGATGATTTAATTAGAGAAATAACGGATAATGCCAATAATATTGATGAAATTCAAAATATATTAAATAAAGGCAATCAAAATATATTTAAAGACCTAACAAGTAAATATAAAATTCAAATTAAAGACCTAACAAGTAAATATAAAATTCAAACTGAAAAAAAAGGTATATATGATTTAGCATTAAGAGAAGATGTTGAAATAAATTATAATGAAGGTAAAACATTGACACTTAACGAAATTAATAATTGTTTAAATAATTGGTTAGCAGAAAATCCGAGAAATATTTTACGTTTTAATGTAGAAAATTTAAAAAAAAAATAGAAACAAAAAGAATAACAGAAGCTGATTTAAAAAAAACTATTAAAAATTTTAGCGATATAAGGGAATTATTAGATGAATGTTATAACAATAAAATTAGTAGGGGAGGATATAAATCAAAATCAAAAAAAACTAATAAATCTAAAAAAAATAATAAATCAAAAAAAACTAATAAATCTAAAAAAAATAATAAATCAAAAAAAATTAATAAATTTAATAAATCCCAAAAAATAAAGTTAAAAAGGGAAAAATAGTATTATAGTAAATATAGATTAAAAACTTCATTTTTTTAGATATGAAAGCATACCCCATAATCGTGGCATAATATTACAAATTGGCGGCCATTTTCCCGTTGTCTCTCTACAAAGTATATATAAAGGGTTTTTTCTCATAAAAATAATAGTTTGTCTCATTTTATATATTTTTTTCCAAGTTCGTTGTATGAGTTTTATCCAAAAAGTTTTAATTATTGCGATACATTCTTGTGTATCTAAATAAATACATTCTGATATTTGAAGGGTTGCATTATTAGAAGCCATTATGTTTTTAAATTTATTAATTAAAGTTAAATTAAATAACTTAAACCTTATAAAAACCAAATGGTAAGACAAATGAGGTATAAATTTACATAATGTTATTGTAAATTTTTTATTAGATGGCTCTTCGGGTTCATATATTAGTTCATAATCATTTACATCATTGTCACTATCATAGTCGCTGCCATCATTAATACTATCGCTATCACTATCAATAATGTTGATACTATTGATATTATTATTGTTATTATCATTATAATTGTTAAAATTAGCCATTTTCTTATTTTTAAATTAATAATAAGAAAATAAATCAATTTTTTTTAAATAATATATATATAAATGAATTTCAAATCTGCTTTTTCAAATTTTATTACAAATAAAACTATTTTAAATATAGTTATTGTCATATCTGTCTTAAACATAGTAGGATATGTTGCCTTAGGAAATATTAATGCTATTTTTTATTTTATTTTATTAGGTTTATTAGTAGGAAACTTTAGTAAAAATTTAACCATTACTCTAATTATTCCTCTTGTTTTAGTTAATTTATTTGTAATGCAACGAAGTTATGTTGAAGGTTTTACCACTGATGGAAGTGGTAATCAAATGGACGCATCAAATAATACTATACAAAATAATAGTAATTTAAATAATGCTATAAATGATATTAATAAAAGTCAAACAGATTTAAAAAATGCGGTGAATCAAATAAATCTAAGTCAAACTCAAGACCCAAAGTCTTCACAGGGGCTACCAATTACTCCGATCGATAACACGACACCACCAGTAAATACAAGTCAAAGTAACGCTACAATGGAAGAATCATTTGAAGTAGGACGCAGTAAAAAACGTAATGGATATGATATAGATTATGCATCAACTATTGAAGACGCATACAATAATTTAAATCAGATAATTGGAAGTGATGGAATAAAACAATTAACAAGTGATACACAAAATTTAATGAAACAACAACTTCAATTAGCTGATGCGATGAATAGCATGACACCTATGATACAAACTATGGCTCCTTTATTAAAACAAGCACAAGGGTTGTTTGGTAATTTAGGTGGCGATAATTTAGGTAATCTCGCTAAACAATTTGCTCCAGTAAATAAGTAATTTTACCCTTGAAATGTGTAAAAAAGATACTATAATTTATATTATATTTATATTTATATAATATGAAAAAGTGTCCTCCAGGAGTTATATGTATAGAAAATATGTCTATATTTTTTATAATAATTGCTTTAATTTTAATTTTTTATTTTGTTAGACAAAATATTATCGTTAATAATCAAACTTCAGAAAAAATTATTATAAAAGAAGAAAAAAAAGAAAATAATGGATTTGGTGGGTTTGGTATTGGATGGCCGAATTTTCCATATTCAAATTTACCTGTTCCACGTGATGTATTATTAAACCCTTATGTTCCTCCACTTAGTGATGAAAGATATTTAATATCTAATTATCCGGGTATAGTTCCTATTAATGTATCCACTAATGTTGGTGCTGTTGATACATCTTATAGACAAATGGGTATATTAACACCAATAAGTAATAAAAATAATAAAGATAATAAAGAAAAAATTATACCTTTAATGGGTAGGCCTTTATTTACTAATCGCGATAAGTGGCAGTATTATACTATAAGCGATCAAAGAAATAGTATTAAATTACCAATCGTATTTAATGGTAGAACTTGTACGAATGAATATGGTTGTAATAGATTATTTACGGGAGATAAGGTATTTATTGAAGGAATTAACCAATATTATAAAGTAAATATTTATGAAAATGATACAATAAAATATTTACCTTTTATTTAGTTCTTGTTTTATTTTTTTTATTGGTAAGTCTAAATTTACGTGTATACTTTATTTTTCCTCCTTGTTGTGCCATGGTATTTGCCGCATCTTTATTTGAGATTAATGGGTCTTGCATTTGCGAAACATTAGCATTTCCTGACATTAATCCAGCAAATTTTGATGCGAATTGTTCGGCAAATTCTGATGCTATTCTTTTAGTTATTGTTATAAATGAATTTGCTAAATTATCATTTTCATTTGATGATTCAATAATTGGCTCTTGTGTAACTTCTGGAACAACTTCTGGAACAACTTCTTGATTAGCCTCTTGTGTATCCTGTGATGTAACATCAGGAGTAATATCTTGATTGACCTCTTGTGTATCTTCTTGATTAACCTCTTGTGTATCTTCTTTATTAACCTCTTGATTATCATTAGGAATAATATCTTGATTAGCCTCTTGTGTATCTTTTGGAACAACTTCTTGGTTAGCCTCTTGATTATCATCAGGAATAATATCTTGGTTAGCCTCTTGTGTATCTTTTGGAACAACTTCTTGGTTAGCATCTTGTGTATCTTTTGGAACAACTTCTGGAACAACTTCTTGGTTAGCCTCTTGATTATCATCAGGAATAATATCTTGGTTAACCTCTTGATTATCATTAGGAATAATATCTTGGTTATCATTAGGAATAATATCTTGATTATCATTAGGAATAATATCTTGATTATCATTAGGAATAATATCTTGATTAACTTCTTGGTTAGCCTCTTTATTATCATTAGGAACAACTTCTTGGTTAGCCTCTTGATTATCATTAGGAATAATATCTTGATTAACTTCTTGGTTAGCATTAGTATTAATATCTTTATTAATATCTTCATTGACCTTTGGACTAATTTCTGTTTTATTAACCTGGGGTACAACTTCTGTTTTATTAACCTGGGGTACAACTTCTGATGTATTAACCTGGGGTACAACTTCTGATGTATTAACCTCGGGTATATCTTCTGAACCATTATTTATATTATCATCTCCTTGACCCCCCTTTTTTTTATTATAAAAATGTTTTAAGGACTTGTTAGAAAGATTAATGCTTTTTTTACTTCTAAATGATTTATGTTTACCAGTTTTTTTCTTAATATTTTTTCTTTTTCGTGTTTGTTTTTGTTTACTATATAATTTGGATATTTTACCTTTAGTTAAATTCATTTCTATATAAATAAATTAATATTTTTATTTATATAGTTATATTAATGACAGATAATATAAATATATCTCAACAAAACATTCAAGGAAATTGTGATTTTAAATGTGCTTATAATTTTAATTATACGGATAGTAATTCAATTGCTAAAAATAATGGTGTATCTATTAATTTAACTTATGATAATACTAATGAACAAGTAGTATTATATAATAACCAAAAATATAGTGTAGCTGATGTATCAATAGTTTCACCTTCTTTACATATATTTAATAGTTTTAATGCTGATGGAGAAATAATTATTAAGCATACACCCTCAATGGGTGGTGAAAATTTGTTTGTTTGTATTCCTATTACTAAATCAAGTGAAGCATCTACAGCAACCAGTTTGTTATCAGAAATAATACAAGTAGTATCATTAAATGCACCAAATCAAGGTGAGATAACTAATTTAAACATTAATGGATTTAATTTAAAATATATTGTTCCTAATAAACCTTTTTTCACATATACAAGTAGTTCAAGTGTAGGACAAGGTACTTATATAGTATTTGACATATTAAATGCTATTCCGTTAAATAGTAACAACTTTTTAAAATTAAATAAAATAATTTCCCCTTTTCCTTTACCAACACCAGGAGAAGGTTTATTTTATAATTCTAAAGGGCCAAATACTACAGGAAATGCTGCTGGCGATGGAATTTATATCTCATGCCAGCCTACAGGTTCATCAGAAGAAGAAACAAATGTAACATATAATAAATCACAGGTGTCATATGATTTGTCCTCTATGTTTAGCACTAATTTGCAAACCATAATTGGGCTTGCTATATTTGTAATTTTAATATTCATAATAAATTATTTATATGGTTATTTTACTTCAGGTAATTTAACAAATAGCATAAGTGGTATTACAAATACGTTTCCAAGAATAGTAAATCCTACAAAAATAGTATAAATTTTTTTATTAAATTAATTTATTAATTAATTAAATAAAAATAGATAAAATAAAAAATAGATAAAATAAAAAATAGAAAAAATAAAAAATAGATAAAATAAAAAATAGATAAAATAAGAAACTATTTTAATTAGAACCCGTAAGTGGAGAAGCATCATATAAGTTATCTAATAAAGGTTTGTATGAAGGTTTAGTTAGAGACGAACCAGATTGAACGATAGGTGCCATCTTTTTGACAACTTCTTGTTCTAAAGTATATGGAAATTGATTATATGCTGTAAATTGTGACGCTTTTTTTTCTTCTGTTGGCATATATTTTTGAAGAGCATCTATTCCCGTAACATAAGAAGAACGGCGAATTAAATCAAATCCAACAAATAATGCCAAAACAGCTAATATAGGATTAGCTTTAATAAACATAAAAATAACAACTACTATTATTATTATTTTACCAACTAAAGTATCCACTAAATTTGCTATTGGTTCAGGAGTTTTATATCCCATTATCAAATAAATAATAAATAAAATAGCAAGTATTAGTTCTGCGATTTTATCTTTTTTAAACAACATTGAAAAACTATCCATATATCATATTGATAGATTTTTATTTAATTTACTAAAAATACTAAAAAATATATTAAACATATATAAATACTTTACTCTAAATAATATAAATAACAATATGAATAATAACAAAATTAATTCTTATTTGGGACAAAAAGGATATACTATATCTAAAAATGAATTGACTATAGAACAACAAAAACAAATCAGAAATGATTTAACAATAAAACCATATATACCCAATTCAATCGGTGCAAATGAAAATAAAACATTTCCCGCTTATAGAGAATCAAATAATAAATTATATGTTCCACATTATTATGGAATAGATAAATTTGGCTTACCTAAAGATTATAAAATAAGCGACGGCATAAGTATTAACTTAAAATTTAATGGAATACTACGTGATTATCAAGAACCAGTAGTAAATAAATTTATAAAACATTGTATTGATTTAAAATGTGGCGGCGGACTATTAGAATTACCTTGTGCCTGGGGTAAAACAAGTGGTTCTCTTTACATTTTGTCACAATTAAAGAAAAAGACAATAGTAATCGTACATAAAGAGTTTTTAATGAACCAATGGATAGAAAGAATTCATCAATTTTTACCTGACGCAAGAATAGGCAAAATTCAAGCACAAACAATTGACATAGATAATAAAGATATAGTGTTATGTATGTTACAAAGTCTAATATCAAAAGATTATGATTCCGCCATATTTGAAGAATTCGGTTTTACCATAATTGATGAAGTTCATCATATATCAAGCCAAACATTTTCAAATTCATTGTTTAAAGTTGTTACTAAATATATGTTAGGATTATCTGCTACTATGGATCGTAAAGATGGAACAACGGAAGTATTTAAAATGTTTTTGGGTAATATAATACACAAAGTTGAAAGAAAAACGGAAGATAATGTAGAAGTAAGAACAATAACTTATAAATCAAACGATGAAACATTTAATGAGACCATTTTAGATTATAGAGGAAATCCACAAATTAGTTCTATGATTAGTAAATTATGTGAATATAATAGAAGAACCGAATTTATTATACAAACATTATGTGATTTTATTAATATGGATGATGTTGATAAAGAAGTTATGAGAAATCATAAATTAGCGATGGATAAATCTGTACCAAATTGTCAGGTTTGTAATAAAAATATAAACTATTTAATTAAAAATACATGTTGTGATGTGATTAAATATTGTATGCCTTGTATGGAAAATATAGAAGCAGAAACAGAAAGAAATGTTACTTATTATGTAGGTACAGATGGAAAAAAGAAAGCACATAAAGAGAAACCAAAGTGTCCTAGTTGTAACAAAATATTAAAATACGAACAAAATTATATTGAAAATCCATATATAAAACCTATTTCACAGACACATACTATTATAATGTCACACAATTTAAATGTACTACATTATATGTATAAAAAAATTGTATGTAAAAATTTAGCATCTGTGGGCTACTATGTTGGAGGAATGAAAGAAGCAGAATTAAAAAAAAGTGAGAAAAAACAAGTAGTATTATCTAGTTTTAGTATGTCACAAGAAGGATTAGATATTCCAACATTAAATGCTGAATTTTTAATAACTCCCAAAACAGATATAATACAAATAGTCGGGAGAATATTGAGGGCGAAGCATGCATTTTCGCATCCAATAATATATGATTTTGTAGATTCTCATGAAGTATTTCAAAGACAATGGCTAAAAAGAAAAGCATATTATAAAAAACAAAATTACCGAATTATTGGAACAAATAGCACTGATTATCATTCAAATATTAGTAAATGGAAAATAATATATGAACCTAAAAGTATTTCAAATAATATGATTGGTAAATGTAGAATTAACATTAATAAAGAAAAAAAATCAAACAAAAATAGTAGTTCATCAGATAAAAGTATTACGAATGACTCTGATAGTGAATCAGATAATGATGATAATGATGAAAATAATAATAAAGACAAATTTTTATGTGGAAAATGTTTAATTCCAATCAAAAAATAATTTTATTAATGACCTCGTGAAGGAAACCCTTTGTTTGTATAGTGATTATAATTATCAATACATTGGCCTGCTCCTTTGTATACATTAATTGGTGGTGGACTTGCGAGTGCCGAATCACTTGGACTTAAAATGCCACCTACAGAATATGAATGAGTTAAAGGCAAATTATTTTGATATTGTGAATAACCACCTCTTTGTTTTTTAAATTTTCTTCTTAGAGTTTTATTTTTATTTGCTCTCTTTTTTGAACTAAACTTAGATAAATACTTTTTAAGTTTGTTTTTGATGTTTTTGGTTGTTTTACTTTTTTTGTGCATCTTCTTATACTTTCTACTAATATTTTTTATTTTTTTTTTTAAAATTTTTGCTCCTCCACAAAAACCAGGAATACATCCTCTGGCCGCATCAACATTATTTTTTGCTCCTGGTATTCCAGGTAATCCAGGTAACCCAGGTATTTGATTACTTCCAAATGAAGCGGGATTATTTGAACTTGTTACATTAACAAAATTGCCATTAACATTACTAAATGGTTTAATATTTCCATAACCTAAATTAGACGCATCGCTACCAGCAGACATTATATATATAAGATAAGAAAAGGTATTTTATATATTGTATAAATAGCTATTGTTTTGTTTGTAAATCTTTTATATTCACTACTGGTAAATTTTCATTTGCTAATTCAATTGGAACCCATTTTTTAAATTTATTACAAAACGAACATATCATATTGTAGTTTTTATTTAAATAAACGAATTTATCTGCGTTTATGTTTTCAAATTCATTTTCATCATCACTTTCTTCTAATTTGTCTAAATTTTCGTTTTCTTTAATATTTCTAAATAATTTATTCATAAATACACTTGTTTTAAAATCAGGAATATGTGCCGTATCATAAAAAACCAAATTATTATTATTATTATTATTATTATTATTATTATTATTATTATTGTAACATTTTAAATAATATATATCATTTTGAATATCAGGAATTACATTGAATACATTTTTTGTTTTTTTTGTTTTATTATAATTATCTTTTGATTTATGAATATCAACTATGTTTTTACTTGATTCATACTTCACATTGTGATCTGTTACTTTTTGATATGTTACTTGATTTTGGTAACGTGTATAAAAAAAAATATTAGATTTATTAAAATATTTAAATTGAATTATATGTATTTTATATTTTATCGCTTTAATTTTACTTATCAAATCATCATAACTATTGCTTAATATAGGTAGTCCAAAAATTATAGATGTTTGTGTAATTTCAGTAGATATAATTTTTTTCAATAATACATACTTTTCAAACCAATTTTTATACTTAACATTAATGTCTTTGTAAAAAAATATATCTTCTATAGTAAAAAATTCATCGTTGTTTATATAAAATAAAGTTCCATAAAAAATGGTTCCTTTTGAAAGAACATCTTTATCTTTGGAAAGAATATTATTAAACAAATTGTGAACTATTTTTATGTTTTTTATAAATTTATTTTTTAAGAGTTCTATTATAAAACAAACACTTTTGTCTTCATATTTCGTAAACCAAATAAAACATTTATTTCCTTCTGGTATAGCAAACATAATGTCCGCATTACAAACTTTATTATGTAAAATATTACCATAAGAAAGTTTTATATCGGGAAAATTGGATAAAATATCTTTTTTTTGATTTTCTGTTAATATCATTATATTTTTTATAAAGTTAAATCTTTAAATTATTTATAATTGTAAATAAGAATTTACATTTGACATAGAATCAAAAGTAGAAACTTCTGGTTTTGTTGTAGGTGTATTTAATTGTTTTTTTAAAAAATTCTTTAATTCATTTTTCATAGATAAATTATCTTCATGTGGTTTCAAATTATATTCATTTTTGTCATTTTTATTCTCGTATTTATTGTCATTTTTATTCTCATATTTATTGTCAAAGTTATTATCGATTACATTATACATATTTTTATATTTTTGCATAGGTGAATTCACTAAATCTTTTATTTTAGGAACTGTTAAGGTTGATTTAAAAAAATTAACTAAATAATGAACCAAAAAAATTAAAATTACTGATATTAAAGTTATTTGAAATGACCACAACAACATATTATATGTAAGAAATTAGTTTAATGAAGAAAACACAAAAATTTATTTTATGAATTTATTATTATTTTATGAATTTATTATTTTATAAAACGATTTAAAAATCTATAAAGTAAAAGATAAAATGGTAAATTCATTGAGTATTATTATTGTAGAAAAACAAGGCACATTAAAATCTCTCTCAATTAAAGATTATAAAGAAGAAGAATTATTTAAAAAATGTGGATTTAAAAAAGCAGATAATTTTATTAAACATGCTGAATGGAATTTAAAATTTGAAAATAACAAATACATTTTAAAAGTATTTGGCAAAATTGAAGGACGACCAGGTGGTGAAAATAAATATGATTTTCCTCCACCAATAGATAATACATTATTTTTTGGAAATTGTGCTATAGTTGCGTCCATTAAAAATAATAATATAGTAAAAGAAACTGACTTATCTTTAGTTATGTGGAATAAGATGTATGAAAAATTATTCGGCGGATTTGAAGATTTAGTAGCAACTGCTATTGAAGATGAAGAAGAAGAAGATGAGTTAGAAGCTATTCCACAAAAATTTAAAACCAAACAAGGATATTTAAAAGATGGATTTGTGGTAGACGGAAGTGATGACGAAGATGAAGATGAAGACTATTGTTCTGAAGATGAAGAGGACGATAGCGAAGACATACCTTATAAAAGTAAAAATACAAAAAAAAATATTAAAAAAACAGAAAAAGAGGAAGAAGAAATTATTATTGAAGATATTGGGTCTGAGTTAAGTGAAGAAAGTTATGATTATAATTAGTTTTTATACTTTCGTTCATTTTTCTCTTTGGTTAGAATTATATTAAAATAAAATAAAATATATAAATATGTATATATTTTATTATGGAAGATATAATAAATTTATTTGAAGATCAAGTAGCAAATTTAAATAAACCCATAGATATGTATGAAAAAACATTTGATGAAATTAGAAAGACAACTCAACCTTATTTAACAATAGATAATGTGGGAAAATATCTTATATTTAGAGACGATAATAGTGGAAGTGGAGCACAAACAGATACATACACTGCTTATGAAATTATAAATGAAGACAAAAAAAATCCATTAGTTTCATTGTCAGATAATTCAAAAAAAGTATTTATAATGCCAAATGTTGGTGGACGAGTATTCAAACACAAAAAAAATAAATCTAAGCAAAATAAATCTAAGCAAAGTAAATCCAAGCAAAATAAATCTAAGCAAAATAAATTCAAGCAAAATAAATCCAAGAAAAACAAGAAAGTAAAATCCAAAAAGTAATTATTTATAAAACCTCATAATAACATACATATGTATAACAAAAATTTAATAAATAAAAAATTGATATTAAATATAATAATTAATTTAAACATATAAATTATATTTAATACAAATGTCATACAATAACATTAAAAATCCTCTTGAGTTTCGTAATAATATTAGAACAAAAATAAATGAAATATTAAAAAACGAAAAAAACAGCACAAATCTTGAAAAAGGCATATTTAATTATTCACTGAAAGAGGCTGACACAAAAAAAATTGTCAAAAAATGGGATAATAAATATTTCGTTCAAATATATATTGATAGGCTTCGCAGTATATATAAAAATTTAAATAAAAATGTTATTCAATTAATTAATAGTGGAACTATACAACCGCATCTAGTTGCTTTTATGACACATCAAGAATTGTGTCCCGAAAAATGGAGCGAATTAATTGATGCAAAAAGTAAAAGAGACCAACATATATTTGAAACTAATTTAGAAGCCGCTACAGATACTTTTGTGTGTCGTAAATGTAAGTCAAATAAATGCACTTATTATTTACAACAAACACGTTCAGCAGATGAACCTATGACAATTTTTGTAACATGCATTGAATGTGGACAAAGATGGAAAACAAGTTAAATATAAAATTAAAAATGTAAAAATAAAATTAAAAATGTAAAAATAAAATTAAAAATATTTTTTTTTATTAAAATATCTTTAAGTTATATAAATGAGCGATTTAGTAGACGAAATGATAAAAAATATGTTGCTGAACTTAACCAAAACTGAATATGATTTGTCTTCAGAACAAATAGCTTGGATTAAAAAATTTATAGCATTATCTCCAAAAAGTTTAGAAAATATTTTAATAGACATAAAAGCAATTGTTGAAGACAAAAAAATAGATTTACACGATATACCTATGGTAATTAAATTAATTACAGATGTTTATTATAATGATGCGATAAAAATCAATATATCCAACCCCAAAAATATAATTTGTTTTATTAAATACACCATAACTATTTTAATTAATTCACAATATATAGATTTATCTTTAGCAGAAAAAAATGTAATTATGAATATTATTGATACTTCATTGAATTTGTTAACTACAAATTTAAAAACAAACAATATTAAATGTTGCTTTACTATTTTAGGATGTTAAATTTTTATAAGTTATAAAAAAATAAACGATACAAAAAAAACAAAATATATTTTTTAATGTTTTTGGAATATTTGGAATATTTAGAATATTTAGAATATTTAGAATATTTGTTGGAATATTTGGAATTTTTAGCATAAAAAATGGCTCGTTAATTTGTAACTTATTGTCTTCATCTTTTGAATATTCATAAATATATTTTTTTAATATTTCATCTGGAAATTCTAGAGAAATTTTTCTAATAAACATAGAATATTTATTATTACTCAATGAATTTTCAATAAATTTAATGTCTGTATCATTTCCATCTTTAAATAAATGCGGGCTCGTTGGAGTTGCTTTTCTGCTCCAATCTGTCATATGTGTTACTGAATTAATAATACTATTTTTATTAGACAACTCTTTAACAATATACAAAATTATAGCAAATAAACTCTCATTTGCTAATCCACCATCACATACTAATTTTGTTAATTCTGTATTTTTATTTACAAAATTTAAGCATTGTGTTAAATTTTCTCTTTTTAATACAAACCAAGGATCATTCGCAAGTCTATATTCTTCTGGTAACTTTCCCAAATTTGCTCTTTTATGAAAATCCACATTCCACCACGATTTTTTCCAGCTGATAATACTTTTGTTATATAAATTATAAAATAAATATCTGAATTTTTTTGGTGAAATAATCGGACAGCATGAATCAGTTAGCATACAAAACCATTGGTTTTCTTTGTCTTGTGTATAAGCAAAATTCATAATAGATAAGTATGCAGGAATTACGTGATAATAACTCGTTTCATGAATTAAATGTGGCGGAATAGTATGTTTTAGTATCCATTCTGATTTTATCTTTGTTAAATTTTTATAGTAAAAATATGTGTTAATGATATCTTTGTTTGGTTCAATCCATTCACGCCATATATTTTCTTTATTTAAAATATGCTCGTAATTAATAATAAAACACAACGCAACTTTCATTATTAAAGATACAATTTATTTATTTATTTTGAAATAAACGGAATAAATAAATAAACAATAAACAAAAATAAAAACAAAAATAAAATTAAAAAAATAAACTAAAATAGATTTCCAGTATAAGCAAAATCTTTTATTTTAATTCTTATTTTATTTATAAAACTCATAGAATTATCTGTAACATATTGACAGGAAAGAATAACTCGTTTTTGATTTTTACATAACTTTGATGCCCTATGGTATAAATAATTTCCTTCAAAGCAAATTGCGTTGTTTGTCAAATCCATACTAATTATTTCGTTATCCTTATTTTTAAATTGAAATTTAGTGCAAGTTAATTCATTTGTTATTGGAATAAGCACAGTAAAAAATCGGCCATTATAATAATTATAATCATAATGCCAATTGATCCAATCGTTTTCTTTTTCATAAATTAATATAGCACAAGATGTTGGCAATTTTAAATCGGTAGGATATAATTTTAATCCTATTTCTTTTGAAACTTTATCGCACAATTCTTTTTTATAAAAATTTATTATGTCTGAAGAATATTTATATACATTTTGTGTTGAAATAGTAATTCCCGCTTTATTTGGAATAGCACAATTAAAAATATTTTCTGGATACATTTTTATTGTTACTCTTTTTTGAATATGATCCTTATTTAATAAAAAATTTACGTCTTCTTTTAAGTTGTTATTTAAATCTATTTGAAATTCTTTATACAGACAAAAATTATTATCACACTCATAATTTTTATCTATTTGGCAAGAGCCTGAATTATAACCATAAACTATTATACATATAATTATAATGATTATTACCAATAAAAAAATGTTTAACCTCTTCATATTATGTTGTAAATATTAAAATATATTAAAAAAATTTTAAAAAAGGTTTACTACTATTGGTTATTTTACTTATGTTATTACAAGGCATAACATCATAACATTCATTTAATAATTCATCATCAACACCATCATTTTTATTTTCTAAAATTTTATCTTCTATTATGACATTTTTTTCTTGACAAATTTTATTTTTTTCATATATTTTTTCATATGTTTTTTCATTTGTTTTTTCATTTGTTTTTTCATATGTTTTTTTGTCTTTAACTAAATAGTCTATTTTATCTATTATTTCTAACAAATTTGAACGTTGAAAATAAATATCATTTGAAATTATTCTGTTATTATTAAAAATAGTATCATTTAACAAAGATAATTTTAATAACATTTTTTCATTTTGTTGTTTTATTTTTTCATTTTGTTGTTTTATTTCTTGATTTAATATTTTTATTTTATTATTTTCTTTTTTAAGTTTGCTAATATCTAATGTTATTATTATACTAAAAATAAAAGATACGCTACTAATAATAGATAAACATGTAATTGTATTTAAACCAGAACTAATTTCGCTAAGAATAGTATCTATAATTTTATTTTCATTCATTTAATATTAAATATAATCAAAAAATGTATTTAATATATTTTTTAGTTTTTATCTATAAGAGTTGTTTTAGCTATATTTTTAATGATTTTATTTTCTTTATCCACATCATTATCCCCTGAACCGCCCATTGCTTCAATAATTAATTTATTATATTGGTCTGAATGTTTTGAAATACTTTTGCCACAATCTGGATATACTTCTTTAAATTTTGAAATTAACATTGAATTTTTATGTGCAATTTGTTTTATTGCTTTTCGTATTTTTTTTTGTCATAATCTTCTTTTTCCCATTTATTTTCATCTTTTATATATAACACTTCTCTTTTTTTATCAGAACAATGAATTGGTCTTTGTGTTATATCTAATGCCTTTAAGTTTGTATTTATTATATTTGAAATACCCTCCACATATCCTATTTTACCAACATTTTCTAAATCAGTTAATTGTAATTTAATTGAATTTACAAAGTCCGTTATACTCATCGCATCTTTACATGTCTCATTTAAAAAAAATTGTAAATTGAATGTTTTATTATGAGAATTTACGTTGTGTGAATTTATTGTATTGCCTGTTCGGACATTTTTGGCTAATTCGGTGTTTTGTTCTATTAATTCGGAATTTTGTTTTAACAAAGCAACTATCAGCTCCTTATTTGTTATTTCAGTTGAATTAGGTGTTACGGTACATTTTTGTTTATGTCTATAGTAACCGCTGTCATATTTATATGTTCGGCCACAACTGCATTCATAGTTTGCCACATTTTTCTCTTTTTCGCCATCGTTTGTTATACTTTTGGTTATACTTTTGTGTTTCCCTGTAAAAAGGTGTTTGTCGTAATTACATTTTATACTCGTAGAGTAGTCACAAAATTCACAATAAAAAATGTCCGCTGTTTTTTTATACTTTTTACTATCATTTACTACCATTTTGTGTTTATCGGTTGATAAATGTGCGTCATAATTACATTTCTTAGACGTTGAATAGTCACAAATTTCGCAACAAAATTCGGCTGATACTTTTTTATACTTTTTACTATCATTTACTATCATTTATATTATAAGAGAAAATTTCTTTAATTTCTTTTTTTCGGAAAATAAAAAAATTTATCGTAACAAAGTGAAAAATAATTTTTTTGTGTCCTTACCTTAAAAAAAATTATGCAGTGAGGGTGCAAAAATTCCCAAAAGTATTTTGAGGTTTTCATTTTTGGACATTTTTTTTGTCCAATTTTAAGAATCCCAAAATACTTTTGGAAAAAAAATTCCTTCTTTTCTTCCACTTTTCTCTAATTTTTTAAAATATATGAAAAATATATAAAAATAATTTTATAATAAACTATAAATAAATGGGAAACCGAATATTTAAGTCAAATAAAGTGGAGGTTGTGGATGAATGTTTTATTTGTTGGAATAAAATAGTTGAAGATACATATTTAAAATGTATTTATTGTGATATAAAATTGCACTGCGATTGTGAAAAAAAATATAGGTCTGATAAAAGTTTTTCCAGATGTCCACATTGTCAAAGAATTGGTACTATTTGTTCTATTAAATGATTATTAGTTACTACGCTCTTTAAATGATAATAAAATGTATAAAAAAAATTTTTTATATATTTTTATGTTTTTTATATTTTTTTAGTTTTTATTTTTTTAGTTTTTATTTTTTTAGTTTTTATATTTTTTAGTTTTTATATTTTTTAAAATGAAATAATTTCTAAATCTTTTATATTCCAATATTCAAAACCACCACTTGGAATAGGTCTTCTTATTATAAATGGCATCTTTTTTTGTTGTAATTCAAGTTCCGCAATAATATATCCATCCACTACATTTTCCGGGACCTTTACAAATGGTTTAGCACCATGTTCTATTTGTTTTGCTCTTTGCCCCAGAACACGTGCTTTTTCATATTTTGTTAAGTAAGGAATAGTTTTATGTAATGGATCTATAATTATTCCAAAACTATCTCTAACAACAACAGTTAATTTATTTATTTCATCATAATTGTGAATAAAACACTCTGGATGAAACTCGTCCACATAATTTTTGGAAATTTCGCTGTCAAATTTTTGTAAATAATTTTCATTATATTCTTCATCTTCATCATCATCATAATCATCGTCAATTGGTAGCTGTATAGTTTTATTACTTGCCTTTGTTTTTTGAGACTTTTTTTTGCCAACACTTTTTATCTCTTTATTTGTATTAATATTTTCGCCATATTCACTCGTACCATCAACGTTTTCATCTTCCTCATCATCGTTATCATCTTCATATTCATCTTCTTTTTCATCATCATATTCATCCTCATCATCTTTATTATTTTCTTCAATTTCGCCTTCTTCAATTTCGCCCTCTTCAATTTCACCTTCTTCAATATCCTCAGCCCCGCCTTTAAAATCATCTATTTCAGATTCTACATCAGAATTTTCCTCAGAAGAATCGTCATCACTAAAATATGTAGGGTGAGAACCTATTGATATTTTAGTATTTTTATTTTTAGTAAATATTTCATCATCACTATCAGAATTTTCATAGTCAATACTCATTTTATTAATACTCATTTTATTCTATAATTACTAAAGATACTTTTAAATAAAATTATTTCAATTTTTTATTATTTTAAATAAATATATTTATTTTTAATAAGCTATAGTAAAATTATTTTTCACCATTTGTTTGCCAAACTGTATCACATTCAGAACATAAATATACATATTTCATATTTGTATCATCATATCTAATATATATAATTTCTCTTTCTTTACCATTTGTATTCGTCGCACAATCAGGATTAGGACATAAAATATTATTAACTCGTGGTAATGTGGGGTCTAATTTAGTATATTTATTGATAATGTGTGTAAAAGACAATTCGTTCTTTTTTATTTGGGTTTTGGATACACAAATGTTTTCTGTTGAAATAAATTTATCTTCTTGTCCACAATTACGACAATAATAAACGAGTGTATTAGAGTCGTCCGCATTAATACGGATATAATACATATTTTCACAATTGGTACAAAAGTGCATAATTAATAATATATAATATAATTTTATATTATTTATTTATTTCATTTTTTTATTTTATCTATAGTTTCATTTTATCTATATTTGTTTTACATAATTTTAATTTTTCTATCAGCTCAAAATAATTTATTTTCACAATCATAGAATAATAGGATGTTTTTAAAATTTTATATTCTTCAGTAGAATGTTTTATTTTATTTTCAACAAAAGCAATTAATTTATCATAATTTTTAATAAAATGTTCTTTAATGTAAGTATAAAAATAGTCAAAAAACTCCATATAAATTCCAGGTTTTTTATTCACTATATCGCAAATAGCAACATTAAAATTAGCAAACTCAATAATCTCATTATAGTTATTTAAATCATGATGTTTAATAGTAACTCCTGGCTCGTTTAAAAGTGGATTATCACATAATAACATGCATAAATTTAATAATACAGAAGAAATAGTTTGACACGACGTCCATTGTTCTCCACGCCACGTATTTAATAACGACAAGCACACTTTTCCACATTTGTATAAATTAGGACCAAACCGAATGTTTTCGCCATTCGTACAATAAATTACTTTAGGAGGACTATGCGGGTAGTCACAAGGAAAATGAAATTCAAAAAAATAACTTCCCCCAAAGTAAGGAGTATTTTCAGGCCCTATAATTAAAGCATAACCTTTAAGAATATCTGTTTCATCGTGAATATAATATATTCCATTTTCTACAAGAGGACTATCAATGAGATGTTTTATATCATTTAATAATCGTTTAATAGTTTCTTTTGAAATGTTTGTTGTCATTTATTCTTGTTATTATTTTAACTATTTTCTTTAAATTGTATTTTTTTACAATAAATTAACTAATTATTACTATTACTACCATTACACAATACTACCCCCTTCAATAAAACTGCCCGGTTATTATTTATTTTTAAAAAAAATGAAATAGAAAAATGTTAATATAATATAGTAATAAATGAAAAATAATATGATAATGGCATCACAATTCAAAGACCTAAGTGAGTTTTTAGCAAAGCATAGTGCAAAGAGTAATTCAGGAGTTGTGCCTACACATACAAGAATTCCAAGTAAGGAGTTAAACATTTATGGAGGTTCATACGTAATTCCAAAAGAAGAACTAAAGATATTTTATGAGTTGTATTATGACCATATTTTTGTAAAAAAAAAGAAAGAGTATTTAACCGAAAAACAATTAGAAAATGAAGGACCGATGGCAGTAGATTTTGATTTTAGATATTGTTATGATGTTGAAAAAAGACTACATACACCTCAACATATAGAAAATATGGTTCTTCTTTATTTAGAAGAATTAAAAAATTATTTTATATTTGAAGAAAATAAACCATTTAACATCTTTATATTTGAAAAACCAAATGTAAATAGATTAGAAGATAAATCCTTAACAAAAGATGGAATTCATATGATTTTAGGAATTAAAGTAGACCATACTATGCAGTTAATGATACGCGAAAAGATATTGACACTACTGCCAGAAACATGGACTGATTTACGTTTAACTAACACTTGGGAATCGGTTTTAGATGAAGGTATTAGTAAAGGAACCACGAATTGGCAACTATTCGGCTCAAGAAAGCCAGGAAATGAAGCATATGAATTGACACAACATTATGTAATTACATACGATAAAACAGATGGTGAATTTATGATGGATGAAGTAGATGTTGATAAATTTAATTTAAAAGATAATTTTATTCAATTGTCCGTACAGAATGCCGAAAATCCAAAATTTGAAATAAATCCAAAAATAGCAAAAATTTATAATGAAAAAATACAAAATAAAAATGGAAAACCAAAAAAACCTATTGCGAGCAAAACAAAAATTAAAAGATTAATAGAAGTAGATGAGTTTGATAATGAAGAAGAAGAATATATGTCTTTAAGTGAAATTACTAATAAAGAAACACTTGAAAAGGCGGTAAATTTAATGTTAAAAAGTTTAAAAACATCTGAATACGAAATAAGAGAAACTCACGAATATACACAGGTATTACCAGAAATGTATTATGAGCCAGGCTCTCATCTATTAAATCGTCAAGTAGCATTTGCTTTAAAACGAACAGATGATCGATTGTTTTTGTCGTGGGTTCTATTACGAAGTAAAGCATCAGATTTTGATTATAATAGTATTCCAGAATTATATAACCAATGGTCCAAACATTTTAATAAAAAAACATATGGAGGAGTTACGAGACGTTCAATAATGTATTGGGCTAAACAATACAACCCGAAAGGTTATGAAAAAGTAAAAAATTCATCAGTTGATTTTTATGTTGAAGAAACATTAAAAACCCAAACGGATTATGATTTTGCACAAGTATTAAAGCAAATGTTTAAAGATAAATATGTTTGTGTTAGTTATGATAAAAAAGGAATATGGTATGCTTTTAAATGTCATCGTTGGGTTTTAGATGAAGGATTGAGTTTAAGAGCGGCAATATCAAAAGAAATGTATGAATTGTATTCAAATAAAGCAGATTATCTTCAAAACGAACATACACATTATGATGCTACAGATGATAGGGCAATTTTTATTAAAGGACGAATAAAAATAATAGGAGAAATAAAACTTAAATTAAAAAATGGAGGTATTAAAAATAGTATTTACCGAGAAACTATGGAGCTATTTTATGATAGTGATTTTACCAAAAACATAGATAAAAATAAATATTTATTATGTTTTAATAATGGTGTAGTAGATTTTAAACAAAAAATATTTCGTGATGGTTATCCGGAAGATTATATTACGAGGACCACAAAAATAGATTATATACCTTATGATATAGAAAATAAAGAAACAGATCAAATTGCGGGAGAGATTTTAGATTTTATGGAAAAATTGTTTCCTATTCCAGATTTAAATAGATATATGTGGGATCATTTTGCGTCTTGTCTAATAGGAACAAATAAAAACCAAACATTTAATGTGTATCATGGAAGTGGAAGTAATGGTAAATCTATTATTGCGGATTTAATGTCAGAAACGTTAGGAGAATATAAGGGAACTGTTCCAATTACACTTGTTACAGAAAAAAGGGGATTAATTGGTGGAACATCAGATGAAGTTCTTCAACTAAAAGGTGTTAGATATGCCGTAATGCAAGAGCCTACTAAAGGAGTAAAATTAAATGAAGGTATTATGAAAGAATTAACTGGTGGTGATCCAATTCAAGCACGTGGACTATATTCAAAAAGTGAAATATTTGAGCCTCAATTTAAATTAGTGGTATGTACGAATAATTTGTTTGATGTTGATAGTAATGATGATGGAACATGGAGACGTATTAGAAATGTTCCGTTTTTATCTAAATTTATTGACAATAATGAAAAACATACAGATGACACACCTTATGTATTTCCAAAAGATAAATCATTAAAAGACAAATTGCCTAAGTTCGCACCAGTATTTGCAAGTATGTTAGTAAAGAGAGCATTTGAAACAGAAGGAAATGTGCTTGATTGTGACGTAGTAATGAGTGCGTCCAATAATTATAGAAAAAATCAAGATCATGTTGCGGCATTTATGCTTGAAAATATAGAAAAAACAGATGATTTAAAAGACAGATTAAAAAAGCATGAAATAACAGAGAAATTTAAAATTTGGTTTCAAAGAGAACAAGGAGGCACCCGTAAAATGCCTAAAGCTCAGGAATTATATGACTATATGGATACAAATCATGGTAAATGTAATAAAACATATGGTTGGAGATATGTAAAATTCACTGAAGAAAAAGATGATGATGATGAAACAAATAATTAATAAAAATTATTTATAAATTTTGTGTAAATAAATCATATTTTATTAAATTAAATCATATTTTATTAAATTAAATAAAATATAATTAAAATGATAAATGTATATTTTTTGGTAATAATCCGTAAATTGTATAAACAGCCCAAACGACTAATGATAATAACCACGTAGAAATAAAAGGTAAAATAACAAATCCAACAAATATAGCGGCTAATATTTTCCAATTAAAAGAAGATGGAAATATAAAAATAAAAATTAAAAAGATAATAACTATTACAATATATATAACTAATAAAACATAATAATAAAAATTTAAATTTTGGAGACCTTGTTCTTGATAATATGTTTTTCTTTCATTTGTTAAAACGTCAGATGTATTATTTTTAAATTTGATGTTTAAATGTTTATTTTCAATTTTATAGCTGTTATATAAATCTACAACATTATTATAATTAATTAATAAACCATTCAAAGTTTCAATATTTGAGGTTATATTATCAACTTCATTATTAAAATTAGTTTGAAATAAATCGGTAATAGTAGTTGCTTTAAGTGTTAAGTCTGATTCCAAAACATTATTATATCCTGAGGTTCCTTCAGTAAATGTAACATAATTTTTTTTTGCTGTTTGGACTTGATTAGAAGCAGATGCTTCATTCATTTGGGCGTCTAAATATTTTTTCTTTAAATCTTCTTGGGTTTTCTCCTTTTGACAAGTTGAATCACAAGAAATAGTTTGTGATGCTTGTAAAATCAAATTATTTAATTTAGTATTCATATCACAATTGTTTGTCATATATAATATAACTATTTAAAATAATAACCATCTAAAATAACTATTTAAATTTAGAAAAATTAAAATTAATGAAACTTTCAGATGTATGAGGTAAAATATTGTTTCCCATTAAATTAACATCTGATTTAAATTTTTGTTGAGACTTTGTAAGAACAGAATTAACAAATGATTCGGTTACTACGTCAGTAGAACTACTACAAGTAGTCGCAACATTATTAACACATTGATTTAAAGATGAATCATATGTTTGATCTGTAGAACAACATTCTTGGCCTACACATGTTCCAAGAAGTTTTGTTGATAACCACGGGTCCCCAGTTACTGAACTACTTGCGACAGATGGAGCCGTTTTAGGATTAAAATACCAATCATACTCTTGATAATTCATAGTATCACGCATAACTATAGAAATATATGTTTTCCACAAAAAGTAGCCACCAATTGCAGCAATAATAATGATTAAAATATAAAAAATTTTTCCAGGTAAAATATCGTTATTATATAGAATAGTTAATACAATAACAGGAACTAATATAAAAATAATAATTTTCATTAGTGATGCGTGTTCGGCGTATTTTTCTCCATAATAATTATTAATTTCAACTAATCTTATTTTATTATCTTTTTCAGCTTGTAACAATTGTAATTGTGCTTTTGATTTATTTAACTCATTTTCAACAATAGATATAACTTCAGTTTGTTCTTTTAATGTGTTTTGAGATGAATTAAGTGCCGTCTGAAAAAAACTATTTACACCACTCAATGTTTTGTATAAATTAATACGCATATTTGAAATTTGGTTAACTTTGCTTATTATTTGTTGTTGTTGTTCGGAAGTCAAATTTGGATTACTTTCTAAATTACTCACTAATTGTTGTTCCATTGATTGTAATGATTGAATATCATTAAGAATTTGCTGATTATTATTTTGAACGTTAGAATTATCGGACATCTTTATATTAAATTAAGATAATATAATATAAAATATAAAACCTAAAACCAATAAATATAAAAAACCAATAAATATAAAAAACCAATAAATATAAAAAACCAAGGCCAACATAAAAATTATTTAAGAACGTTCATAGAAACTAAAACTAATCCTGATGCTAAAATAGCCCAAAAAAGATAATCGTAATTTTGTTGTAAAACAAAAATATCACTATCATTTAATATATTATTTAAATTTGTTGGAAAATTGTTAATTTCGTCATTTGTATTATTTAAATCATTTAAATATTTATTTATTCCTGTAGTATTTTTAACTGACTGACCTGTTACTAAACTATTACTATTTTTAAAATTAGTCGTGGTTTGTGTAATTTGAGAAGCCAATGTATCTAATTGTGTTTCTAATGAAGACAATTCTTGTTGTTGAGTTGTTGTTGCATTTGCTAAACCATAACTATTACTAAAGTCTCCACCATCAATATAATTTTGGTATAGTATTGAATCAACATTATTAACATTTGATGATACACCAAGAGGTGGATTTAATGGAGACCTTTTTTTAATATATGTAGTATAATTACTATCCATTTGTTTATCACTTGCTGGATACATATTGCTCGTTTTTGGCATACAAACACTACCATCCTTTGACATAACAAATCCATAACATTCTTGATTTGTGTCACACGTAGATTTACATTTGTCAAATGTTGCGTTACCATAAGAAGCACCAACAATATCGTTACCAGGGCTGTTAGTTTCTTTAAATTCAATATATTCTGTTGTAAGCTGAATATTTGAAGAAGGGTAAGTATGTATTTCAGAATTTTCATCAACATATGCTAATTTTGCCAAATTACTTTGATATCCAACTTCCGTTAATTTATTTAACGCATTTGCACCAACTCCACCTCCAACATTTCCATCAGCCATTTTAAAACAATTTTCTGTATTTTGAAAAGTATATAATACTAAATTACCATCTGTCTGCATTATAAGTGCTAAGTTACCGCTATTTGAACCGATAAAGTCCCCTGGTGCTAGTGTAGAGCCAGATGGCATCCAATTTTTCCCATATTTTCCTTTAGTAGCCACATAAACAGGATTTGCTTTTTGCTGTTTTCCTACTGTATTAGACGCCCATATAGTTCCTTGTATATCATTTGGACTACTTCCTTTATAAATTACCATATTTCCATCATCTTGTAAAATTAAAAAATAATTACTCATTGGGTTGTTTGTATTATATACTGCATTGGACCATCCACCACCACTCCATGATCCATCCGATAATCGCGTACAATTACCTGCTTTACCATACTGAATTGCTTGTGAAAAATTATTACTCAACGCACATTGTGCGTTCGTTCCAGAAGAAGAATTTTGTAACCCATAATACTGGTATCCATTTTGACTAGCAATTTGTTGGCATTGTGAATTACTATATTGTTGAGAACCATTATTATAAAGTGCCATTGCACGATCACCACTATCACCATAACATCCATAATAATTACTTGGTAATGAATTACTATTTGATGTATTAGATGCTGATGAGCCAGATGAATTTATTACCGATAAAGAGCCTTGGGTAGTTAAAATAGCAGAGTTACCTTGTTGGTTTGATGTATTGCTCGCCCATAAAGATACCTGTTTAGTTGGAACATAACTTGTACCATATTGTGTAACAGAAGGTTCATTAGAACTAATACCGCAGTAACCGAGATTACTAGTAGGATTTACATTTTGTAACGCAAAATATCTAACACCAGCATTTATTGCTTCTTGTTTACACATTTCATAATTATAATTTCCTGATAAGCTTTGTCCGTATAATAACAAATTAATATTTTGAAATCCAGTAGTACAATCATTTTGCTCGCTACCCCTAAATAAAATGGTAAATGTTTCAGTACTTTGTGGTGTAAATGACGCGGAAATATTTTCCCAAGTTGTACTTGAACTTGGAGCAAATGAAGTAATGTTGGTGGTAGTTCCGTCGCTGGATACTAAATCTACATAAATAGTATTAGATAATTTTTGGTAATTATTAGCACTTGAAACAGCCATAAAAGATAATGTATATGTTACGCTACCGGTAAGTGTAACACTTTGTGAAAAAGTTTGTAACCTATTTATGGCGGCACATTGATTACCCAAAGGATAAGGCAAAGGAAAGCCTATTGCTTCTGATGAATTCACCAAATAAGCGTTAAAATTCCAAAAAGGAACATCACTAGTAGATTTAATTAAAGAATAAGTATTTGAACCTAATTGAGGTTGTGAATAATTTCCATTTTGTATAAAACTATTTTGGGGTGGAGTTCCACCAACAAAAGACATCGTCGGTTGTGTTAAATTATCCGCATAACATCCAGAATATGTTGCGTTTGAATTACTGATTAATCTATCAACAAAAATATTGTTTCCTTCGTTTCCTACACTTTGGTTTTTTTGTAAAGGAGTACCTATAATTAAATTAGGGGTTGTTTCAACGATAGTTCCTGGTGTAGAATATGAGGATAACCATGGCATATTTACATCAATATAATTTTTTGAGTTCAATAAATCTTGACTTGACATATATTTTACTACACCTTGATTTGTTACATAAGCATATTCACCTGTATTAAATTTAATTATTTTATTTAGATAAGGATTAGTTGAATCGGTTCTGTTTAAATAACTAGAAGTATTACCCGATATTTCACTCATTAAATTGTTATACTGATTTAAAAAATAATCATAATTTTTTTTTAAAAACGATACATCAACGTCACTATTTGGACTAGATGTTTTTTCTAAAACAGATATAGATTGCGAAGTTAATCCATCATTACTAATATTTAAATCTTGAAATGCTTCTTTAAGAATATTTGATTTTTTTGTTTTTCCTTGATTTTGTATTTGTTTTTTTTCAGTATTTTTTATAATTTTAGTTTGATATTTTTTTAAAATGGACCCTTGTTTTAAAGAAGGTGTTGGAGTATTTAAATCATAATGATGTTCTCGGTATATAGTAGCACTATCAACTATATTTTTTTTTTTAATTAAATCATTTATATTTAATGCACTAATCATTTAATATAAATAAATATAAAAATATAAAAAAGATTAATAATTTTAAAAAAATATTCTATAATTTAAAAAAGATTAATAATTTAAAAAAGATTAATAATTTAAAAAAGATTAATAATTTTTAAAATATTTACTTGTTAATATTTTTGTGATACACCTAAACAAAATATTATTATAAGTAACAAAAATATACTATCTCTTTTAAAATTATTACCGCCTCCTCTTTGTTCTGATGAAGAAAAGCTTATTAATATAAATATCATTAAACCAACTATAAATAATAAAATTATATATCTATAATAATACATTGAAACATTTAATGAACTATTTATATTTGCTGAATTAATAGTGTTAAGTTCATCATTCATTTTCATAATTTTATCTCTTTCCTCATTTAAAATATTAAAATTGTTTGTTACTATTTTTTGTTGATTTATAAGTTTATCTGAATTATTTGAATTATCTTGTTGATTTACTAAAATAATAATTTGTTGGTTTATATCTGTTAATTGTTTATTTAATTGTTGTAATTGATAATTATAATAAAGGGCTGGATTTACTAATGCTGTTGTTTTATTTGCTGAAATTACATTTTTTGGATTTTTGATTGTGGAACACGTACCGTCTTCAGTATAAAAGTTCGCTCCATTACATGACACATCAGTAGTACACGTTGTTAAACAATCGGTAATATTGCTTAACTTATTTTTACTTATAATATCTCCACCGAATAAAGCACTATTTTCAAGTGTTACTAAATTAACATTGGAATTAATATCATTTAAACTATCTAAGTATTTTTGGTATGTTTCTTGGTATTGAGATAAAACGCTATTAAATTGATTTGTAAGTGTATTATTCATATATATTAAATTACATAAAATTATAATTTAATAAAAAAATGTTAAAACCTTTTATATTTCAAATGCCGATTTTTATATTTGCGTTTAATTGTTTTTTTACTTCTTTTATGGTTGCGTTTAATTGTTTTTTTTTGTTGTTTTATGGTTGTGTTTAATTGTTTTTTTCCACCATTTAGCCCCTCTACTCTTAGTCGGTTTTCACATATATTTTTAATAAGTTTGTCATCTATAGTAAACTTATCTTTATAAGTTAATTTAATTTGCTTAATTATATCATTACAATTAAACTTTCTCGGATTATCACGCAATTCGTCACGCCAATTTTCTATGTATTCGTCTATTTCTTCTTCTTCTATTTTTTCATTATCAAATACTGGTATATTCAAAGTAGTATGACAGTTTGGACATTTTAGAATGTTAGCAGGATTTGCCTTGTGATATGTATCAAAACAACTTTTATGAAAAGTATGGTTGCATTTTGTAGTAAATTTATCATTATTATCTAAAATATCATCCATACAAATTGTGCAAATTCCATAATTTTTGTTTACTTTAGCCATTATATATAAAACGAATATTTTTATTATTTTCCTATTTATTTTGTAAAATAAAACTATTTATATTTAATAATATTAAAATAATTCGGCGTTTGAAGTGTAAAAAAGTGTAAAACCTTTTATTTTTTAGATACAGAATATTTTATTAACATTACAACAAAAAATATTGCCAAAAAAAGTAACAATAAATAAGAATAATAATTCGCATTAGTTTTTAAGTTAGCTAAGCTAATACTTTCTGTTATTGTTTCAAATTCTTGCATTTGATCGTTAAGTATTTTTCTTTCTTCAGCTAATTTATAATAATTTTCAGTTAAATTATTTTTTTGTAATAAACTATCTTTATTAATAACATTATATATTTTATATCCACTATTGATGTATTCAAGTATTTTACTATTTATTGTGGTTAATTCAGTATTTAATTTTTGTAATGTCGTTAAATAAAAAATATTTTTAGAAATAATAGCATAATAATTTTCTGAAGAAGGAAAAGTTTCACTTTCGCCACTTCTGAGAAAACATTGTGATGAAGTTGTATCATATGTAGCTCCAGTACAATTTTCAGTAGTAGAACATAATATTTTACATTTACCTAATGTACTACTTTGTTGTAAAGATAATGGTTTTGTTCCCCAATAACTTTGTCCTTTTATAGAAATAAGTGTATCTGTAGTATTTTTTTCCTGTAAATAACTTAAATAGTCAGCTATATTTTGTTCGTATTGTTTCAAAATAATATTATATTGTTTACTTAATGTTTCTAATTCTAATATTGTTTTATCAGAAATATCATTTATTGAAATATCATTTATCATTTACTATATAATATAAAAATAAAATATAGTAAATACAAAGAAAAAAAACATTATTTTTTGTTTGAAAAAACAAAATGTATTATTGATAGAGAAAGAAAAAAAACGAAACCAGAAATGTTAGTAATTGATACTATATTATTTGATACTATGTTATTATTATCTGAATTATATAAGTTTTTCATTTTTTCTTTTTCTAATAATAATTTACATTTTTTATCAATTGAATTATTTATAGAATTTAAAATATATGTTTTTAATGGAGGATTTATTTTAATACGATTTTGTAATAACATAATAAAATATATCTTTATTAATATTTTATGTTTTAAATGAATTTAAAAAATAAAAAATAAAAATAAAATAAAATAAAAATTATTATTTTTTAGTAGGTTTAAAAACATTTGCTACAACTATGCAGACTGATATTATGCTTAACATCAACCCCCAATTTCTTAAATATTCTATTTCATACATCATATTATAATCACTAATTAATTCAAATGTACTATTATTTTTTCCATAAATAGCTCTAATCTTTTTTTTCAAATCAACATTTATTTCTTTATCATTTTGTATTAATTTATTTAAATTTATCATATTTTTATTTATTTTATCAATTTCACTTTGGACGTTATTTTTTATCATAAATAATTGTGAATTAATACCATTTAAATTTGATTTTATGTTTTCAAACATTTGTTGATATTCGCTATTTTCAGGATTTTTATTATAAAAAACATAATATTTTTTAAAATCATCTAAAATAGATGGTAGTTGTTCTTTTAATACATTAAGTTTATCTAAAAATGAATTAGGTAAATTTGTATTTGCCGATAAAATTTCCATTAAATATATATTACATTAATATAAAATTAAAAAAAATTTTATTCAAAGTCAAGATATGTTTTTTCAAAGTATTCTTTTGTTTCTGTAAATCCACCTATTAGTTTTTCATTAATAAAAACTATCGGAAATATTTTGCGTTCCTCATTTGCTTTATTTTTTATAAAAGATAAAAAACCTGATTTATCTTCAATTAAATATTCATCGCAATCTATAACATGAAAATTAATATCATTATGTTTTGTTTTATAATTTTTTAATAAATTTTTCACATTAACACAATTATTACATCCACTTTTACTATATATGGTAACACCATTTTTTAATGGTTCTATATCTGAATAATCCATTATAATATTTAATTTACATATATTTTTATATTATTTATAAAAAAATATATTTTTATTATTATTTTTCATTTATTTCCATTTATTTTCATTTATTTCTATTTATTTCCATTTATTTCCATTTATTTCCATTTATAATTTTATACACAAACTCTATAATAATTTGCTTCAATTGCTGTTTTACTTGAACGTGTGATATGACAGACTTTTCCAGGTCTTAAACCTATAACTCGTGCTACAGGATCAAATCTTGAAATATCTGGAAATTGCGTTTTATCTTTTATATTGTATTTTTTCATTATTTCTTCTACTTCATTATTATCCATTACACGATGATTAGGAACTAATTTATGATTTAAAATATTGAATTGTAATCTTTTAATACTTTCAATAACTACAAATATACCATCTTTTTCCCAAATATGTTTTAACTCGTTAGTTAATGTTTCATTAATTTCATCTTTAATAATAATGAATAGTGTATCATCTTTTTTCAACACTTCTTCTAAATTAAATAAATCATCAATCATTTCATGTAAATTTGCTGGTCTAAGCATTTTTCCCAAAAAGTACCGAATATATATTTTATTTTTATATTTGGTTTCAACATCCTCATTTTTTTTCTCCAAAAGCATATCTAATTGATTATTTTGCATCATTGAATTTACTTCATTAATACTAAAATTAGAATAATCATCTACGTTATAACCTTGTTTTTGCATTAACTCAAGAGCAGTCTTTCTTGATTTATAAACAGTTGAAATAAGAATACTTAGATTTTGGCTTGTCATATTATATTATAATATAATCCTAATGATTTATTTTTATTTCATTTTTATTTT
>Ga0181349_1000062_pt1 | contig 38941 bp, 52 predicted proteins | sample Su13VDMM110SD_FD_130106 | JGI IMG/M metagenome (GOLD analysis project Ga0181349, IMG submission 130106) | Freshwater viral communities from Lake Michigan, USA - Su13.VD.MM110.S.D | ecosystem: Environmental > Aquatic > Freshwater > Lake | place: USA: Michigan | collected 2013-07-16 | reverse complement strand
GAGAGGAAAAGGAAGACGACCTCAAGGCTTGCGGGACAAAAAAGCAAATGCGGTATCTTACTAATGTATGGAATTTGCGTTAATTGCGGCGTAAACGTACAAATGTTGCGTTTATTGCGTTTGTAGCCACTAAATCCGTTTAGTGGCGACAATCCTACATAGGGTTGTCGTAAAGTGCGGGGGGGTGCGGGGGGGTAGTTGTCGGAGTACGGAGTATTATCAGTCAGTGAGGATTTTTTGCTTAATTAAATGCGGGTACTGTGGTTGTTATGTTATTACCCTAAAAATTTTTTTAAGTATATATATAACAGAGGATTAGTAACTTATGCAAAATCAACCAGACGCAACCACGCGAGAATGCAACTCTCCAACAACCCTGCGTAACGTAGGAGTTTGAGAACATACACCCCGCACCCCCCCGCACACCCTTCCAAAATACCGATACCCCCCGCACATACCCCCCGCACCAGAATCCCCCCGTGCAACGTAGGAGTTCAAGAACACACCCCCCGCATCCCCCCGCATTTGTTAATTATGCACAAACAACACTTTATCAATTTTGAAAGTGCTTGGAGATAATTTCATCACATCTGAAAAATAAGTCCAATCAGCGGCAAATCCTACAGAGTTAAACCCCGCTTGCTTTGCCATGTCGCTTTTTATTACAACATTACCAATATCAACCCTAGAGACAATTAACTGACTATCCATAAATCCATAAGTTGAATTATTTTGATTAAAAACTGTTTCGTGAGAATGAATCAAATCAAAATAAATCAAATCTTCGGTTCTTTTGCTAACTTCATCAATCATGGTTGGAACATAATAATTGTCACCATTGGTTAATAATACATATTCATTTTCAACAACATTTTCCAATGCCCATTTGCGTAACAAATGACCATAATGACCAGTTCTTACTGGGTTTTCAATAAATTCAATTTTCCCAGAATTTAAATAACCCTCAGTTTTAAGTTGGATATGCAATAATGGGTTTGACCCATCATGGATAATTACCAATCTCCAATTATTACTTGTTTGGGACTTAATCGAGTTAATAAAACATTTTAATATTTCATTTTGACCGTATGTGACAGCAATTATATCAATCATTATTTGTTAAAATTGATACAGGCTTAAACCATGTTTTCAAGAAAATAATCGCACCTAACATATTTATTGCCAGACAAGGCAAACAAAAGTAAATTAAAAGAAATGGAAAACGAAGACACAGAAATTGCCCCAAACATGAAGTTCGCCTCAGAGTGGTGGGGCATTCCTAGAGCGACTTTGATTAAGGCTAAGAAAAAAGGATGCCCTGCGTTCAAAGGTCAACGAATAACCAAAAGCCTTTTGTTCGGTTGGATGGAAACCAATGACAGGAGCAAAGAGGACTTTGAAGAAGGGTTGGCAGAAGAAGAACTCAAACGCCGCAAGCTAATCGCACAAATTGATGCCCTTGAATACAAGCTTGAAAAGGACAAAAAAGAGCAAGTGCCAATCAACCTTGTAAAAGACGAGTGGGCGAGAAACATGGCAATCATTTTTGAAGAGGCAAAACAGTTAATGGACGCTGAGATTTACCAAGTGTTTGCCACTCGTTGTAAAGCAAAAATATAATTATGCAATTAACAAAAATTGAGGAACTTCGCAACCTTGCTAAAGGACTAATCACGATCCCGCACACTGGAGATTTGGTAGATTGGGCAGATGGAAAACTTAAAATCCCTTATTCGGTTAGGTATCCCATCTTTATTTCTGGGGAGTCACCTTGGTTGCTAGAACCGATGAGGGCAATGGGAGACTCTTCAATCCGCAGAGTTGACGTTCGTGCCCCCGCAGGAGCGGCAAAGTCACTGATTGGAGAGATTCACATTGCCTATGCCATTTCCGAAGCAGCAGGGTTGTACTATTACGTCTGGCAGACAGATGATGACGGCAAGGATGCAATGGAGGATCGGATTTACCCGATGATCGAGGCAAATGATTTTCTAGCAAAAAAACTTCCGTTAGACAGAAACAAGAAAAGAGCAGTAAAAATCGCATTTCCGCATATGAGTCTGTACTGCGTTGGTGCAAACTTATCTGCCGCTCAGTCCAAACGGGTTAAATATCTAACAATGGAGGAACCTCACCTTTACGGTGCTGGTATGATGACCGCATTTGAAAAACGGGTCGAGGGTGTAAGAAACTACAAAATATTAACGCTTTCTACTGGGTCGATTATGGGAGACGAGTCCGATGATGCTTTTAATTCGGGGAGTTGCGAGGTCTGGCAAGTGCCATGCCCATACTGTAACCAGTTCCAAACAATGACTGACAGCAAAGACCGTCTAAGGGCAAAAATTGATGACGATACGGTAGACGCAAACGGAGAATACAACTGGCAGAAGATTATCCCAACGGTTAGGTACAACTGCGAGTATTGCGAGATGGATTGGTCAACGGACGAAGAGTCGCGGAGGAAGCAAAGTCAGATGGGACGGTACGTTGCAACGAACCCAAATGCTGCGTCTGACCATAGAAGCTTTCACTTGGAAGCGGTAAGCGTTCACTACTTCCCGTTGAGCAAGCTTCTGATGGAGAAGCTAAAATCCACGGTTGCAGCACGAAGAGGGGCAACGGAACCGTTAAAAGACTACATTCAGAAGAGACGGGCAATGGCATGGGACGAAGCACCCGTTGACTCAGACGAAGAAGTGTCTTTTGAGCGGAGCAAGGGCAATTACATGAAGCGAGACGAGCATGAAGGAGAGATTGCAAGGTTCCTAACCATCGACAACCAAGCAGGAAAAGCGTCTCTGGGGCAGGGGGCTCACCGTTGGTACGTTTGTCGGTCATTTGGGGTAGGAGAATGCAGACTAATTGATGAAGGGAAAATAACGAGTTGGGAGGAACTGGAAGAACTGAGGATTAAGCTAGGGGTCGAACCGTCAAGAACGCTAGTTGACATTGCGTTTGATACTCCCGCAGTCCAAGAGGTTTGCGTTAGATACGGTTGGCAAGGGTTGTGGGGTGACAGCACTAACAAAAAGTCGTTCCCGCACCACGAAAACGTAGTCATAGGTAATCAAGTAAAAAGAATGGTGCGGCACTACCCGTTCTCTTCGCCAAACGTAGGTCACGTTGGGCTAGGCAAGGGAGGTATTAGACGGCAAGCAAGGTACTTTTTCTGGTGTCAGAACCCAATCAAGGATATGTGGCACAGGTTAAAGAACGGGATGACCAACTACAGGTGGACGTTGCCCCAAGACATTTCTACTGAGTACAAGAAACAGACCTCCGTTGAGTTCAAGAAGATAACAATCGAGAAAAAGACAGGCAAAAAAGTCTGGACGTATGCGGTACAGTCCAAAAAAGACAACCACTTAACTGACTGTGACCAGATGGCACTGGTATCGGCGTTGATGGACGGCAGGATACGGGAGATTCTGTGGTCGGGGGGAGAAGAAGTAGAGATGGAGGATACTACGCAAGACGCAGATCAGTAAAAGGCAGTTGCTGAGAAGAAAGAACAGATACTCTTTGATATGCCTAAATCCAAAGAAATTTTAACAGCATCAACTGGCATAAAAAGATAATCCGTCACTGGCGTTGGCGGGTTAATCTCTCTAGAAGATTGTCCAATCATAATACTGTATAGATCGGAACCAGAAGGTAAATAATAATGATCTGTTTCCCAAAAACTAGAAGCAACTAATACTTGTCCGAATTGAACCACAACAGCAGGTTCTGAAAAACCATAAAAATTAACATCATCTGAATAAAAAACTTCAGAAATTGATTCAACGGATGCATTTAATAAAGGAATAAAAAGTGATTCAATAGTAGAATACGTTTCTTTTTTACCAAAGGAATAATTAAAAGGAGATATATTATTAACAGAAGTGTCTTTAAAAGAAACAACAGAATTATCAGAAGGTATTTCAAGCAATAATGCACCGTCCACTCCTCCAATTGGAGTCCTTATTACAATATTAGTATAACTACTAGCAGAAATAAAGTACGGTTCAATTCTTTTACATTTAATCCTGTCTGTATAAGTTAAAACTGTCCCAGTTATAGAAGCAGAAAAAACAGTGTTTGCACCAATTCCAGAAACATAATTAGTCCCTGCTACTCCATCATTGTTAATTGCCCTTCTTAAATTATCTAACGTGTTTGCCGCAGTTGTTCCTATTTTAACATCCCCAACTTGACTCAATGTGTTTACAAAACGATATGTCTTATAAGTATTTGAAGTCGTAAGACCTAAAGTTAAAGTTGTACTATTAGCTGGGTTAGCGGAAAATTTTATGTCTCCAGATGCAGCAGTTCCTTCTTCGATAATTTGAATCTTTGCAGATTTTTGTAATCCTTTAACGTACCCCTTTAACAGGTATCCTGCGGCAAATACATTTGTTGTTGTGAAAAGAACCTCACAGGCATTAAGGTATTGTATTTCTCTTTTAAAAACATTAGCATTAGTAAGATTAGCAGTGCTAATGTCTTGACTGTTTAAAACAGCAATTGAAACCGATCCCTCATTACTTACGGGGATAATTCCGTCTGCATAAACAATCCTTGCAAAAAAAATATTGGAATAAGGGATGTAATCCGTAACCAGAGACGGAGTGTAAGATAATGATTGTTTAGCCATGTTTTTAAGTACTTATTATGTAGGCATTAAGAAGACTTAGTGGATAAGTGTCTTCTTCTGGCGGGTCGTATTCAAATCTAAAAGTAATTCTTATATAATTGACATAAGAAACGTCTATAATACTTTTGTAGAAGGTATCAGACGCACTATTTGTAATATTAACCCAGTTAACATTATCATAAGAATAATCAATAACCACATCCCCAAACAAACCATCTGCTTCTGGTCCAAAAATCAAAATGCTTTTGGTTTGTGGTACTTCTGCTTTTAATTCTAAAGAAAAATTCGGAGCATAATTGTAATCGGATGCAACACTGGTACTATCCGAATTTCTCTTCTTAGGCATATACGTTTCCGTATCCCTAAATTCGGTTATTGTTGTTCCGTTAGTTTCGGCAAGCAAAATGCCGTCAGCACCACCAGAGGGAGTGCGAGTGGAAAACCTTGTGCCGTTAGATGCCGTTAGCGTGTATCCATTCGCTCTTAAACAACCAATTTTATCGGCAATAACAAGAACTTCTCCGTATTCAGCAGCAGTGAAAATCGGATGGATAGTTGTCCCGCTAAAATAATCAGTTCCAACAGCACCATTTAACATGATTGCTTTTCTCAAGCTTAGTACAGTTGCAGAAATAGTCGCTCCAATTTTAACATCGTTGACAGCAGCAAGCGTGTTTTTAAACCTGTAGGTTTTTCCTACTGATCCAGAATTTATTATAATAGTGTCTCCATCTACTGGCAAAACATCAATGCGAATGTCGCCAATCGCCTTGGTTCCCTGTGTTAATAATTGACAAGTATTAGCACCTTCTGTTTTAAAATGGTAAGTTGTAAAACCAGCAGCACCAACAAGCAATTCAAGATTATAAGTTGAAGTAGTTTGTTGTTTTAATGAATAAAATCCACCAGTAAGACCACGAATGCCTAAATATACAGCATTTTGCGGATTTGCTGGATTAGTCCCCCTCAAAACCAATAGACCATCTTTACTCCCAGCATTGAAGCTAGGAAGTCTGCTCTGTAAATATGTGGTAGGCACACAAAGAACATGACTCGATTTTAGAAATCTGGCAATATTTTTCTTGCCCTTCTAACAAAACTCTATCACTATTGGCTTGTGGCAATTAAGCAAACACTCGTTGGTCTTGGGCAAGCCGATTTGAACGACATTGTGACCGCTTGCAAGAACGCAATCATTGCGGGAGCAGTGCGGGGGAGCAGTTATACGATTGCAGGACGGTCATTTACCTTTGCCAGTATGTCTGAAGCGGCAAACTTGCTCCAAGAGGCAAATTACGCATTGAGTTTACTAACTGGCACAAGGTCGATGAACATTAGGGCAAACTTCAACCGTGCGATTGGAAGGGGTTCTCGTTAATGGACGATTTTAAACAATCATTCCTAGACAAAGCAATTATTGCCCTCAGTCCTACTGCTGGCATTAAGAGAATGGCAGCAAAAAGGTTGCTGCATGAGTTTCGGTACGATGGTGCTGCCCACACCTCAAAAAGAAACTCTGCACCAGCAAACATGGCTCCCAACGGGTTTGACGTTCAGCGGGACAGGTTGCAGTTGATGAGGGAAGCAGAGGATATGGAGAGGAACTTTGCTCCTGCAAAGATGCTCAACAGAAAGTACTCAATGTACGTCTCTCCGCTTTCGTACCACTCGCAAACAAAAGATTCGGCTTTAGACTCAGACATTGAAGAGTACTTAAACGAAGAAGTATTTCCGCATTGTGACGTTACTGGTCGTTTTGATTTCTTCAAGATGATGGAGTTCGGCATGATGGGTTGCAACCGATCTGGCGATTACGGATGGGCATTCCAACGCATGGGTCTTGAGCTAGGGATGAGTGAAGAGGACGCAATAAGCTTGCCTCTGAAAATCCAAGCAATCGAACCAGACCGCATTGGGGGAGTCTACCAGAATGTCGTCTCTAACGATTACGTTAGCGGATGCTGCATTGGTGAGTACGGTGAGATCGAAGCGTTCAGAATTTTCCACAGAACCCAGACAACAGGGTTCTACACAAACCCAGTTGATGTTCCAGCATCACAGTTTGTGCATCTAACTGACCCAATGCGGATCGACCAGTACCGTGGAGTATCGGTGCTTGCCACTGCAATCCAGAACTTGCGTGACCTGTACGAGATGATTGACTACGTTAAGGGTAAGGCAAAACTTGCAAGTGCGTTGACCGTGTTCACCAATTCTAACGGTGCGGTTTCTGGTGGCGGGGCAATGGATGCTTACGCAACAAATTTATTTCCTTCGGATGCGGGTGGTTTGCAGCAAGACATTGAGTTCGGTCAGATCAACCACTTGCAGCAAGGTGCTGACATTAAGTTCCCGTCCAGCAACTCTCCATCTATCGAAGAACAAGCACTGATGACACTGTTGCTAAAGTTCGTCGCTATGTCGTACAATTTGCCGTATTCGTTTGCACTAGATGCTTCTGCTCTGGGGGGAGTCTCGTCCCGTCTAGAAAGCGAAATGGCAAAAGCTGAGTTTCAGCGTTCTCAGAGGGTACTCGCAGTCCACGCTACCCGTATCAAAAACGCATTCCTTATTGACGCGATTGCAAAGGGTATATTCCCAACCAAAACATTACCCCTAATTACTAGGGGTCGTTGGGGTTACTTGTCGCACCCTCAACCAGACATTGGCAGGGAGTCTTCGGCATCTGTCAACCTATGGCAGAACGGTCTGCTTAACCCAATGAAGCATTGGGTTGATGTGGCACAAGACCCAGAGACAGTTGCGGAAGACATGGCACGGTGGGCATCCATCAAGAAGAAGACCGCAGAGAAGTACGAAATCAATGTTGTCGATATTTTTGGAAACGGACCCGCAAAACCAGTGGTTACATCCGAATCAACTTCCGATGCTACAAGTAGCGTAGAGTCCAAGGTGGACTCAACTACAGAGAACATCCTGCCAGAACAAGGCGAGATTGCCGATACTCCGAAAGCAATTGCTGACAAGGCAAAGCGTGAGAAACGGATTGATGAGAAAGTCGCAAAGGAACAACGCGAAGCACAAGAAGCAAAAGACATTGAGGAAGAAAAACTAAAATGACAGAGGTAATTACACATTCACATTTCTACTCTTTAGCCAAACCATCAGTGTCTCAAGATGGCACGATCACTAGCATTTCTCTAATCAAGCTAGGAGATGCGGAAGGTCATTTTGATAGAAAAGGTCGTCAAGAAACAGTAGACGAGACAACTTTGCTACAGGTGTTCAATCACTGCAAAATGTTAGAAAGCGTAAAGGTAAAAGCCGATCATGGTAGCGGAGTTTTCTCTACAATTGGTTGGGTAGATAATTTTAGTTTGACAAATAGTAAAGTTCTAGCAGACTTTCACATATATGAGAACGAACCGCAACGTGGTCGGTTGTTAGAGATAGCGTTAAAGAATCCAGAACACATGGGAATGTCTCTGGAGTTTGAAGGCAAGGATGAGAATGACGGTGTAAAAGCTTTCGCACGATGCGAAAAGATTCTTGCAGTTGCTCTAGTGTCAGACCCTGCTGCTAACAGTTCATTATTTTCGATTTCACAAACAAAATCAGAAACAAAAACAAAACAAATGGAAAAAGAACCAGAAGGAAACGAAATGGCAGTTGAGCCAACGCCAACTGAGCTTGCGAGTATGTACGCAGAAATGAAATCATGCTACGAAGAGTTAGCCATGAAGTTCTCTGCTTACGAAGACAGCAAAACTGAAGAGGTTGATCCAGAACCTGTTGCGGTCGATCCAGAAAAGGAACCCGCAAAGAAAATGGCAGAACCAGATGCCACTAAAGAAGACGAAGACGAGAAGCAAGCAAAGATGGCAGAACTTGGTGCTACTAGAGCAATCAAGATGCTTTCCAGCAAGCTTGGTCTAGTATCTCTGGGTCGTTCGGGAGTCGGTGGCATTACGCCAACCGTTAAGACTTATTCGGAAATTGTTAAAAGTGAAACTGCTCGTTTTGACGGTGATAAAGTCAAAGCAGAAGCATTCATCCTATCACAAATTTCTTCTAACGAAGAATACAAAAAAGCTTATGTTGCCCATCGCAATTTAAAGTAATGGAAATCAAAAATTAACTAAAATAAAAAAATGACACAAAATGATAACGGATTCAAATCCTTTCTGTTTTCGGGAGCAACAACAACTCTTGGAGCATTCAGTTGCGTAGATGTTACTACAGTAGGTGCAATTACAGCAGCATCATTTCTCAGTCGTCCAATTGGGATTCTTCAAGAAGACGCAGTCGCTGGCAATTTCGCAAGCGTCAAAATGCTTAGTGCTTCTGGAACATTTATGATTGCGGTTAGTGGATCTATTTGTACAGCAGGAACCAATTACAGTTTGGTTACAAATGGTGGAATTGGAGGAGTTGTTGCTACGGCAACTTTGTTCAAAGCATTAACAACAACAACTGTTGGAGCAATTGGCGAATTTGCTTACATTGGTGGTGCAGGTCCAATTGCATAAGATATAAATAAAAACCAAATTGAAAAACTAACAACTAACAAACTAATCAAATGCCATACACCAACGGTCAAGCAACACCACGAAGCGATATTCACGCTTTGGTTCAACAAGCCAACTCAGACTTCAACAAGCTTTTTATCGGGGATCAAGTTTTCCCAGTTAAAAGCGAAGATGTGAAGCGGGGTATATACATGAAAGCAAACCTTGCAAACGCTGAACTGCTCAATGCAGATGCAGTAGCAAGAGCAACAGGAGACGGTTACCAACGTGTCAACCGCAAGTACGATACGGATCAATACGATGCCGTTGAATACGGTCTGGAAAGCGTTATTGATGACGCATACGAAGCAGAAGTTGAGCGGTTTATGAACATCGAAGCAACGGAAGCAATGCTTCTTGAGCGTTCACTGCGTATCTCTTACGAAGCACGAATTGCAGCAGTATTATTCAATACAAGTACGTTCAATACTACCACTTCAGCAACTGCTTATACTGATGCACAATTAGCATCCTTTGATGCCGCAAGTGACATTGACCTTGCAAAAGCAAGGTTGTTGAAAAAGGGAATTATTGCAAATGCCATAATCATGTCGTTTGATGTTTTCCAACGTCTTCGTCGTTCGACAAAATTGCAAAACCAAATCTACGGTGTTGTCCCAAGAAGTGCTGGTCAAAGTATGCTTCCTAGTGAAGATGATCTTGCAAAAGCACTTGGAGTTGAGAAGCTTCTAATTGGTAAAGCACCGTACAATTCCAACAACAAAGGACAAGCTTACAGTGGTTCCTTTATTTGGAGTCCAGCAAGAATCGCAGTAGCTTGCATTGCTGGTGGTGAATACGGAGCAGGAGGAGTCGGTCGCACAATCCAGTGGTCGAAAGACACAACTGGTCTGTTTACTCCAGAAACCTATCGCAGTGACGAACGCAGAAGTAATATCTTGCGTGTTCGTCAACACGTTGCGGAAAAGGTCATTGACGAAACTGCTTGTGAGTTAATCACTACGCAATACGCTTAATCAAAATTCAAGAACCCTCTCTTGTCGTCAAAAACAAGGGGGGGTTTATCTTTTTATATGAAAATATCTCTCTCTTGTATTGTAGGAAACGAAGAAGAACGAATTGAACAATTCATTCATTCTTTTAAGCACGTTGCGACAAAAATGATTTTTGTCAGAGCAACGGGAAACTCTACCCCCGATAAGACTTGCGAAATAATCGCAACGGTCTGCAAAAGCATAGGAATGCCCTATGTTATAGACATTTACGAAAACGAAGTTGACTTCCCTCACGTTGACAATTTTGGCAAGGCGAGACAGATGTCTTGGAACATTGCCAGACAAGATTCCGATTGGGTATTCTGGGCAGATGCTGATGATAGCATATCCATCGAAACGGCAGAAATAATTAAAGACGTTGTAAAAACCACAACGCATGATGCGTTTTCTTGCATTTATAACATTGGGAATGGCACTCAGTTAGTACCAAGAGAACGGTTTGCCAAGTCTTCAGTAAACGTAAAATGGAACCGAAAAGTCCATGAATACTTTACTGTTCCAAATAACGAAATTGGTAGTCACTGCGAAATCTCATTTGTTCATTCATGCTTGCCAAAACCAGTTTCTAATCGTAATTCAAATATTTTAATAGAAAGTTTAGGCGAAACAGCAAACGATTTGTATTACCTTGCGAGTCAGTATAAAGTTGAAAACAATCCCCCACTTTTCCTTCAAGCAGCAGAAGCTTTTTTTGCATTGATTGATTTTGGGACAACTAATGAAATGGTTAAATCCCAACTTTATTACTTGTTAACATGGTCAGCAATTTGGAGTGATAAAGAAAATAACTATCTAGAAAAAGCTAAAGAAATTTACCCGTATCGCAGAGAAGCAGTTGCTTACGAGGTGACAAAAAAACTAGCAGGGGGTAACTATGCAGAAGCGTTAGTGCTTTGTGAAAAAATGATTTCCACTCCGTTGCCGTCAACGATAACTTGGAACGAAGAAATACTTTGGAGGGGTTGGAGAAGCAACGAACTTTACAGACAATGCCTAAGAAAGAATGGTAGGGGAGAAGATGCGGATTTGCATTTCAAGCAAAACATAAACCCTCTTTATCCAGTTTTCACAATTGTCCACGCTACCTTAGAAAGGCAAATGCAAGCACTAATTGCAAGAGATGCTTGGCTCAGTAAAGCCGCACACCCAGAAAATGTTGAGTACATTTTCGGAATACATAAAGAAGACGTTACTAGCGTAGGCATTCTAGATGGGTTTAAGCACACTGTAACTGATTTAGAGGGATGCAACTGCAATTATGACGTTGCCGCAGGAGAAGCTACGGGAAGCATCATTATTCAAGGTGCTGACGATACAGACCCAGACCTGCATTGGGACAATACTTTGAACCAGATAATAGTTGATAGCAGTCAACCAGTATCGGTAATTGTAAATGATGGTCAAAATAGCGAAAGACCCACAACGCTAGTGCTGACTAAAGCGTATATGGACATTAAAAAAGAAAGGGAAACGGAGGAAAATGGTTTTTTCCCAAGAAGTTACCCAACTCTTTATTCAGATGATGAAAACCACATCAGAGCAATAAAAGACGAAACTAATAAATTGGTGACCTATCTTGATGCTCGCAATAAAATTACCGTCAAACATAATCATCATCTCTTTAATAATGCCATTCCTTTTGATGAAACATACGAAAAACAATATGATTCAGACAAAAAAGAGAAAAGCTTAGAGGTTTTCAAAGCAAGGAATTTTAGCTAGCACTATTATGGCAGTTCAATCCATCACCTATTACCTTGGTCAAGACTTAACCAACGTCTATGCCAACACGTTCTCATCAACTGTGGTTTACAATTCGGTCACTTATACAGTGCTGATTGATGATCTGATAGGGCAGGAACTGGAGTCTTTTGGTGGCGAAGAGATCATCAACTTCCAGAACATTCATTTTAAAACCTCAAGCCTAGCATCCGTTGTGATTGGTGGGCTAATAACGGTAGCTGGGGTGCAGAAGATAATCCTTTCGTTCGTTAAGTCGTCAGATGGGATTGAACTAATTGTGAAAGTGAGAAACCCATGATCCTAAGACAAACAGAACAAGCAATCAGAGAAACATTGCAACAATCGTTCCTTGATAACACTACTACTGGGGTATTGGGAATGAGTGGGGGAGCATCTCTAAATAATTTAAATCTTGCGTTGGCAACGACAATAGTTGAATGGGACACTCCCAGAACAACGTCAGTCCATACAGGAGATTTTTCTGAGGTGGCTACTAATACGGATGTGGTATTGATTGATACATTTAATTTTACCAGCAATCTGGTAGTTTTTTTTCTCAATCTAAATTCTCCAAGTGGGGACTTTGATTTTACCGCAACTAAATCTGAGATTATTAGTCAATCTGAGCAACGGATTGAATTGCTTTTGACAGGGACAATGTTAAAAAGTGGCGTTACAAAAGCCACGGTTGTAAAAATGGTGATTACTAAAAGCCCCGCTAATGTAAACATTCTATCTTTGCAAGTGTTGTCCCAACCTACACTCCTGCCCATTCCAATTTTAATAAGCGATCAAGCAGATGTAAAACCTCCGATGCCGTACATTCTGGTTGAGTGTGGAGAGGCTGAGAATTTAATTACTCCTAGTTCTGGCATATTTAAAACAACGGCAACCATCTGTTTTAAGACTCACGCAAAATATACAGACGGCAATCTGAAAACTTCTCCCGCTTATAGAGAGCAAGTGATTGACTTGATAGATCAATTTGCCTATAATAACACCGCATCAGTATTATCTACGGTTGCTAATTATCATTGTCACGGTTGGGAACAAAAAGAACTGACTACAGAGGTGGATAACGATCAAAAATCTTTCACTTATTATTTTAATTATGACGTAACGTGCATGGCACTAGACAATTAAACCACAAAAACAAACAAAAATTATGCCAGTAATAACTATCGGTACATCAGGAACAACTTGGGGTCTTGCTGCTGAAGCAGGAATGCTTGTTCAATCTTTCACAGCAAAAACAAGCCGTGAAAAAAACAGTGTTAGAGATGCTGCGGGGGACATTGTAGCAGTTGCGTTTTACAACCCAACTCAAACAATTTCTCTTAGTGGGGTAACTACTGGGGCATTATCATCAACACCAGCAGCAGGAGTGGCTTTAGCAGTAACTAATAGTACTAATAATAACGGTATGACTGCGGGATTGATTTATGTTGACGATGTTGAAGTTTCAAAAACAAATACGGAGTTTCAAAAAATCTCTGTTAATGCAACAAGGTATCTCGCAATTACCACTTAAAAACGCACAATAATTTATGACAGACATCTATGTGACAGATATGAAGTTAGCGGCAATTCTCGTTTCTCTAGGAGTAAAACGAAGGACATCCGATCCAGTAACTTGCGATATTACATACCCTAACAATGTTAAAACTAGTCAATTTAAGTTTTGGTTTGAATGCAGCGAACCAAGCAAAGAAGAAGAAGCTATTGGTTTTATCAAGGCATATAACAAAGCTAGAAATTGGGAAGAGTTTGCTCTAGATAAAGAACATCCATTGTATTGGATGAAGGGAGTGCTTGAGAACAGAGAGTCTTACCTTTCTGAAATTAAGCACAATGTGCAACCCGTTAAAATAATCAACATTGGCAACAAGACGTTGCTAATTAGCGAACGGGCAAGCGAAGAGTTAAAAAACAAATTTAAGAAACTAATATGAAAAAAAGAACCAAATCGCCAGAAGAAGAAAAAGAAGACTCCATGACAAAAACATGGGAATTCAAGGGCATCGAACTGCCACCACTTACTTACGCAAGGAAGTCAAACTTACTAAGCGTTATCAATCGGGATAATTTCGGTCCCACTGATGTAGCAGCATTCCTCTACGGGTGTATTTGCGACGAAGCAGATTTGCGGAAAGCTAGACGCGACCCGTCCAAGTTTGACGAGAAGGTAGACCGTTGGATGAACAAAATCCAGTTTGGTACTGATGACTTTACGGAAGGTGCGACAATTGTCTCTGAGATGATTTCTCATTCAGACAGCAACCAAGCAAGACCTATCGAGGAGGATGGAACCTATGACCCATTGGGAAACTTGTAACCCCACCTCAAGCAGCAGGATACGTTGCTTTGATCGCTCGCTATACGGGGTGGTCAGAGCATTTTATCCTGTGGGAACTTCCGCTAGCTAGAGGTAACGCATATGCCCATTCATTCATGGTTATGCAGGGGGTAAAGACTGAGGAAATACAATGAGACTGAGGCTAGACATTTCTGGGTTAGAGCGAGCATTTGAAAAAATGCAGGATGATGCGTCTAAGCACGGCAAGGACATGGCAACAGAGCAAGCAGGGTTCTTTCTTAGAAAGTTAAAATCTGAGTCTAGAAAGATAACCCCCTCAGTTGAAAAACTGGTAAATGTTGCCACTTCACTAGGGTATAGGCTTAAACGCAAAACGGGAGTATCTCCTGCAAAGGAATTAAAACGAAGAATCCGTTCACGTTTTACGTTCGCAAGGAAATGGAAAATTACATCTGTCACCGAAAGAAGATTTGGTATACGAATCCATTACGCAAACTTTGCAGCAGAATCTTTGAAAGTTGATGACAGGACTAAAATTAGCGAAAGTGTTTCTTCTAGCACAAAAGCCCGATTCAAAGCAAAGCTAAACAAACTAGCAGACAGGATTACAAGAATCTAACAATATTTAAAAATGTCAGCAAAAGCAACAGGTTATCTTGATCTAAACATATCTGGTTTTGACGAAGCGATTAAAGCGGTCAAGCGAACTCTCGTTGGATTGGCGGGAGTGTTTGCGGCGTACAAAGTTGGATCGTTTTTAAAGGACGGCATTGCCGATGCTATTACTTTCTCAAAAGAGATGTCAGTTGCTGGCATGAAGATGGGTCAAATGGATGCTGGCAAGCTTCTCATTGCCCAAAAAGCCTTAGAGCAAGCAGGTTTTGGTGCGGAAGAAGCACGGGGCAAGATGAAGGAGTTTATTGACGAAGGACGCAATATTGCCGAAATCTTTGGGGGGTCTGAAAACTACTCAAAAGCATTAAAAAGTGCAGCAGAGGACTACGGTTCTCAAGCGGACATTCTCACTAGGTCTGCAAAGGTTCTTCAACAAGTCTGGAACGTCCTAGAGTCAATCGGGAGTAAGCTTCGCACGTTCTTCATGGCAATGGTTGAGCAGTTCCAAATGCCGTTGTTAGCGGCATTGGAACTGCTGAACTCTATAGACCTTGCTGAAGTGGGTGCTTCGTTTGGAGCATCTATTGCAGGGGCAGCAGAAATCTTGCTTGGGTTGTTTGGCAACGGCACAATGATGGAGACATTAAAGATAGGGGTCATTGTCGCTTTCCAAGAAGGAATAAACTACCTTGTGGGGGGACTAAAATACGCAATGGATTTTTTAAGGATTGAGCTTCCTCCTATAATTTCCAAAGCAATGGGTGTAGTCATGGAATATTTTACAGCATTTAAAGCGGCACTACCATCAATTGGAGACGTTCTTTTAGGCATTGCTGCCCATGTCACTCAATTTACGTTAAACACTTTAAACGCAATCATGTTAGCAATAGGAAAAGTCCTTGTTAATATAGTTCTTAACGCAGGGAATATATTTATGAAAGCTATGTTAATGGCAGGAAAAGCATTAAGTGACTACTTGGTTTTCGTTGTAAATAACATAGCTACTTCATTCAAGCAAATGGGGGAAGACTTAGCCCATCCTATAGAAGCAGCAAAAGCAGCACTTGGTTTGGAAAACAACAGGAAAGTTGTTGACAGGGTAGAATTGATGCAAAAAACCGATACTAGTTATGGTGACATCAATGATTTTGTCAATAAGCACGGATTAAAAGATACAGGACGGTCTTTTGCTGATATTGGAAAGGGAATTGCAGACAAAGGAAAGTTTTCTAATGCGGGAGACGAATTACTAAAGGGAACGGGAGTAGGCAAAGTCTTTGACAACATCGCAAAGAAATTTAATGAAAAGCCCGATAAGCTAGAGTTCAAAAAGGATGATATGTTCAAAGATTCGGACAATCCTACACAAGCTTTAAAAGACACTTTGAAGGGTTTGTTAGAAGCTGGGCAAGCCAAGGGCAAAGATATGATTGCCGCAGTAACAAAAGGCAAAGACAAACCACCGTCTGCCACTGACTCCGCAGGTGGAACTGGCAAGGTGATTGCTGACTCATTGGCAAAAGTAGGTGGTGGCGGGAACTTTGTCAGAGTTGGAATGTCTATTGCTGAAAGGACGCAAGTGGACATTTTAAAAACCAATAGACAACAACTGGTTATCCAGCAAGCAATCGCAGACAACACTAGGGGTTCGGCTAAAACAGCAACAATGGGACGATGAAATACATAAGCGTAGTCACTCCTGCTATTATTCGGGGAAGCTTGGATACAAGGGTTTATCAAACGGAAAGACCGTTACAGATAAACCCAGACGGTTCCGCACAGGCAACGCTTACCTACAAATGCAAGATAGGATCGGCTTTTGCTTTTCCCGTAAAACCATTGCAACAACATCCGTTTTACCCCTCATTGCTTTCTTTTGATTCAAACTTAACGGCAGAAAACGGTGGTATCTGTAGCGTCTCAACTACCTACAGGGGAGTCATTGTAACCGATCAACGGGCAGAGCAACTTGCCCAGTATGAGTTTTCTGGAAGTCTGTCTGAAGCACCGCTAGAAACTCACCCTCGTTATTCACTCCCGCCAGATAATCCAGCAGTCAGTAAATTTGAGATTGATGCAATTGAGCTAGCAATTCAAAACTGCACAGGATTGCCCCCTGTTGTTTCAACAGACGGCATTGGGGGAATGGGACCAATAAGTGCAAAAGCTATTGAACTTTTTGAGAAAAAAAGAAAAGGGGTTGAAAGCTATTATAGGTGCGGAATGACATTAAAGAAAATGTACTGCAAACGTACTCCCCCATCTGATTCTTTGATTGCTAGAGTAGGAAAACAACAATTAACTGTTGATACAGACTCATCAGTATCTAGCGGGGTCAATCCTCCTTCTGGTCAAACCTATTTATTGATGGGAGTCTCTTGGGTTAAACAAGCAGGAGTTATCATAGTTACTGAAGAATACCTTCTTTCTGGAGTAGGTGGATGGGACGAACAAATTTATCCTAAATAACAATGCCAACGATAAAAATAGGAAAAAGGTCAAATGTCTATCAAGTCGAGATGCCTTTGTCGGTTGCTCCAGACGGGAGTGCCTCAACATCGTTGACTTATAAAATTCTAAATGATGTAGATGATATACAGATACCTGCTCATTTAACAGTACATCCCGATCCCGATTACAAGGATATGCTAGCTTATGAGATGGAGATGAACCAAGAGGCGGGAAATATTTCTGCGGTTACTGTAACCTACCTTGGGGTGTATGATAATGACCCAGAAAAGCTAGCCCAGCATGATTTCCAAAGGAATGTTGCGGAAGCACCAATTGGGACACATCCTCGCTATGCCATCCCTTTCGATGACCCTCCAGTAACCAAATTTGACCACGATGCCATTGAGCTAGCACTGAGAAACTGCACAGGATTACCTCCTTTGATCCAAGGCAAAAACGGTCCCGATCAACCATCCGCACTTTGCACTGAGTTATTCCTTAAAAAAAGAAAAGGAGTTGAGAGTTATTACAGGTCTGGGGCAACGTATAAGAAAAGTTACGTTAGTCCAGACCCTCCAAGCAACGCTTTGATTAGCAAAATCGGCAAGATATTTAAAAGTTTGCCAAGTCCAGCACCGTCACCACCAGAGAACCAATCGTACTTGCTAATGGCAGTGTCTTGGAGTAAACAAGCAGGAGTAGTTTCAATTTCTGAAGAGTACCAACTTTCGGGGATTACTTCTTGGGACGAGGACTTATACGAAAACGCATGAAAAGCTTACCCGATTTTGACCCTAACAAGCTTGCTTCATTACAATTGAAGGCGGGGAACATGAATTTGCTTACAAAGGGCATTATTAGTGCAAAATTGGGGTTCTCAACAGGCACTAGAACGTCCCAAGGCAATGCTGGCAGCACCTCGTCTGCTATCATCCGCAGGACGGCAGCAGTCATCACGGCAGACCCACCGTGGACTCCTATCATTGCTTATGAGGATGGTGGGTGGAAGGCTTATCTGAATTTTGGAACGGTCAACGGAGTTGGTGCATCTAACTGGGAAAACAAGTTTAGCATTACCGCAGGGTCAAGTCCACCTAAGTATTACCCATTGCTGACAATAACAAGTTCGCTAGGTCAGATAACAGGAGTTGTTATCTCCATGCCAACAACGAACGAAGTCACAACTGATTACGTCACAAAGGACACTCCCCCAACCACGTTTAAAATCTTGCTTGGGGTTTTTGATTTCCAAGTGAAACGAATGATTGTCACTCAGAACTTACAGTTGACTCCAACTGAAGTATTTAAAGAGAGCAAGGCTAGTCCTGCGGTTGGGTCTGAACCTTACTCACGTTATTATAGGTGGGGCATTGACTAATGGATTCGTATGTAACAAACAGAGAATCTGTTGCTGCCGAAAAGTATGGGTCATGGGTGAATAGCATTTCCACATACAAATTTACAGCAGAAAGTCATTTATCTGGCACAAATACGGCAGCAAGTTCTTCTAATAGTTATTCAGATAGCAGTTTAGATACTAGATCGTATTCCCGTGTTGATAATGTTTACTATACTTCATCAAGCACTTCATTCAATCAATATGCTTCAAGTCATTATTCTAACTATGATACAGTAGACCCTCCTTATAATGACGAAGCTTCTGAATATGGAAGTTCTCGTTATGCAGATACCTCATCATCGTATGACGATAATGGTTATTCCGCATCTTCTACTTATACATACGAAACATTAAGAACTTATGTCAGTTTTGACACTGTTACGGCATATCAAAGCAACACAGTAATAGTTTCTAGCGGAAGTTTTGATTTCCCGTATTGGTCAACCAGCAGCAGCACTAGCACACAAACTGCTTGGACAAATGCAAATCAAACAAAAACGTCTACTACTACTACTTACTGGAACAAAATAATGTCGTCGTTGCCTAGAAACACAACTTCGACAACCAAAACAATTAACTCCAATCAGAATTATTCTTATAATAGAACTTCAGAAGATACGTTTACGGAATATTCCGATTACACCTATACAGACACACTTAGACTATTTGGAGGCAGTAATTATTTAAGAGACACTATTGTTTTTAATAACGCAAACATTGGAGGATCAAATTATTTAAATGGTGGTGCTGCCTACACGTTGTCAGCAGCAGTTGGGGTAGACGCTACAGTCACTGGCAAATTTACAGATTTGTTTGGGTTGCAAACTGCACCCATGTTTACGTTTCAAGACAATCAAGTTTTCTTGGTTTCCGAAAGAAACGATTTAATAAAATTTGTTTCTCAATCAAAGTTTTCCGTTGGGGTAACTAATGGCACAGGTACAGATACAGTAACCACAAGGAGTCTTTACACTAAAATTGGAACAGTATCAAAAACTAAAACTGGCAATGACTCAACTTTTTACGAAGAAAAATACACAACAAATGTTAGTTTTTCTGGGGTTGGGTCATATGCCGTTAATTATCCTGCTGTTGGAACCACTCCATCTTATTCGGAAATTTCCTTTTCGCATACTGAGTTTGAATGGGGATATTCTTACCCAACTAATGCAGTTTTGTATTATACGAGTAAAACTCAAACTGTAGGGTGGTTGGGATTTGCTCCCGAAGGCACGGGAACAAAAATGTTTTACCAAGATGCAACATACACAACAGAAATTGCAGTTCAAGAAAGAGGCGAGGCAACAAGAACTCATCTAGTAGCTTCTTATGTAAGTTGTTTAAGCGGAACTGGAACGGGTCAATCTTTTGTTGGAAGCATAAGAAAGACAAGTACACTTACTTACCTCAAGGATACGACAATAGCAATGGATGTTGTAACCCCCGTTGTTTTGGGAAATTTATATACATACGGTGAAACTGATTCTGGAGGACGTACTTATTTAAATGGCATTTCTGACGGTTGTTCGTACACGCATAAAACAAATTTCAGAATGCAATTAGTAACACTTGCAGCAACAACTGAATTTGCGTCTGCGTGTGAGATCGTGCATTCATGCTTGCCCATAGGATATGCTGGTGCGGCAAACTCGTACAACGCAAGTCAGAACGTAACAGGCATAAATGTTGCAAAGTCTGCCGTTATTAGCATGATTAGCGGGGGGACGTTTAACAGTCAAGATGTGCTTGCGACAAGTCATCTTCCTACCGCAGAATTTTTCGATCATGTTACTTATTTCCCAGACAGCATCCCTTCATCGTGGACAATAAAGCCACTAAATGCGGCATTGATTAGTTACTTGGGAAGCGTCTCGTCAATAGGTAGTCCAGCATCTATTAAGGTTTGGTGGACTGCAACAACGTCAACTTCAACAAATTTCCCTTCTTACAAAGTATTTAAAGGTGCTACTTCAGCATCTAAAAACACCACTACTTCAAGATATACCGTTAACAAAGCAACTTATGTGCTATCAACTGTTGGAGCGATTACTGGCGATTTTATTACGGTAAAACCTATATCGTTAATAGGTATGGGTAACGGATTTTCAACAGGGTATTGTGACATTAACACCAGCAATATGCCAACACCTGTGTCCGTTAATTTTCCTGCTGGTGCGGTTGATTTAACATATCAAACAACTGGTAATTCTGGGGCATCAAGTTCTGGATCGTTTTCTACAAGCAATTCAAATGGACAAATTTCTTTTGTGGTTACAAATGGAAAACCGTTTGCTTTCCTTGCCCAACCGATTATCTCTTTTGCAAGAAGCTACCAAAGCTATGGTAATGATTTCGGGGATCACATCGTCTCGACATTTAAGTACATCCCCCCAGCATCTTATTAACTCAACTTTTTATGAAATTAGCAATATACACAGTCGCCACTACAGGCTATGCCCACGCTCTAGAAACTCAAGCAAGGAGGATCGTGCAAGCGTTGAGCGTGAACACGCACAAAGTAACAGACTTGCTTATCATGGTCGTCACAGACAACCAGAAAGAGGTGCAGTCGGCGTTAAACTTCTATTCGGACGCATTGCCACTTGCCTCCGTAGAGTGCATTGAAAACGCAAAATACAACCTTGGGCTAGAGAACTACAAAGAGGATGCTCAACTCTTAATTGCTCAGATGAGAACTGCTGCTTGTCTGAGGGCAATCGGGTGGGGTGCTGACTACTGCTTGTCTCTAGACTCCGATGTGCTGCCACCCTCAAATTCCATCCGTTGTATGCTCGATATGCTGCTGTTCGACAACGGGTACTACGGAGTATCCTTCTGCCCTTACCCGTCCCACGGTGGAGGTCCGTTCCTTGGTGGGCGAGGCACTCCGCAGCAACCCATCCTGCCATGCTTCTACCCCGAAGAACGCAAGTTGAAGAAAGGAATGCTTCACAAGATGAAGTTGCTTTGCAAAGACCATAAAAAGAATGAGGTTGCCATCAAAGCACTGGATGAGGAAATCAAAAGTTCTCCGCTAAAGGGTAACGTGTTTTACCTCAACTCTAAAAAGTGGAAGAAAAGAGGTTGGTTTGACAACGCTTACCCCGCTATCGGCAAGGGTGCTATTGTCCCTGTTGACTGGATTGGGTGCGGATGCACCATGATGAACAAGGAAGCACTGGGGTTGTGCGATTGGACGGGTTACGATGGCAGAGGGACTGAAGACCTGTACATCAACTTCAGACGGTGGCATCCCGCTAACATCTTAATTGCTTGCATCCCGCATTGTCCTTGTGACCACGTTGTCAGAAAAAGCAAAAATAAAACAGGTGAATACGTCCACATCGTCACAGGGCATGAGACTTCTGGGGAGTGCCAAGGACACTTGCGGCAATGGCACATTCCTTGGTTTTCCCACTCAGCAGGAGAGAAAACCACCAAAGAAAATGACGGGGTAATCAACCATGATTACGAAAAAAAGGAAGCTTGACTTCTTAGTCTAACAACAATAATTTTCCACCACAAATGCACGATCTGTTATTTGAGTCAGTCCAGAATTTTGCTAAATACCTAGTTAGTAGGGAAGAGATGTTTTGGAAGAGATTACCTCACGATGAGATGATTGCATACCTAAACGCGAACTCCGCGAAGTATGTGCAAGAGATCAGTTTGGTGAATGATCTTGCCATCAGTCTAAACTCTATAACCGCAACAGGAGTTACGGGGGATGCAGTAAAAGACGCTAATTTATGCTACGTTAATGAAAACAATCTTGGGGGTTACGGCATTGTCCTTGTCGGTACAGTGTTTCAATCCGCTGAAGGTTACGTCCCAATTGAAAACATAATCAACTTAGCCAATCCATGAACCCTTTTGACAATTTGAATTTCGCAACAAAAGCAATCGCTGGGATTTTTACCCCACTTTTAGGCATAGCAACGTCAGAAACGGCAATACTAAACCCAACGATACAACTTACCGCTTTGATTTTGTCAATTATAGTTTCTGTCCTTTCAGCAATCTCAATCATCAGACAAAACCTAAAATAACATGAACACAACAATTGTAGGATTACTTGCTGCTGCTTGTGCGGCTATACAGAACATTGTTCAACAAGGTCACTCAATCGAGGATTGGAAGACTTGGGCATTACCAGTGGCACTTGCCGTGTTAGGATTCTTAGCAAAAGACCAAGACCCATCAATATGAAACTCATCAATTTCTTAGTAGTTTCTACTAGCATATTTACCTTCGTTGCTCTAGGAGCAATTGCTTTTGTATGCGTAGTCATTATGACTTCCTGCGTACCTCAAGAGGGAGTCTTTGAATTCAGCAACAAGAACGGTACGATTAAATATTCCCCATTGACTCAAGAAGTCCAAATTGGGTTCTCGTCTGCAAAATGACAAAACTTTCTCAACGGTTAGTTGATCTTGCCAAAGGGGAAATTGGCGTTGAGGAGGTTGACGGTACAAACTGCGGTGTTCGCGTAAACGAGTACAAGTCTGCGACTTGGCTAGACCCAACCAAGGATTGGGCATGGTGTGCGGCATTTGTCTGCTGGTTGTTCCGCGAAGGCATGAGGGGTGGTCAGTACACGTTTTCTCGCCCCAAGACAGCAAGTGCTTGGGGGTTTGAGGCATGGTGCTTAGATCGTGATCGGTCGGTGCTACTAAAGAAACCGCACAACAATAACATTGCTGCTGGTGACATTGTGATCTTCAAATTTAGCCACATAGGCATAGCTACCAGTGGAATATGCGAAGACGGTTACGTCTCTACAATTGAGGGCAACACAGACGGGCAGGGGTCAAGAGAGGGTGGAGCAGTGCTGGCGAAGAAACGCAAAGCGTCATCCATCCGTAGCGTCATCAAGGTGATGGTTTAATTTATGAATATTGAAAAAATGAACCAAGAAATGGAAAGTCATTATCGTAAAATAGTTAATGAATTTTCAGACATTAACGAGCATCTCCATACTTTAAGAGAATACTCAGAAAAATGTAATCATATTACGGAAATGGGAATGCGAAACGTAGTTTCCACATTTGCTCTTGTTCTAGCTAAACCGAAAACTTTAATTTCTATTGATATAAAATACCCATGCTCTGCTAAAGGGCAAAACAATCTTAGCAAAATTATTGAGTTTTCAAAGGAAAACGGAATTGATTTTAAGTTTGTTCAAGCAAGCACATTAGACATAGAAATTGAGAAAACAGATTTGCTTTTTATTGATACTTGGCATTGCTACCAGCAATTGAAAAGCGAGCTTAGTCTGCATTCGCAAAATGTTGCTAAGTACATAGTTTTACACGATACAACAACGTATGAGTTTGTTGATGAGGAACTTTACGGTGATTGCTCCAATTCGGAAAAACATGGATTGTGGGCAGCAATAGAAGAGTTTGTTTTGTCCGATCCAAATTGGATTCTTGAAAAAAGATACATCAACAATAATGGTCTAACCATATTAAAGAGGGTATCAAATTGACGGTTTAATCGGAAAGAGTTCTGAATGCGATTGCTGCCACTGCTGGAACTTGTCCATTTCCAATTGCTTTAAGTCTGTCCATCCTTGAGGGAATCCCATTCGCAATTCCGAATGCGTTGGGTGCGGGTATGTCATCCCGTATTTGAGTTTTACATAGTCCCGCCACTGATCGAATCTTAGCTTGCCATTGTCTTTTCGTTTCGAGGTAGTCCCTCCCTTCCAATCCGTTGCTATTGGAGTCGGCAACAATCCACAATCTATTTCTCTGGTGGTCGTAACCACAAAAGCTAGCTCCGATAATTCCCCATCTAATATCATACCCCATCGCGGAAATGTCTGCAAGGATTCTGTCGAGTCCTCGAACAATAAGCATTGCGGAGTTTTCCACGAATATGTAGCGAGGTCTAACCTCGCTAATGATCCTTGCCATCTCAGTCCATAATCCGCTTTCGTCCCCGTCAATTCCTTCTCCTGCCCCTGCTCTTGAGATGTCAGTACAGGGAAATCCCCCGCAAACCACATCAACTTTTCCTCTCCACGGGGTTCCGTCAAAGGTAGTAACATCGTCCCAAATAGGGAACCTTGGGAGTATTCCGTCTCGTTGTCGTTGCAACAGGACTTTTTGACAGTAAGGTTCAATCTCAACAGCACAGACGGTGGTATGTCCAAGAAGGACTCCCCCAAGAATGCCTCCTCCGCATCCAGCAAATAGATGTAACTCATTCATTTATTGTTTTATTGTTTTGCTACCAAAGGCTTTAAACATTCGCTCTTGTGTTTTTCCCCATTGCTCAAGGAAAAAATCGGCTTGATATTGGTACATATCTCGTTCTTTTCGTTCGTCCTCCAGCATAACAGCAAGGCTATGGTTTGCCTCTGCTAGCCTGTCCCGTTCGCGTTCTAGTTTGCGGCAAAAAAACAATAATGTAGGGTGTGCAGCGTTGCCTAAATTGTTTTCGAGGTGATCCGTTTCTGGTGTGTCAGTCATAATGTTGGATATACCATTTCTTCAATGTCGCAAATTCTTTGCCATCAAGTTTAAAAATCCACATAGACGTATCAATGTCTTCATTTAATGAAGATTGGTCATCCCATAGCTCAAGCGTAATTTTCACTTCAGCACCTCCTGCACAGTGATGCGTTCGCAATCGCTTATTTTCCAAGGAATGTTAAATTGGTTAGATAATAATGTATGCATACACCCTGTTGGAGTAAGCCACATCTCAAACGTGCGAGGTTCGGGCTTGATGCGATAACTTTCTGGAGGAGACGTAAAACTAAATTCGTCGTCATTTTCATAATCACTCCATTCTTGACCAGATGTCGTTTTTTTTGAGTATTGAAGCGTTTTGCCATCTACTAATGCTTGCACCAACGGTAGGTATTCATGTACGTTTGTCCTGTTCATTTTATTTGTCGTATTTTTTGTAATGCAGTTAGAGCGGAAAGTAATCCGCTTTGCGTGTTTGTCTTGTCCCTCAAAGTTTCTGCAATCGCATCGTCCAAAGTGTTCGGACAAATGATGCGGTAAATGATAGTGCTTGCAGCTTGTCCAATTCGTATGAGTCTGGCGTTTGTTTGCATATACGTCTCGTTGCTATAGGTCAGTGAGTACCAGACTGCTATCCTGCCAGCAGTCTGTAACCCGTCAATGCCGTGCGACAATGATCTGGGGTCTGCTACCCAAGTATGGATTTTGCCACTCATCCAATCGTCCATCCTGCGTTCGTCAAACATTTCGGAACCCTCAATGGTAGCTAGAATCCGCTTTGACTCATGCTTAAACGAAGTAAGAATAAGCATTGGTTCTAGTTTGTGCCTCTCTCTGATCTTCTTCAACGCTTCAATCTTGGCATCGTGAACGAAGATGACGTTCTTGTCCTCATCGTAGACCGCACCTCCCAGAACTTGCCGAAGCTTTCCGCACAAAGTTGCTGCGGTTAGAGCAACAATCTCAGTGCTGGCAACCTCAACCAAAAGTTCTTTTTCTAGTTCGTTGTAAACCTTCTGTGCGTCTCTAGGCATATTGACAAGTATGTCAATGACAGACGATGACGGCAAGTCACTGCCGTCTCCCTGTATTACTAAACACAGGTCACTTAGAATTTCATCAATCTTCTCCTTTGCGTTAGGGAGCAACTTGTATGTGTACCCCATATAATCCGCTTGATAGAAGTACCGTCTGCGGTATTCAAAGTACGTCTTGCCTAGACGCTTGCCGTCATCTAACAATCTGATCTGACCGTACAAATCCAAATAGTCGTTTGGAACTGGAGTGCCTGTCAGACCAATTCTGTATTTGAATAAAGGCAGGACGTTTTTTAACTTAGCAAACCGTTTGCTCTTGGGATTTTTCGCCAGACTTATCTCGTCAATGACAATGCAATCAACTGGCAGTGACTTACGTTTGAACAAGAACTCCGATTTGGAAATCAACTGCTCTGAGTTAATCAAATAGATGTCAGCAGACTGGTCTTCCCACGCTTGCATCCCCTCCTTGCTACGCAACTGAGCAACCTTGAGGTGGCAGGAATGCTCCCATTTCTGGACTTGCGTCACCCATGTAATCGAGCAGACCCGTAGCGGAGCGACGATCAGCACCCCTTTGATCTCGCCTCTAGAGAAGAGGCTAGTTAGTATTGAGAGAGTGCAGACTGTCTTGCCCTTGCCAGCACTGACAAACAGTGCAGACGAGTGTCGGGTTAAACACCAATCAATCATTGCTGGTTGGTAGGGGAACGGTGTGAATTTTACTGTTGTCATAAATCAAACTCTTTAGCTAAAAGATCAATTCCTTTTGTTTCGTTATCCACAGACTCAGCGGTAAACCCATCTGCCCTGCGGTTCTCTAGGAACCTCTGCTGTAATTTGGTGGGGAGTTTGCCCAACGCTTTAAACTCGACAAAGATTGCTTTGCCCCTTTTCATAAAAATCCTGTCTGCTTTGCCCCTGTCATTTTGCCCAGACAGTTTTAAGGTAAAAACTGAATTACGCTTTGCGTAGTCCACTACCCTTTTTTCTATCTGGGACTCTCTCATTAGACAATCATTAGACAATCATTAGACAGTTGAGACAACGGGAATCTTGCAAACCGTGATCCCGATTCCGTTAGCTAAAACAATAATTTCTTCGTCGGTTAGACCCTGTTGTTCCAATTCTTTTAACCAAGCTAAAACCATTGACCGTTTAATGGTTGCCGTCACAAATTCTGGTGATTTTTTCCAAACCAGATCAATGGACTGCACTTGGAAATCAAAAATAAATCTAACTCCCTGCGGGGTCTTCAGTTCAGCAACTGCTGTGGATGCTTTAAACTTTTGTTGTTGTGATGCGTTGTTTTCGTAGATTGATGCCTCAACTTTCATTGCCTCGCTCTTTTTGCGAGCAACTTCTAGCGAGTAATCGGAGATAAGTTTTTTTATTCTTTGCTCCTCTTCTTCTAGTTCAAACAGGTAATTTTTTGAAACTTCTTCAATTCTTTTTGAAATTTCCAAGATGGGTGCTTTGATTTCCTTCTTGGACTTCTCGACCGCAATGCGAACTTGTGCGAGTTGTCGCACATAGTAGGACGCATCACCAGACTCGTCGTTGCTGGTTACTTGATTGATGTGAGATGACGCGACAATGAGGTCACGCTTACTCTCCTCTGCTGCTTCGGTAATGGTCAATTCATATCCGCTACCAGTTAATTCGATTATTTGATTTGTCATATTATATTTCTTTTATAAATACGGCTTTTGCCGTTTCCCCAAAAATGTGCATTTCGCTTGCTGCGTACTTGTCTGCTTCTTTTCTATTGTCTGCTCTAAAACTGATGGTCATTCCCTTGGTCAGTTCCAAATCGCTCTTAATAGCGTAAATGTATTTCTTTGCTTTAGGCGTTTTCAAAACGGTGAGTCCTCTGGGTGAACGTGACGGGGATGGTTGTACAGGGAGTACGGCAACTTGTGCAGGAGGATAGGTTCCCAGTTATCTGGGGTTGAGGGTCGTATCGCTATCCAGATGACCTCTGGTTCTTTTGGATCACGCATGAGGCACAACTGCGACTCAAGACAGTTTAACGCTACGTTCCATAGCCTTTCAGCGTGAGAGGCGTTGATGGGGGTAGTGTCGATCCCCTCGCCCACCTCACGCGACAAACTACGCGATTCAATAACAACTGGTTCTTTTGCCACTTCAAGTGGCTCAAACTTCAAAATTGTCGAAGCGGCATTCGCTTTCTTTAATGCTAGTATTTCAGAAATTTTCATACGGGTCTTTCCATTTAATTTCGCAATCCTCGCAAATTAAACCTAACGTGAAGTGGTTGATCTTGCGTCTTCCGCATTCGCATTCTTCTGGGTCTTTCAAGCGAATTGTCATAGTAGGTAATAAGGGATACGAGATAGCAACAAGGTCATTATTTTTATCCCTTACCTCAATTCCTAATCCCACATTCAACGTCATGGGGTTTTTTAAATCTACGCAATATCTAGCGTATTGCACCCCATCAATTGTCATTCTATCAAGTTCCTCTTGGTGAGGTCCAAAACAATTGCAATCCGAATAATGGGCATTGCAAACATGACAGATCAAATCGTCGCAGCATTCGCATTGTTTGCAGTCTGCGGCGTAAACAACTTTCTTCCAATCGTTACTCATAATATTGTGTTAGGGATTATCGGGGCAATGTTTACTACGACATTGCCCCGATGTTTTGTTGCCCCACGATCCACAATCTAAGCCATTAGATTGCGGTTTTTGGTGCAATGTCTTCTTACTTGTCCCGAAATTATTTAATAGGCAATGCCCACCACTTCCAGCAATGCTTCTTTCAACTTCACATCTTCTGGGGAATTAGTGGCAGTTGGAATCCAGTGAGTGACTAGGTTCTGCACATCCTCCATAGTTAGGTTGCCAATTTCAGTACCCTTGTGCTTGCCAACGTGGACAACTAGGTCTTCGGCATCGTTCCAACCTTGAGCGTCATCGTCTGTCTTGCGGTCTTTTACACGGGTGTAGCTACCAGACGCAACCTTGGGGTCATCAGACTTGTCTGGGACAATCACAGATACGTTGGCGTACACTCCGTTGTGCAGCACCATAAGCTTAACAGGGAACCCAATAAGACTTTCGGTATCCCATCCCTTCTTCTCAAGGTCAGTAAGAGGTCGTCCGTAGATTTGCTCGACCTCCTTTTTAAGTGCTGACTTTTCGTGCAAAGACATAGTAAAGCTACGTCCCCAAACGCAGAAGAATCTTTCGTTTTCTTCGTCGTACACTTCTGTCTCAAATACGATCTGCGACACTTGTCGAGGACCGTGTTTACCAACTTGCAGTTTTTGTGGAGTTACGTCCACAATCACTGCTTTAACTAACCCATCTGTTTCTGGGTGGGGGATAAACCCTTTGCCACCATTTGCTTTTAATATCATGTTATTACGTTTATTTAATGTTTGTTTACTGAGATTTAATTTTGTTGTCGAGTACCTCTAGGAACTTGTCTGATATAATTACACCCTCGCCAATTGCTGGGGCAAATTTATCAACCCTATGTTCCATGCATACTAATGCAAAGTAGTCTGTAGAGGTCGGATATATCCTGTGGTAGTTGCCTTTGAGTCTCTCATGGTCGTAACTGTATATGTCAGACCTTGCGGAACTGAGAGTCTTTTTAATCACTAATGGGTTCCTCTCCCGTTTGCGTGAGGCGAAGAACATTATTGTGTTACTTTCTTGCGACGATATCCTACATAGCAACACGCCGAATCTTTATGGATATTTTTTTTGCGTAGGGTTTCGGGTGCGTATTTTCTTCGTTGGATTGAAACGTACTGTGCAGAGACTTTAGTCTCTGCAGCAATGTCGTTAGTCTTCTTCCCCCAATCAATTGACTCCCATATAACGGGTTCTTTTACTTTCATACGCAGGTGATTATGCTTGGTTTTAATTAAGTGTCTACAACTATTTAATTTATTTTTCCCTTATGAAATAACGGAAATCCAATACTTGTTGGTTTTGTTCTTGCGGTCAACCCCAGACAAGGTGACTCCCGAATTTTCGATCTTGCAAAGCTTGCTCAATGCCGATCCGCAAGCCCCAGACCAAGTGAACAACTGTCTAGCTTGTTCTCTAACAGGAGAACCGATATCAGTTAGACGAGACTCAATGTCCAATGCTGAAAACTCCTTGGGTAAGTCTGCCCACATCGAAGATGCTATAAGGTCTAACAGACGGTTAGATGGACTGTGCATATCCAACGATGATGACAATTCTGGGTCTCGCCACGCAGCAACCCCGCTTCTGCTATCTTTGAGGTCAGCAGGGATAACCCAGTCAACCAACTCTTGTGCAAACTGTGGAAGCTCAGTAGCAATGATCTTCTGGAACGCTACCCTAGCTTCTGGGGTTGAGGTATCATATGTAAGCTTAACGCTTTCGCAATGCAAGATAATGATCTTGTCAGACAGGTCGTTGTCTAACGGAGGTATAACTTGCATTGCCTCTGGTGTATTATTACAGCACACCATTACTGCCCAGACTGGTCTAACAGATATAGCCGATACATTACGTTTACGCAACTGTACAATATGCGGATAGATAGCTTCTTTAAACGATGCCCCAAACGATCTGCGGGAACGTATATCGGTTGTGCCAACGCAGTCATCTATCAGCAGCAACTCGGAACCTATTATGTCATCATTCCAAAGCACCCCACCAGACCACGATGAGTACGGGTTAGCAGTCCTGCCACCAAGCATTTGCGAAACAATCCATGCGAGCAGTGACTTGCCAGAGTTCACCTCGCCAGCAACAACCAGCATGGGTGCTGGTATGTGGCAGTTCTTTCTGACGCAGTTGTAGCGAGTGGACAACCATGAGATGAACACGATCAACGATTGCGGATCGGGGAACGCTTGAAACAAAATGCTCTGGATAATGTCGTAGTCCCCTGCTGCTGGCACTGGTAGTACTGCTTCGCTAGTAATTAGAATTGCTCTCCCGTCATGGTCTTTGCTCAACCCTTTTCTCTTGCCAGCAATCACCCCGTACCATTCGACGCATCCATCCAACTCTCTGTTAGAAATGATTCTTGAAACTTCCGCACGAAGCAAAAGAGGATCAGAAAACTGGTCAGCAATTTGCCTAGAGACTCCAGTTGCAACAGGACTCTTTCTTCCAAAGACCGTAAAGTTTTTGCCGTTCTTAACGAGGTACTTGCCACTAGGAGCATCGTAGAAAATATCTTCAGCACCAAAACTGATCGGTGCTGGTTCTTCAAAATCTGAAAGGTCAGTGAAAAAAGAAGTCTCAGTCTCTAACGGTTCTGGTTCTTGTGGAGTTACTTTCTTGCTCTTCAGAGTCTTTGATGGACTCCATCCGTTCTGAGTTGCGAACATCCAAACCGTTCCAATAGTAAACTTCTCAAGTCTTTGAGCAAACTTCTCAGCGTACTCACCCGCACGTTCTTCCCCCCAGTGACTTTGCAAAATCGGGGTTGCCGCTTCGCCGAAATGGTTCCACGCACCAGAGCAAATTTGCAACCAGTTCGCGTAGTTCTGGCGAGGGATAACCGCAATCATCTCTGCCAAATCTGCCAACGTAATGTCCGATTGCGGAGCAACCAGCAATGTCTGGCTAACAACTGGCGTTACCGTCACGGGCAACGGCAGCACCGCATTGAAATCTCGTCTCCACAGGTTCGGGTCATGCGATACAAAACACAGTCTGATGGGGTCTTTGCACGATTGGTCAATGACGATGCCCAACGCTGCATAATGCTTCTCAGCAGAGAGGAACGCATCCTTGTGACCCTGTGGGTTGGCAGGGATGCGAGCAATGCCTTTTACGCCATTGCCAGACGGTGAGTCGAAGAATGCGACCACATGGGCATCCTCTTTCAATTTCTCTTTGATCTCATCAATCGTCGTTGAAGGATTGTCCTTGAGGTCAATGTCTAACTGAAGCAGACCAGAATGAACCATTCGGTGATCCTGCATAGCGTTCTTTCTTCTGCCACTCACCTTAGCCGAAAGGCTAAGGCAAGGGAGAAGACGCTTGAGGTTCTCAGCCTCAAGCTTATTCCCTTCAGCGAGGTGGCGACGAATGTCTAACACTTGTGGTGCAAACTCATCGCTCTTAACGCTATCTAGGAAGTCATTAAGTTCACAGGTTGCAGATGGATTGGGGGATGTTGCGGAACCATAATAATCTATTTGCATTTAGTTTGTTTTCTTAGTCCAGAAATGATGCTCTCTCTCCACCGTTCGGGCGGGGTAATTTTCCCATACTCAAACTTCTCAATGCTTGACTTGGTGTAGCCAAGCACCTCTGCTGCTTTTTTTTGGGTCAACCCCGCCGCTATCCTTGCTTCTTTAAAGCGTTTTCCAAATTCAGTAGTCACTGGCAATTCTGGTTAGGATTCTTTTGACGGTGCTGATTTGATCATCATTCATTTCCCACTCGCTAGTTGCCTCACGGGTGAATGGTGCTTGTCGTATGCCAAAAGACTTTCTGAGATCGTCAACGCTCAATCCTGCGTAGTACTCTAACATCTCTACAATCTTACTTTTTTGTCCTGCGTCTTTTTCTTGTGTCATAATTTTGTTTCTTTCGCGTTTAATTCAAGTTATTGCTCGACCATTTCTTGTAAGCAATGTATGCTTGCAATTCTTGGATTGTGGCAACTGCCACCGTTAGCACCATGTTGTGATGATTCTTTTCCAAGGTGCTTATTTCTTCCGCATCAAGTTCAACCAACCTTTTTTTCGCAAGGTTGAGAAAATCTTCAATGCATTGATCTGTTGTCATCATCATTAAAGGGATAGGAATCTCTTAATTTTTTGTAAGGTGGTCGAGGAAAATCCACGTTTATTTAAAACGCTAAATTTTTTAATCTCGTCCCGTTTTGCAATCGCTTGAACAATCGCGTGAGTGATTGCGTAGTCGTTGCCTATCGTTTTTATTTTTGGTCTAATCATTGTAATCATAATATCTTTTCCATCCTTTTTTTAACTGGTTGCGAGCAATCACAGGGGTGTTTGTAAGCGTCCAAAAATACCCATTCTTGTGCTTCTTAACACTGAAGAGCAGCAATGTGCCAACAGGGTTGTCTTTAATCTCCCATGTGATGTCACTCTGGTTTATGCATTGCCCAGTGTTGCCCTTGCCCCATTTGTAAACGGGTTGAACTAACAATCTGGATTGGTCAATTCTGACCATGACCTTCTTGTCGCTGAGGACTTTGACCACGGTGCATGGTTCGCAGTCGTTCCACCATTGTATGTGGCATTTATCCCCTTTCTCAAATCGGGTAAACTCAATCATAATTTTATAGCGTGAGGCAACCGTGACGGGGGTTTGAACCCCGTCACTAAGTCACTTGTTACACTGCGAGCGTCAACTCGCTACGATGACCGCTAACACGGTCGAAGATCGACTGCGTTGTCATCGTGCGGTACGGGAGGCGAGCAAGGTCACCTCCCTTGAGGTTCTCAGTGATGCTGTTGTAGAGACTCCAGAGAGTGCCACCCTTGAACTCCTCATGGCGGGGGTTGCGGAACTCCTGCACAGCAGAGTAAATTTTGCTGCTAGGGAATGCCTTGGCATCCACCAAGTCGATGATCAAATCCGCTGCACGGTCACGGTTGATTTCGGTTTGCTGGTAGGACTCAATACGCTTGCCCATATCGTCCCAATGGGAGGTGATGCGTCCAACCGCATCACTAAGGATGCGAGGTACGTCCATCATAATATTGACGGTGTGTCTGCGAGCAAGCTTAACGTCACTGCTGAAGCATAAGTTGTCGCAGACCGTCATTTTGTTGCCAACGCAGATGGATGCTGCGAAGGACTTGTCGTGAGCATTACGCAAGCCTAACACAATTTGACGGTCTGAACCAGAGATGTCAGCACCTGTCAAAGCGAACCCACCGAAGTACCGTTGCCCATCACGGGCAAGAGCGTGTTCTTCTTCAATGATTGATAATCCTGCAAGAGCGATTGCGTTGCGAGTTCTGTCTACCAGATCATGGTGGGCGACAGGCATAAACGAGTCCGTTGCAGCAGGGGTTTTGATGGTCGAGAGAGTGTCACGGGACACTTTGTTTTTTGCGATAATTAGCATATTTTTGTTTTTTAGAAGGGCAACCAACCATTGGTTGCTGAGAGGACTTTCGCATTTAATGCGAGGTTGTCAAATTTATTTTGATTTATTTTCGATTTATTTTTGTGCGGCTTAATAGGCGTAACTTGAGTTACGCAACCACTGTTCGTTGCCGTCAGCATCAAACACTTGAACAAAGCGGATGTTGAACACGCACCCATCAAGAACTGACAACGCATCGTCGTCCCAATAGGCAACCCATGCCTTATCAATGCCATTAGACTCAATCGTTGATCCTCTTGGCAAGTGGCACATGAACGCAGGGGCAAGGTCACTGACCTTTACCCCATCGTGTTCGCTAAAATAAATGTCGTCACCCTTTATCCCTTTTGGGGGACTAACAGAAAGAGTGCAAGCGGCATCGTGACTCAATGTAATTTTAACTTCGGCAATTTTTGTTTTCATATTTAATCTAATGGGTTGTGAATCTCAAAGCAGATTTCATCAATCTCCTGTTGGATTTGTTTAATTCGCCACGCATAGTAATAAGCGTCAAAATCGTTTTCGTTCTTAATCGCTTTAATCCCAGCAGACGTTTGGGTGGCAATTGATGCCACCGATTCTAACATTTTGATCAGTTCTGATTTACTCATGCAATTTGTTTTATTTTTTCGCGATAGTTCCACAACGTGAGATTGATGATAATCTTGTGCGTCTTGCTAAGGGGTTGATCTCTTAGCAATTCTGCCACCTCTTGCAATTCGTCAAGAGTGACACTACAGCCTGTGGACATATGGAATCCTTGTCTGCCAAAGACAAAGGTTTTTGTTTGAGTGGAAACTCGGACTTCTTCTGAGTCCCCGTTAATTTGCGTAATCGTGTTAGTCATATTTTTAGTTGGTTGATGAAAACTGGATGTATTGTGCCAAAACGGCAGAAGAACCTCTTAGCGTTCCTCTAACCACAAAAGGGTCAGAATTTGGAGATTCTGTGTATTGTGCCATTTTAAGATTTCCTATGCCCACATTAATGGTAATAGGCGTTACTGGGGGAGCAACGGGAAGAATTTCTCCAGCGTCTGGGAAAAATTCTGGCGTTAATCCAGTTCCAAATTTGGGTCTGTAAACTGGTCGAATTTCGGTTCGCCGCATTCCTCCTTCTGCGACAATATTAACAGTTACAATAGGAAGTGCGACTTTTAAATAATTACTCATATTTTTAGTTAGTTACTTGCGACATGGATGTAATCGCATCTAATGTGACGCAAGTCAACTTTATTTTGATTTATTTTAATACGTCGCCGACGGGGCTAGGCAAAAGTTGGGGGGTTTTGGGAACGCTAATACTGTAATGACCCCAAAGTAGCTAGGAGTAAAGCAGTGAGGGGCAAAGTAGTGCGGGGTAAAGCAGTGAGGGGTGTGGCAACGCAAAAGAGAGAGGGGGGCAGCACTTGCCTTGCAGTGAGGGGTAAGCGTAAGGGGGCAAGGGGCAAGGCAAGGCAGCAACGGGGCGAGGCGGGAAGGAATGTAAAAAAGGGTAAGGGGGGTAAGGGAAAAAGTTAAAGGCAAGCGAGCAAGCGGGGGTGAACAAGGGCAAGCGGGGGCAAGCGGAGCGAAAAAAAAGCAAGCCAAAAAAACGCCCGAAAACCCAAAATCCAAAATTTCAAAAACGTCAAAAATCTAACTGTTAGCCTAACTGTTAGATTTTTTTCTAACTGTTAGATTCTAACTGTTAGATAAACCCTAACTGTTAGATTTGTCTAATTGTTAGATTTTTTTTCTAACAATTAGATTTTTTTTTCTAATTGTTAGAAAATTTTGTCTAACCATTAGAAATTTTTTTTCTAACCATTAGATTGATAACGCTTATTTTTTGTTATTGTACAAAAATTGCGTTTTTATTTTTCACCCGGTCGCAAGGTGACCCGAAAAATCACCCGTCCATCGCTACGGTCATTTTCACCCATGAACGGGGGCAGATGGGATGGCAGATGGGATGGCAGATGCAGGGGCAGATGCAGGGGCAGATGCAGGGGCAGATGCAGGGGCAGATGCAGGGGCAGATGCAGGGGCAGATGCTGCTTGTTTCGCAGGGCGAAACCATAGGGGCAGGGGGCAGGGCAGGGGAAGCATCCAGAGTCGCAAGAAATGCGTTTTTCCTGCTTGTTTTATCAGTTTAATAGGGAAAACTTTAAGAAGGTTAATCAATAACGATTAACCACCTAGAAATAACCAGAAACTAAAGAAAACAAAGTTATGAATACAAAGACAAGAAGTCAGTTAGACAACGTCAATCAATACAGTGTATTCGATTGTAACGACAATACAGGAGAATATCTGTTAGATATCCCCCATCGTTTAAGAGAAGTCGGGGGATTGGATAAATTAATGGTCATCACTGATGGGTCAATCTATCTAACAAAAATGCCATTGAGGAAAAGACCCGTTTCTTACTCCCATCCGACTGATGGATTAGAAACTTGCATTGAGAAGGTTAAAGCACGATTCAACTTATCCCCCCAATCTCAGTTAATCATAACAGCGATGGGGAAGCAGATGTTAGATGAACAGATTGCCAAGCTTATGATAAAGGTTCCAATGGACGGTGACATTGACTACATGAGTTATCTTTATCCAAGAGATTTTGATTGGGAAGAAACTAAGCCGATCAAAGCTTGGAACAAGATTGCTGATATCATGGGGATTGAGCGTCTAACAGTAAAAGAAGGCAATGCTTTCCTTGGTTCTTTGAATGCCGCGACCATTGGTTCCAAGATGAATTGCTTTCTAACAGCGGAAAGGATTTCGGACGTTTACAATGGAGGTTTCTACATGCAATTCAATTCATGCATGGGGGGCAAAGATTGTGACTTCTTTGAATTGTACGATACCTTGCAAGAAGACGGGCAGTTAGAAATGATAGTCATCCAAGCTCAGAATGGAAAAGATATGGGAAGAGCTTTGATCTGGATTGGTTCCAATCCATCTGATAGATATATCGACAAGGTTTACGTTCATCATTCTTCAAGTGGAATCGCTAACATAAATGCAATCGAAGCTGTCAGAGAATATTGTGTTGCAAACAATATCACCAAGACAGTTTCGAGTTTCTGCATCAATATGGGTCTTGGATTCGATCTAATCTCTAATCTGTTCATCCCAATTCCATTCAATCCATTGAATAAATATCCCTATGTGGATTCAATGCGTTATTGGTCGCAAGATGGTTTGCGTTCTCAGAATAACAATGGTGCTGCAATCATCGCCATGAACTCTACTGAAGGTCGCTTCGAGAAATACTAATCTAACAAATAACAGAAATTAAATTTATGAAATCGCTATTAAAAACAATATTCGAGATTCAATGTCCAAGCCGAAACAAAGCTTGTGGCAATCTTGCAATCGAAACTATCCTGTCCACTCTAACAGGAAAGTTTAAAGCAGTCAGAATGGGCAACAATCTGCTTGTGACCAAGGGCAGGGGATTGCGTCCCTACTATGTTGCTCACATTGACCAAGTGCATGACTTCGTTCCCTTCTTCAGATTGCATCTGAAGAAGGATGTTCTAACTGCCCGTGATGGTAACGACGAGCAATGCGGAGTGGGGGGAGACGATAAATGCGGCATCTATTCTGCAATCGTCGCTTTCAATGCTCTTCCCAATGCATCCATTGTATTTGTTAGAGACGAGGAAATTGGATGCCTTGGCAGCAAAGAAATTCCAATGGATTGGTTTGCAGATGCTGCCTTTGTTATGCAATCTGATAGAAACAATCAAAGCTTTGATGTTATCTCAGAAACCAATGGGATGCATTGTGCGAGCGACTCATTCATCAAAGCATTGTTAGACTTACCATCTGCCCATCGTCACGATGAGGCGAAGGGCAGTGTAACTGACATTGGCGAGCTTGCCAGTAGGGGAGTCGGTGTATCTTGCGTGAATATCTCGTCGGGTTACCATGCTCCCCATACCAGCAAGGAGTCAGTCAATCTAATCGAATTAGAGATTGCGACTAAGCTTATGATTGATGCTGGTAGAAACATGGGGGCAGTTAAGTGGACGCACAAAGCGACTCCCATTTATTCTGCCCCCATCTATCGACCAATGAGCGGACAGGATGCTTGGATGGGTAAATACGGAACCTACGCGACTGGATACGTTCAATCGTTTGCTAACAAACGAGAAGATCTAATCCATGACCTAGTCAAATATCACAAATTTGATCGCGAGTGGGATATGTTAGACAAGCTTACATTTTTTGAATTGCAAGCATTGGAAAGCAAAGCAATCGACCAAGAAATTTACTAACATGATTTACAAAACAAAAAATGGGAAAAGATTTATCCCTATGGATAAAGAAGGGCAAGAAGCAATCTATCAGATGTTCAAGAAGTACAGTCTTACTTTTGATGAATTGTTAGAAATTCAGAAACTAGGGCAAGATGTAAAGATTGATTTCGGTGGTAAGATAAGACCGTTGAAATCAGATCGGTTCTAACATAAACGATAAACGTAGTAGATAGGGGCAGTGAAGGAAACTTCACTGCCCCTATTTTTTGCGTCCGACTAGGGGGCAGGGCAGGGCAGTTAACCGGGCGAACACAATCTAACAGAAAATGACTCGAAAAATCTAACAGGAAATGACCTTAAAAACAG
>Ga0181349_1000060_pt1 | contig 39958 bp, 45 predicted proteins | sample Su13VDMM110SD_FD_130106 | JGI IMG/M metagenome (GOLD analysis project Ga0181349, IMG submission 130106) | Freshwater viral communities from Lake Michigan, USA - Su13.VD.MM110.S.D | ecosystem: Environmental > Aquatic > Freshwater > Lake | place: USA: Michigan | collected 2013-07-16 | reverse complement strand
TTCTAAAGCTGGGGCATCTAATGTCCCAACAAAACAAAACATCATCCTTGTTTCGGATTCATCACGGTTTGTCATTGCTTTCGGCGCAAACGAACTTGGTAGCGCATCTCAAGACGCAATGTTGATTCGCTGGTCGGATCAAGAAAGTGCTGTTAATTGGACACCCGCCGCCACCAATCAAGCGGGTGGAATTCGGTTGTCCCACGGGTCAGAAATTGTTTCCGCCATGCAGGTTCGACAGGAAATCTTGGTGTTTACGGATACTGCCCTGTACTCCATGCAGTATCTTGGGGCTCCGATTGTGTGGGGCACTCAACTGCTTGCGGACAACATCTCTATTGTTAGTGACAGGGGTTCAACTGTTGCGGCTGGCGTAACGTACTGGATGGGCGCTGACAAGTTCTACATGTACGATGGCCGTGTGCAGACCATCATTTGCGATCTGCGACAAGCTGTGTTTCAAGACTTTAACAACGATCAAACAGGGCAGGTGTTTGCTACTACCGTTGAGAAGTTCAATGAGATTTGGTGGTTTTATTGCTCACGCAATAGCGCCGTCATTGACAAGTATGTTGTATACAACTACACCGAAAAGGCGTGGTACAACGGCAACATGACTCGGACGGCATGGGTGGACAACAGCATCATTAGCCAAAACCCGATTGCCGTTTACCCAGTTGAGGGTGGCGGGAAGTTGGTTTATCACGAAGTTGGAGTTGACGATAACTCTTCTGGAACCCCCGCGCCAATCTTTTCGTACATCACATCGTCTGAGTTTGACATTGATGACGGGCACAACTTTGGTTTTATCTGGCGCGTTCTTCCAGACATTACGTTTCGGGGTTCAGTTGCTGAAAACCCACGGGCTATGCTTACGCTCTTGCCATTACAAAACTCTGGTTCTGGCTACACGGACCCCGCATCTGTTGCTGGATCAGACACTGGGGCTATTACGCGCTCGGCCACTGTTCCCGTTGAGCAGTTTACTGGGCAAGTAAACATTCGAGTGCGCGGTAGGCAGATGTCACTTAAAATTTCATCCGAAGACCTTGGGGTTACATGGCAGCTTGGCTCTCCACGTATTGACATTAAGTCGGATGGCAGACGATGAGCATCATATCCACCATTGTTAAACGGTTTGTCGCTCCAGCCCTGCCTGATGCTCCGTCAGCATATGAAGCAGGTTATCTAGATAAACTTAATAACATCTTGCGGCTGTACTTTAATCAGCTAGATCAACTTCTGGAGCAAGTGGTGACTTATTCTTCCAATAGCGTAACAATCAACGGTTTTAGTGGCGGCACTATTGATGCTTTTGGAAGACTTCGAGTTAGCCAGCCGTACACGCTGTTTGATAGCCAGAATCGCTATGCGGTAGATGACCAATTTGATATAGCGACAACAGGCACTGGCGCAGCGTCGTTTCTACCGAATGAATCTTCGGTTAAGATGGAAGTAACTGGGGGAGGTGTTGGTTCTGTAATTCGGCAGTCTTTCCGGTCATTTTCATACCAACCGGGAAAAAGTTTGCTGGTTATGGCAACGTTTGTGATGGATAGCAGCACAAGTGCTAATCTAACCCAGCGCGTCGGATATTTTAACGCCTCCAACGGAGTGTTTTTCAAGCGCGTTGGCGGGACGTATTCTTTTGTGTTGCGATCCAGTTCTTTGCCAAACCCCGGCACTCCTAGCGATTTGAGAGAGATAACGCAAGCCAACTGGAACGGGGACAAACTTGATGGTACAGGCCCGTCTGGGTTGACGCTAAATGCCGACAAAGCACAAATTCTTTGGATGGATTTTGAATGGCTTGGCGTTGGATCAGTTCGATGTGGCTTCATCATTAACGGCGAATACATTCTTTGCCACACGTTCAAAAATGCCAACGAAAACATCAGCGTCTATATGACGACTGCTATCTTGCCGATACGGTACGAAATAACAACAACCACGGCGGCGTTGGCGGCTTCCATGAAAGCAATCTGCTCTACGGTTATTTCTGAGGGTGGGTATGGGGCAACTTCCGTAGATCACATTGCAAGACGGGTAAACGCAACAAGCAATTCAACTATTACGACCGCTTTTTACCCAATGGTCTCAATACGCCTGAAGTCCACGGCATTAGGGGCGGTGGTAGTTCCTTCGTCTTTTAATTTCTTGCCGACAACATCAGACAACTATGAGATTGCGTTGTTCAAAAATGCAACACTTACTAGCCCGTCTTGGGTGGTAGTACCTTCAGACGCAAATGTTGAATACGACATTACATCGACGGCGATTACGGGCGGAGCCCTTTCCTATAGTTCGTTTACCACTGGCAAATCTGGCCCGACACCTCTTTCTATTTCTGGCATATACAACTGGGATTTGCAACTTGGCGCTTCTATAGCCGGGGTCAGTGACGTTTACACTTTGGCTGCAAGGGTTGTAACAACTGGTGGCGCTGGTTCCGGTGGCGGGATAGGCTCTATGTCCTTCTACGACTTGACCACCCAGTAATTTCCATCTAAGGAACTATTGTGGCTATAACCAGACGATCATCCTCCAAGCCGAGTACGGAGGAAGCCACGACTCTTGCTCAAAATACTAATGCTGGGCCTTCCGCCGCAAATACGGTTAGTGATTACATTAAGGAACGCGACACCCGACTAGCACTTGAGGCACAAAAAGAGGCAATACGCAAAGCGGCATGGGACAAAGCGGTAGCCGAAGGGAAGGCGGCGGCTGCAAAAGCCAAGATTAAAGATGATGCTAGAGCGGCGGTAGAAAAAAAGATAAAAGACAATTTTCTTAATACCCCAGCCGGAAAATCGTACGTAGATAGAGACAAATGGTATTTAACTAATAAGATAAATACATATAACAGTGGGGATCGCAAAGCTTGGTATCTATCAACTGAAGATGGGCAAGCAATCCAGCGGCATCTAAAAGATCAGTTACTTAACCAATCAAAAGCGTATGGGTTTGATTGGAAAACCACCATAGATGCTGATCGCAACGCTAGTCAGGTTGCAAACTTGCTCGCGCTTCAGGGTGTTTCAGACATTCGAGATTTAACGTATGACAAAAACGGAAACTTACAGAACAACCAATACGTTAAATTAGATGATCTTATAGATTCTAAGTTAGATAATAAGCCAATTAAGGTTGAATCTACCCCCATTAAATGGTACAAGGATGATAAGGGGCAGATAGGTTGGACGGCTGCTGGTAAAGGCCGCACCAACTATATGGTTAAGCCCGACGCCAACGGGAATCCTGTTTTTCATCCTGACTGGAAGAGTAACGCCCCCGGCGGAATTGGCGGGTTTATTTTAAAAGCTGCTCCCGCAGTTGTAGGAATTGCTACAGGTAACCCGTGGCTTGCTGCTGCAACTAGTGCAGGTATTGGTGCGGCCAGTGGCGCGAGCCTTGATGACATCATTAAAGGCGCTGTCCTTACGGGCGGGACATCATACTTGGGCGGGTTAGCCAATGCATCAACTCAAGGGGCTTTGTCGGGGCTGGACTCATCTGTTAAAGCAGCGTTAGGCGGCGCGGCGCAGGGGGCAACTCAAGCTGGAGTGGCTGGCGCTGTTACTGGTAATTTCAATTTAAAAGACGTTGCAACATCTGCACTGGCTGGTGGCGCAGCATCGGGCATCAAAAGTTTGTTGACAGATCAGTTACCCGCAGGGCAACAGGGTCCGGTGCAGCCCAAAGATATTACTGGCATCGCCGCTGTTGATAAAATTCTCCCCGGTGCAGCCGCCAACCTTACTGGACAAGTTGTTGCTGGACGGGACTTAGGCGATGCCCTGACAAACACTGCAATCGGCGCGGTAAGTAATTTGGCGGCGGGGCAAGTTGGTGGAGCCTTGAGTGGGGTAACGGGTAATCCTGAACTGGACAAGTTCTTGGCGTCCGCTGGTGCTAACTTGACAGGAACAGCATTAGCCACGTTTCTTAGAGAACAAGCTGCTTCAACCCCAAACAGGCCATCCGCCCCTGCCAGACCAGCAACCGCTACAACAACTGCTGCGGCCCCCAATGCCGTTAAGCCGACAGCCACAACTGCTGCATCAACTCCAGCAGCCACCACAGCAACCGCACAACCTGTAACTACGGCTCCAACCACAACTACTGCGGCCCCAACAGTCAATGCTGCGGTTAATACACCTACCACAACTGCGCCAACAACCGCAACTACTGCTGTTAATGGGAATAACAATTTGCTAAACTACTTGTCATTGGCAGGTATGTTAGGTGGTGGGCAGTCAGGCGGGACCACATCCGCGCCAGTATTGGCAAATGTAAAACCAATGGACTTAGGTTGGTTGACGCCAACAGTCAATAGACTTTACCCAAAGAAGGTGGCTTAAATGGCAGATGACTACTACGGCATTGGTGGAGATTACGCACCTTCTGATTGGTGGAATACGGAATATGACTTTGCCACTAACTTTGCACCGTCAGACTGGTTTTCCAACGAAGAGTTTCTGGCAAACCTAACCCCATCGTCACTTCTAGATTCGTCATGGACATCCCCAAATTATTCGTTGGGGTCTTCTTCCGGGGTTACGGAAGGCATTAAGTACACACCAACTGACACTGGTTATACGCTGGCACAACCAACCAATCAAGGTTCGGGGCTCAATGTTTCGGACTTCGAGTACAACCCAACGAGCAATGAGTTTGTCTACACGGGTGGTGGTGGAACGGGGTCTGGACTATCGTTCTCGGGCATTGTCGGCGGGGCGGGTGGAACTTCCGGGATGCCCACATCTATATCAGCCACTAGTGCTGGCGGTGGGATTCCAAGTGGAGTAGCAAGTGGATCAAACAATTCAATCATAAACAAAGCGGTTGATGCTGTTAAACAACTAGTCGGCGGCGCAACTAAAGCGGGGGGTGATAAGGCTACATCAGCCGGTGGACTTGCCGATCTTGCAACGCTTCTTGCAAAGATTTATGCCACGGCCAACCCAAGTTTTGCTGATCCCAAATCTGTTTCTGGGTATCAGGGCGGTGTTCCAAAATACACTGCAAGTCGGCAACAATTGGCGCAAGCCCCTTACAAAGCATATTCTGGTTCGTCCGAGCCAGTGATGGGAAGGCAGAGTTTTACACCTATGAAGTATGCGGCTGAAGGCGGAATCATGGAACTTGCCCGGGGGGGCAGGGCCAAGCAACCTCGATATTTGGATGGTGCCACGGATGGCATGGCAGACAAGATCGACACCGACATTGACGGTAAACAACGAGCCAAGTTGAGTCATGGTGAGTTTGTAATCCCTGCGGACGTTGTGTCTCACCTTGGTAACGGCAACTCCAAAGCCGGGGCAGATGCGCTCTACAAGATGATGTCCCGAGTACGGAAGGCCCGTACAGGTAACCCGAAGCACGGTAAACAGATCAACCCAGAAAAGTTTACCCCCGGCGGTATTGCCGGATATGCGGGTGGCGGTGCAGTGGCATTTGCTGGTCCGACTGGTTCGGTGGTCCCTCCCGCCAGTTCAACGATGGACGCGCCAGAAGGAACATCGACTTCTAGCTCGCTATCAAACTGGGCTGGTCCGACTGTTACCAACATGATTGGTAGGGCAGATGCATTGTCCCAGACGCCTTATGAAGCCTATAAAGGACCGTTGGCTGCTGGCACTTCTCCAGTGCAAAGTCAAGCGTTTACTGCTGCGGCGGGCTTGCCCGGAGCACTCGGCCCAGTTGGTTCGGTACAAAGTTACATGAACCCGTATATGCAAGGTGCAGTTGATGTCCAGAACACGGAAGCCCGTAGGCAAGCAGATATTTCCCGAGTGGCAGATGCTGGCAGGTTGACTCAGGCAGGTGCATTTGGTGGGAGCCGACAGGCAATTATGGAGTCCGAAGGGAACCGTAATCTTGCTACGTTGCAGAACGCCAATCAGTTGACTGGCCTGAATACCGCTTATAACAATGCGGTTAACCAGCAAAAGAACGTCGCTGATTATGGGGTCCAAGCAACTACTGCGGCAGCTAACATTGGTGATAAACAACGCGCTATTGAGCAACAGGGTATTGATGCGAGTCGCGGTCAGTTTGAAGAAGAACGCGCTGACCCTTACAAGAAACTTCAGTTCCTGCAAACGATGTTCTCTGGTATGCCCGTGGCGACCAATACTACGACTGCTAACGCATCGTCGGCTGGCAATCTTGACGACTTGCTTGGCCTTATTAAGGCTATGTTCCCGTGATTGGAAATCCTATGCAAACGCAACCACAGTCGGTCCTGCCCCCTGCTACCAAGTTGTTTTTGGATTCGCTCAAGGCGGGAGCCAAGTTACAAGCCCCTAACGGCCAGCCAACTGTTGCGGCACAAGCGGCCCAGAGCGCGGGGATCATTCCTCCTCAACAGCCACAACAACCCCAACAACCACAACAAAGTGGAGTCCCTCCGGTTACACCGGAAGCAGGGCAAGAGGGGTTGGCTGGTATTCTTGACCAGCTTAAACAAGCCCAGCAAACTGGGCCGAGTGTGGCGCAGAACCAACAGCAAGCCCAGCAGCAACAACTTGCTCAACAGGCCGCACAGATGGTGCAGAAGCAAGGGCCACAACCCACGCAGAACATGGCTGAAGGTGGACTTGCAGGATTGCCTGTAGATATGGGCGAGTTTGCCGAGGGTGGTGTAATCGGTTATGCCGAGGGTGGTCGCACGTTGGGGGAGACAATCTATAGCGGGTTGTCATCGATGATCCCAGAAGAGATGAATATCTTTTCCCCAACTCGCAGGATTCCATCGCATCCGCGAGAAGAAGCTTTTTTGGCGGCTCAAGAAAAACAAGCGCAGCCGGAAGAAGCCGGGGGTAAGCAATCGGGCCTGAAATTCGACTACGCCCCTAATACGAACATCGCAGCGGTTATAAATACGCTCCGCGCAGAGATGGACCGGGTAACTAATCCCGCCGAGAAAGCACAACTACGAGCAGAAATTGACAGGCTTTACGGTCAACTTCCTACTCCTGCTCCTACCGCTGCACCTCCTGACGGTGGGCTCGGCGCTCTTGCTCAATCTGGTGCCCGACGCGAAGCCGCTCCTGATGGACCAACACTGTCTGGGATCATGGCTGAAATGCAAGGGGCGGGGTTCACTAAACCTGATATGTCAGAGCAAAACAGGCTTTACGCTGCCGACAGAAAACTCAGGGAGAATCGCCCAGACTTTGGTGCTCAAGATATTGCAACAGCCACCAGAATCCAAGAGATGGCTCAAGCCCAAGATGCTCGACAACTGGGGTTGGCACAAATAGCTGCTCGTCCATTGATTCGCGGCGGCGGCGCTCGCACGGCAGAAGTAACCGCTAATTTTGAAGCGGCCAAGGCTGGCCGTGATGCCGCATATTTGAGGTTGATTGACGCATCTAAACAGGCAGAATACGCTCGTCAAGTTGGCGATGTCGATGCGCTGCGAAAAGCCGACGCAGAAATTGTTAAGGCCCAACAAGAGTATCAAAAACTATCTGCCAACCTTGCTGCCAATATGTACTCTAGCAAAGCAGGTATTACAGCGGCTAACATCGCTGCTAATTCTAGAGAAGAAGTCGCAGCCGAACGTGTTCGTGGTTTGTTGGAATCCGCAGGGCTAAGGGCCGCATTAGCATCAGCACAAAAACCCGTGGGGCTGACCACCAAAGAAGTTATTGAACTGCGGAAGTACGTTGCTGAACAGTTTAATCCCGGCATGATTAAGAATAGCCCCGAGGCATTGAAGGCTATTGCAGATGTTGGGGAACAAGGTAAGAGACTGGTCGTAAATATCAGGAATGGCAACATTACAGCGGAAGAACTTGCTTCTGACCCCATCGTGTTGCAAGCAAGAAGTAATGTAGAGCGCGATATTAAAGAAGCAAGTAAGTATGGTGCTCCCGCCACGCCTTACACCGAAGCCGAAAGATAACTAGTACCGCACTATGCCAATCATTGACATCCCAAATTATGGTCCGGTGTCATTCCCGGACGACATGCCCCCAGAGGAAGTTCAAGCACGGGCGCAGTATATTGCGGATAAAAAAGCAAGTACTCTAGAGTACAACCCGGATTACCGCAATCTTGGGTTGGGAAGAATCCTGTCTAATAGTTTTAACAGGAGTATGTCGGGGCTTGGTAGTACCCTTACAGAAGGGCTTCCCGCACTGGTGGGTTCGGCTTTGGGCTACGATGAGTTTGCAGAACGCAAGCTTGGGGAGGCCCAAGCCACCCGTGCAGCGGCAGAAGAAAAATACCCCACCGCATTTAAGTCGTACAAAGATGTTGATGGGGCGGGTAACGCTATTGGTTACGGCGTTGAAACTATCGGTGAGGTCGGCCCGGATATATTGGCTATGCTCACTGGTGCCGGAGTTGTCGGCATGGGGGCTAAACGTGCGGCCCTATCTGGGATTAACCGACTTGCTGCAGAACGTGCCGCTGCAAAAGGGCTCACTGGCGAAGCCGCAACAGATTTTGCTACCCGATTCGCTCAAAAAGCAGGGGCACAAGCAGTCCCCAGTGCAAAAGAACTCGGCACAAACCTCGGTATCTACGGCTCTTCTCTTGGGTTGAACGCACCCGATACCTTCCAAGGTATCTATGAAGAGACTGGTAATCTGGAACCCGGTATCGCCACTGCGTTCGGCGCGGCACAAGCTGCCCTTGATTCAGTTATCCCTGCTCGCTTGCTTTCCCAGTTCTCCCCTGCAACCCGTGCAAAAGTTGCCAGTGAGATAGTAAACCGTTCCACTATCGTCCCACCTAGCATTAAGATGGGGCTGGCTAAATCTCTGGCTGCTACTGTGGGTATGGAAGCGGGTACCGAGAGTACTCAAGAACTTCTGTCTATCCTTGCCGAGAAAACCGCTGGAGCGAAGGGCGACGTATTCAGCCCGGAAAATATCGACAGGTTGTTGGAAGCAGGTATCAAAGGCGGTATCGGTGGCGGTGTGCTTGGCACTCCCGGTGCTATTGCTGAATCTGTCTACGCAAAACGCACAGCCCAAGAAGAACTTGCTAGGCGCGAAGCCGAAGCAGCCGCCGCTGCAGCACCCCCCGTCGAAACGCAAGCGGCTCCCGCTACCCCCACCCCTGCGCTTTCTTCTACTGTCCCACCCGATCAACTTGCTGCTGCACTGCAACAAGTAACTGCCCCTGCTGCCCCCGTTACTCCTCCCGTTCCTACTGTCGAACCTGACGGACGCCCCACCCCACCACCTGAAGGTGTACCCGCTACCCCCACCGCAATGGAAGCATTGGCACGGGAGTGGAACGATAAGAAGTTGGCTTCGACACTAAAGAAGCAGTTAGCAAAAACACCCGAAGGACAGAACAAGCCCCTGATCGCCGCAATTCAAGCGGAGATTGCCAAACGAAGCACCGCACAAGGAGCCGAAAATGTCGTACCCGATACAGCCAAAGCAGGAGAAGTACCTGTCGCTCCACCAGTTGGAGAAAGCGTTGGAGTGGTTAGCAAGCCCAGCGGACCAGCAGCCCCCGGAGGAGTTGGAGTTTCTGAACCAGCAGGAGTGGTATCAACTGGGATTCCTCCTGTCGGACCTGATGTTCGAGAAGGATCAGTGCCCCCTGCACTAACTGCAGAACCTGTTGAAGATACTGCAACTAAAGTTGCCCGTCTACAGAAAGAAATTGCAGCCCCTCAAGATATAGAACAAGACATAATTGGTACGGATGCAGAAATGTACGCCGCCCGTGCGGGTATCGCGCAAAAACGCGCTGAGATTGCAGGGCTAACTAACGCCCCCACTGCGCCAGTAACTCCCCCCACTGCGCCAGCCAGCAATCTCGAAACCTTGCATCGGGACATGGCAAGCATCGTTCAGCAAAAACAGGGATTGCTTACTGGTAACGGTAAAACACCATTCAAGAATTCCCCTGCCCGTAAAAAGTTTGATGCGTTAGACGTACAACTGCAGGAAAAGAAAGATGCGTGGAAGGCCGCAACTGGTAAAGACGTTGACGTTCTCTCTTTGCTTTCTGGAACTTTTACGCCCCCCGCTATAACTGAATCTACCCCCGCTATAACTGAATCTACCCCCGCTATAACTGAATCTACCCCCGCTATAACTGAACCTACCCCCGTTATAACTGAACCTACCCCCGTTGCTCCCGCTCCTGTTGCTCCCGCTCCTGTTGCCCCTGCGGAAGTAAAAGCTGAAGCCCCCGCCCCAGAATCAAAACCCAAAAAGTCAAAAGCAAAGACTGAAGCAAAAGTCGAAACCGCCCCCACGGAGCCAAAGGCGGAAGAGCCAAAGACCGAAAAACCTACTGAACCCAAAACAGAAAAACCTGCTTTTACTAAAGAAAAGCAAACCGCTCTGGAGCAACAACGTGCCCTAGAGAAAAGACGGGCAACTGCACGGTTCCAAGTAGTTACTGGAAGTGGTTATACGCAGAACAAAGATTTTCGTGAGAATGTGTCCGAAAAGGACGAAGAAGTTGTTGCCAAACTACTGGCTGATAAAGAAAACAAATCAGACGAAAGCAAGGCCGCAGAATCTTATTTCTCAAAAGTGCCACATCTCGTAGATGCGCTGCACGGCATTGCTTTTGACATTGCTCACGAAACCCCCCGCTTTAGAAAATCTGGGGAGACAAGCATTGAAGCAGCGTTCTTTGAAGGTACTGGCGGCGAAGCGGCACAAGCAGCGGCAACGTGGGTAGAAAAGAACCTTGGTACAACTGCCAACAAGCAGTTCCAAGAGTTCATGAAAAAAGAAACAAAACTTGTTTCTAAAAAGAGCAAAGAAGATTACGCTAAGAAAGATAAAAAGAGGGCGCGGTACAGTGAGAAGGTGCAAGAGCAAATTGATGCGGAGTCTACGGCAGCGCAAGAAGCCAAAGAAGATGCTGAACTAGCAGCCGAAAGAAGCATCCCCCGTGCAGACGACTTAGAGTTTGATGATGTCGAGGGTAGGGTTGATTGGTTTGAAAAAGGGCTGTTCTCAGAAATCACATCCCCATTTGCTGCCTCGCTGCATCCTGTAATTCGTCAGGCACTGTATAACGGGCAGTTGCAACAAGCGTTGAGGTTCATGGCCGAAAGTGGCGACAAGGCCACCCGTGAGTTGGCAAGCGTGTTTGCAAAAGTCACCGCAGATGTCAACGTCCGTACGGTGCACAAACTGACGGATTCTTCGGGTAAGCGCGTTGCGGGTTACTACGACCCCGTATCAAACACCATCGTACTTGATTCCGAAGTGGGCATGAATACCCACACGTTGTTCCACGAACTGTCCCATGCGGCTACGTCCCATGTGTTGGCAAACCCATCGCATCCGGTAACGAAGCAACTCACAAAACTTTTCAACGAAGTGAAGGGTTCGCTCGACACCGAGTACGGTGCTCAGAGCCTCGATGAGTTCGTTGCGGAGACTTGGGCGAATGACGAGTTCAAGGCAAAACTTAATTCTCTGAACTACAACGGTTCACCGATCTCGGCATGGCAACGGTTCATGCACACGATTCGCAATCTGTTCCGCACCTTGATGGGTAAAGAATCGGTTCCGCTCGAATCTGCCTACACCGTAGCCGATAACGCAATCAAGGCGATCCTGTCCCCCGCACCAAATTACCGGGACGGCACTGCGCTGTATGCGGCTGTGCTTAATCCACGCGACCCGAAAATTTCATCTTGGCTGAACGAGGGTGTTAATGCACTGGAGCAGCTTCCCGGGATGACGCCAGAACGAGCCGATGCGGTTCATGAGTTTGTGCGTAGTGCTGGGCGTCTTGCCAAGAAGATGTTGTTTGCGGTTATGCCGTTGGACACTATGGTGGACATCGCTAAGAAGTACATCCCCAACGCCCCGTTAATCAACGAGCTTGTCAACATGCGAAAGGGTGATGAATACACCCGCAACCAGCGCATCGAGTCGGTGTGCCTTGCCTTGGACAAGTGGGCCAAATCTGTAAGCCAGACGGTGATTGATCGTTTCAACGAAGTTATTTACAGCAGTACGGTAGAGGGTGTAGACCCAACTCGGCCCCGCCAGTTCTACGTGGATAAGTTCTCCAAGGATGCCAAAGCGCAAGCCGAAGCCCTAGCAAACTGGGATAAGCTGAACAAAGAACTCACCTCCCTCGGCCCACAAGCGGTACGTATGTACAACTTGATGAAGAGTAACTACGCCGCTTTGCGTAAAGAAATCATCGCCTCTATGGAAGGGCGAGTAGATGAAACGGTGGAAGACCCAGTGCTGCGGGAGAAGTTCAAGAACGAACTGCTTAAAAAGATTATAGAAAAAGGCGAGATCGATCCGTACTTTCCACTTACCCGTAACGGTAAATTCTGGTTGTCCTACAACGCACCTACCACCCAAGGCACCACCGAGACATACATCGAAGCCTTTGAAGGTGAGCGCGAACGTGAACGTCGCCTTGAAATCTTAAAAGAATCGGGGGCTACCGATCTTCAGAAGTTTGCCAAGCTGTCAGAACTCAACTACAAGAATGTCCCCAATACATCATTTGTGCATGAGATACTGCAGTTGATGGAAAGAAACCGTCCAGAGGGAACCGAAGCGCAGAAGAACTACGACGAATCGATGGAGCAGATCATGCGTATGTATCTGTCCACAATGCCGGAAACGGCGTTCGCCAAGTCTTTCGCTGCACGGCAGGGCGTGTTGGGTTTCCGCAAAGACTCGATCCGTGCGCTGCGCGAGAAGTCGTTCAGTATCTCTCGGCAAATCTCCAACATGAAGTATGCGGCTATGCTTAACAAAGCACGGTCTGAGATGCTGAGACATGTGAAAGAACTCGGTAAATCCGGCAAGGCCGAAGACAACCAGCTTGCAAAAGAATACTTCGATGAACTTAGCAGTCGAGTAGATTTCGCCAAGTCACCTACGGTGTCGAGAGCGGCAAACATCCTGAACACGATCAGCTTCACCACCCTGCTCGGCTTTAACGTATCTTCTGCGCTTGTTAACTTGTCCCAGATGCCGCTTATTGTGATGCCTTACCTTGGTGGTAAGTACGGGTACGGGGCAACTCAAAAAGCCATAACGGACGCCTCCCTTGCTTATATGGGCAGTGGTGGCAAGCGTAATGTAGAGATGCTGGGTTCCAAGGATGAAAAACTTACCCGCACGGCCATGCCCTCGATGGACAACATCGACTTCGATGGGGAAGATATTCCAAAACATCTTAGGAAGTACAAGGCACTTGTAGAGTTTGGCCGCAAGATGGGTCAGTTCAACCGCTCCCAAATGTCTGATGTGCTGGAAGCCGAAGACAGTGCATCTCCTTTGGCCCGAGTCAACGCTGCCAGCGGATTTTTCATGCACCAAGGCGAGCGGATGAACCGCGAAGTTTCCTTGATGGCTGCATACGATCTGGAACTGCAACGACTGAGTAGCCCAAAGGCTACAAAAGAAGAGAAAGCACTTTCGACGGAAGAGAAACAACAAGCCGCAGCAAGGCAAGCCCTCTACCTTACAGAACTAGTTAACGGTGGTACGGCAGCGGCAGCGGCTCCACCCATTGCTCAAAATGCTGTTGGCCGAGTGCTTTGGATGTTCAAGAGCTACGGCGTGAAGATGAACTATCTTCTGTTCAAAACTGCTAGGGAAGCCCTGAAGGGTGAGAGCCCAGAAGTTCGCAGCGCAGCGTTTAAGCAGTTGGGGGGGATCATGGGGCAGACGGCGTTGTTTGCTGGTCTGCAAGGTATGCCCATGTTCGGTGTTGTATCAATGATCTACAACATGTTCAAGGAAGACGACGAAGAAGATTTTGGTTCTGTAGTGCGTGGGACTACAGGCGAAACATTTTATAAGGGCTTGATAAACAGCCTTACTGGGTTGACCGTTGCCGAGCGTATCGGGTTGAGCAACTTGATCTTTAAGGAATCCCCAGTTTCTTCTGGCTCTTCAACGGTGGTTGACAGCCTCGCTCAACTTTTGGGTGGCCCATTCATTGGCGTGGTTACGAGAATGGAGCGCGGTATTTCGCAACTTCAGGATGGGCAAGTTGAACGTGGGCTTGAAAGCATGTCCCCCGTTGCTCTGGCTAACATCATGAAGGGTATCCGCTTCGCTACCGAGGGAGCCAACACGTTGCGTGGTGATCCCATTATGGGAGATGTTAGTGCATGGAACGCCGGGGCACAGATGCTGGGCTTCACCCCCGCCGAATACACCAAAGAACTTGAGATCAATGCTGTCTTGAAGGGCATCGAGAAGTCCGTTGGAGAGGGTCGTTCCAAACAACTGCAAAAACTAAACATAGCCACGAAGGTGGGAGACTACGAAGGGGCTGCAGAGGCTTACGAGAAACTCCAAAAACTTTACGAGAAGCACCCCGATCTTGGCAACTTGAACGACACCATCACCCGCTCACGCAGGGCTTTCAACAATGCTAAGGTTGTAAACGGAATCATCCTAGCCCCCGGAACGCAGAAAGAGTTGATGGCTCTTCGGGATGAGTTGGAAGGCGAGGAATGAAAAGACCCCCGGCAGAACGCCGGGGGTAAAAGGAGAGGAGAGAACGTAAGGGTGGCGTTGCACCACCCGAGGAAACTATATCACAGCATCCGCCAAAAGCGCATCCCCAGTTTCCCGTTCTCGATCCGCTCCACACATTTGAGTTGCATACCGCGAGCCTTTGCGGCGTGGCGCATCTGCCCAGTTAACCTTGTCATGTTGATGGCAGGTACAAATACAGATGCACCCACAACCAAATCTGCCCAAACGATATTGATTGGCACTCCATCGGGGTTTATTTCCCCCGTTGGTTTTCTAGTGGGGGGTCGAAGCGCCATCTTCGTCTAGGTCAAGCAAGAAGTCCGAGCAGTTCAAGACAAGCACATCCATCGGTGGCAGGTTCATACGTGTGCCCTTACCGAGCCGTTGCTTCTTCATGTGAGCCTTAGTGCGCCCACCCTTTAGCTCATCCACAACATCCGTGTACGCAATCTGTTGTTTGCTGCACCATTCACGGAACACCTTCGGAATCAAGTACAGCCGCCTGATGTCGTATTCATAACGAGCCACAAACTGGAACCGGGGTGCATTGTCTGGAATGATGCAGATATCGGCATCGTTTGTGTACCGTGCATCCTCGGTGCTCTTGATACGAAGAATGTTGTTGTAGTTCTCTGCGAGGAAAGTGGTGAGGATTTCTTCTGCATTGGTGTTGTTCTCAATATAGCCAGTCTTGTTACGGATAAGCACTCCCGTAATCCACTTGAACAACTCGGGGATGTCGTAGTTAATGAGCCCCGCTTTCTTGGCAATCACTGCCCCAGCCAGAGCAGACGCCGCTTGAGCAGACCAGAACCTATGCGGCTGCAATAGCCCTGCGGCTTTGTCAATTCTTTCTTGCATAGAAAAGAACAACTGCTTGGGTTCATCCCCCCGCTGCATGAGTAACTGCATGTACGGTACACACGCATGACCGTAGTTATTTAACAGCAACTGCCCGAACGCATCAGTCTCAGACTTGGAATCAAACGAGTACGCAGTAACTGGGGCTTCTACTATGCGAACGGTTTCGGCTTTGGGCATAGCCTTGAACATCATGATTCGGCTAATGAGGCTGGTGTTACCCGTGCTGCAAGCATTAAGCCGCCATTGATCCCCCCGAAACCGCTCTACGTTGCCGCCCATACTAAGCCGATTCCGTTGTGCGCCGCCTGTCAATCCATAGACAAGATCACTTGCATCCTTGGGCAAGATGTTTGTAAGTTCGTCCATTGTTAAAAAGACGTTCTTGAAAATCTCAGCGCGGTTCATCTTAGAGTTAGCCGTGTCGCGCTCTTGGCACATCATCTCATTCGGGTGTCCCCAGATACTGCTACCCACTCGCATTGCCGTTGTCTTTCCGAGGCCGGGGTCTTTGCTAAACATGTGGAACAAAGCCGAGCCGTCTGGACTGTGGGCGACCAGCGGAGAACCGAAAGAAAGCGCGATGACGTACTGATACATCTCCATGCCAGTACGGTTATAGAAGTCAGCAACTTTCTTCCATTCCTCCAGCGATCCCTTCGACTTGCACATGCTAAACATGCGAAGCGTAGAACTTGATGGTGGGTTGTGCTCGATGCGGTTCGCGTGGATTTCCTTGTCCCCGATAACAAATGCGGAGCAAGTCTCGTCGGTCCACCCGAACTGCCGCCTAGCAATATCTGCGTTAGTGTCATTCTGCAATTTGTTCACCCATGTAGTTATGTATGTCATGAGTTCTTCCATCTTCATCATGGCTACACCATTCATAGCCATAAATTTTCGGAACTCATCTTTTGCTAACGATGCTGCAAGAGGTATGGTGAATTCCCGTACACCATCCTTCGGTAAATGCAATCGAACTACCATCGCCTCCCCCACTTCTGGGTCGTGCAGTCGGCGGGTAACATATAAGTCGTTGTGGTAAACCGGAATTTCTAGCGGGTCACCTTGCTTGTCTTTGGTTCGCTTGAACACCCCGCCGTGTACTCCTCGGAAGTAGGGCACTGGGTATTTCGGTATTACATACTTTTGCTTCCCTGCAATCGGTGCGACTTCGGGCACATCTTCAACAACGTAAACCTCACCATCATCGGGGGCTTCCTGCACTTCTCGGCCCAGCACAATTGGGCTCTTCACATGATTCATGTGCATACATGATGCACATACCCCGGGGTTCAACTTATCAAAGGTAGTGCATGTGTACGGTCCCTTTATCTGATCTAACTTCCTAGCCGTGTCGTCTGCGCTGTACCCCGGATGTTTATATGAAATGCGGTGAGCGGCCTTTACTCCGTCTTCACAAAACTTCGTGATCGACAGCCCACCGCGCCACATTGGTTCGCTGATGGTGTCTTGCTGCTCGATGATCTGCTTGAGTTGGTTGCACCCCCGGCCTTCCGCCGTCTTGATTACGATGGTCTTGAAAATGTTCTTGTAGTTGCCAAGAATTGAAGATGCGATGTCGTCTTCTAAGTCCGACAACGGTACGCTTTTCAGTACGCTTTTCGGAGCGCCGAGCAAATCTCGGAACGCTGCAAACTCTACTTCCTCGGCAACCTTCCCGATAACCTGCACCGAACTCGGTGGGCTATCCTTGAAATTGGATGTCCCCGGTACACGAAGCACTCGCGCTGTATCAGAAGTAACCGCAGGATCAGCAACCAGTCCATGTATCCCACACAAATCTTTAAGCCGTTCAGCAACGGGAACCCACTCAGATACCTGAATTGGGCATGACAGTACCCAATATATGTGTAGTCCTCGCCCCGAACTGATGATGGTCGGCTTGGGAAGCCCCACCGTAAAACAAAATTGACGCAGTGCAACAAGCCCATCACCCTGCCCACCGGGGTAACCCTCGGTTTCGTCTTTGTGTGCGCCGCAGTCAATGTCAAGAAAGAACGATTTAAGACTTAGCGCATTGTCAGCCCTCCTGTTTTTATCTGTTTGGAATCGGGCTAACCCGAAGTAGGCATCGAAGCCTTCTTGACATAGGTTATCCGCTGCGGAACAAGCAGCTTCAATGGTGGCGTACAGCTTCTGGACTACACGTTTCTTCGCTGGGTTCGCCCCAAAAACGCATATGTACCCAGTGCCCCCAAGAACTGCGGAAAGGAAATCGTGTGTTTGCATATCCGCATTGCGTCAGGGTAGGAGAAAGTAAAAGAAAGGAAGCGATGGGGGCACGTACTCAAAAATGCTACATACGTAGCAAAATAAGCTACACCCCCATCACCCCAAACTCAGTTACTCGTCATCCCAACCAGTCACAAGGGAATCCAAACTAGAAGTCGCAGGATCGGGCTTCTTGCTGGCAACCTTCTTAGGTGCAGGTTCGTCTTCTTCCTCTTCAACCACAGCCGCCTTCTCCACTTTCGGCGCAGCAAGTTTCTTAGGTGCTGGCTTTTCTTCCGGCTCCTCTTCAAACAACGCAGCGGCTGGCTTCTTCGGCGTAAGGTTCACCGTCAACTTGATAGCCTCTTCCGCTTCCTTGGAAGTACGCATCTCACGAACAACTGCAAGCTCATCTTCCGTAACTGCACGGACTGGCTTGAACGTCAGTTTCGGCGTTGGGCTTGCCGTATCGAAACGCATCTCGGTAATGACCCCAGCAATCGGAGTACCGTGGGCTCGCAGATGACGTGCATATGCTTCCAGTGGCAGCTTGCCCTTCTCACCATCACCGAAGATAGAAGTAGCAGGAAGGATCAATTGATACACTTCCTTCTTCTGAACCTCGCCCTCAAGCAGCACGGCAACCCTCTGCTGGAATCGGCAAGCGCGGCTATCACCCTGCCCAGAGCCCTTGATGTTCTGGGGGCAGTCCATGCACTTAGCCGACTGACGCTGATCTGCCGGGACTTCTGGAGCCGACACTTGGGTGTCATGCGACCAGCAAGAAGGTGAAGCGTTTTCACCCTCAACGTATGGACCAGAGAAGTACGTGCGGTTTTTGGTCGGTGCGGCTTTGATAATGACCACGCCGATAGACCGCTCTTCGCTAACGCGATATTCCTTGCTACCGATCATCTCGCGGAACACACCGCCCTTGATCGACATACGACGCATGCCAACTTCACCACCAGCAAGATTGTTGGTCGTGTCATCTTCCAGCCCCACCAGATATGCTGGGACGCCACCTTTGAACAATGAAAGTTCGCTCATTCTTTATCTCCTTAAATGTCTTGGTCTGGGTTATCGACAAGTGCTTCCACATCGTCGTCAATCTTCTTGGTCCGTACATCACGCAATGCAGCATCGACTTCAGACAACTTGAACCGGAAGGTTTTGCCTACCTGCAAATATGGAATTGTGTTGGTACGAATCCATGCACGGACGGTAGAAATAGACACCGTGTAGTGTTCTGCAATATCGTTAATCGTTACATACTTATTTTCAGTCATTACGCTTTCCTCACAGTTACGGTAAATTCGCTATCCACATTCAATCCCGGTGGGAGCAAGTCGGGGTTCTGCTCAAGGAAAGTTTTTGTGTTTCCCTGATGCAGACGTTTTTCCAGAAGCTCGGGCACGTTGTGCTCTACCACAAACTTGCCCATAGACTCCCAATCGTTCGTCCAGTACCGCTGCCTGATGGTGCGGTAAAACAGCCCCGCTTTGGTACGAACGCTTTCGATGTTGTGTTCTTTACAGTACGCCAGCAAAGCCGACTTCACTTGTTGCATAGAAGCCTCGACCTTGGACAGTTCTGCTTCGTGGTCCTTAACAAGCGCATCCCGTGCGGTACGCATCTTCAAATACACCCTCACCAGCTTTTCTGGGGGCACTGTTCCATCGGCGGGTGATGCCGTGTCTGTCATTCCGTTCTCCTTGGTTGGTTACAGAGCCTACAGTCTAATGCTGTTTGGCGGCTCAGTCAAGCAATTGTTTGTAAAGATCAACAATTTGTGTGTGTACAGCGTCTTTTGTATCTAACATCTTGTATACGTGTCTTTCAGCCGCTGAACCTTGTAGCCTGATAACTGTTGTAGGGTGATGTTGCCCTGCCCGATGCACTCGTGCGTTTGCTTGCGCGTAAGTTTCGAGAGAGCTTGTCGGCCCCCACCACACTATCGTGTCTGCTGCAGTCAGAGTCACCCCGTGTGCCGCAGCTTGTGGTTGGATGACTAGTATGCGCGGTTCCGGTGTTTCTTGGAAGCGTTTGAAAATCTCGGTGCGCTTGTTGGCCGACACATCCCCGTTGATGATCTCTGCGGTGTAGCCATCCCCCAGCAGCTTATCGGTCAGAATCTGGATCGAGTTGCGAAAGGGGACGAACACTAACACCTTGTTAGCCGCCTCGTCAACGACTTCCTTCAGTACAGCGTATCGGTTCCTGATGTCGAACTCGATTGTTTCCTTGTTGTCGGAGTAGACGGCACCGCATGAGAGTTGCAACAACTTGCTTAAATTAACTGCAGCGTTAACGGAGGTGATCTCCTCGCCGCCAGCCTCAATAATCATCTGGTTCTTGAGCAGCTTGTAGTACTTTTCCTGCTGCTTGGTCAGGGCCACAGCACGGTCAACGTAGGTCATCTCCGGCAGATCAAGGCACTCTTCTTTGGTGAATCTGATCGCAGGTTGCAGCACTCGGTGAACAGTTTTTGTGGCCGACTCTTTAGGAACCCAGCGGAATTGTGTCGCCCGGTACATCACCATTTCTTTGAATGATGTAAAGAACTTAGGTACACCTTCAGGGTTAATCAGTTTAGCTAATCCAAAAGCATCAACGGGCGACTGAGCCGCAGGGGTTCCGGTCAGCATCCACAGCCATGTTTGCGGGGTCATCAGTCGGTTCAACGTCTTCCACCGCTCGGTACTTACGTTCTTATAGTGGGTTGCCTCGTCAACGACAATCAGGTCAAACCCTCCCTTGGCGACATCTTGCTCAACAATCGACAGTCCATCGTAGTTGATGATGACAAACTCGGCGGGGCCGTTGATTACTTCTCGCCGCTTATCAGCCGACCCGTATGCAATATCGACTGATCGGTGCATGGCAAACTTGAACAAGTCTGACCGCCATGCTGAGTCCATGATCGACAGTGGGCAGATCACCAGCACACGGCGTATGCGGCTTTGTTTCATCAGGTAGTCCGCCGCCCAGATCACGCTACCCGTCTTGCCAGTGCCCTGCTCGTTTAGGCAGAACGCTTTTTTATGCAGCGTTAAGAACGCCGCTGTTGTTTTCTGATGGTCAAACGGTTTGTAGAGTCCGGGCCAATCGTAGCTACGAAAAATAGGTGAAGGTACGTTTTTTATTTTCAGGTTCTTTAACACCTGAACTTCATCTAACCCCCAGTTCACCAGCACCGTGTGCTCATCAAGTGCTTTGCTTTTTGGAATGATGTTCGTCACCTTTGCAGGGTCACGCAACTTTAGCAACAACGCTTTGTTCTCTACGATTTCCATGTGCTCTATTTGTTGTACTCATGGCAAAACAGGCAGAACAGCCTTAACCGTTCTGCCTTACCGAATTATTGCCAGTTCCCGGAGCGAATGAAAGGAACCCCGTGCTGGCTGGTGTAGTTATAAGGCTGTGAAGCCCTTACCGCTCACCCACACCTTACAGCGGCATCCATGAACCAGATGAAATTATGCCACTAGTTGATCTGAGGAGTCAACTGCCGCGACTTTTTTATTTTCTCGGGGCTAAGAAAAGTCATGCTTCGGATCATGGACTTTGGAATCTGGTCCCGTGCGCCGATCAACTCAGGGTTCCATGCCTGTGTCAAGATAACACCATTCTCTGTATCAGAAAGCAAAAACCCCACCGAAAAAACCAAGTGGGGCTTGTATGTGTGATCGCGGTTTTCAACCCATGAGGTTGCGTCTAAGGTTTTGGCATCTTCCCAAACAACCATAACGATAGGCGGCTGCACCATGTATCACCCAATAAATTCGTTAACAACTTTTCGGATTTCTTTCTTGTAGCGGCTCACTGTCTCAGGACGTATACATAGCCTTTTTGCTATGTCCTTGCCTTCCAGCCCTTGTATAAATAGGTATAAAACCTCTAATCGATAGTTTGCTGTTAACTTGTTTTCTACTCGTTCAACAGCTTGCATGGCCTGAGCATGGCTAAGAGTTGTGTCTACACTGCCACGCTCACTAAAAGATTCTTCGTAGTCGTCTACGTTGGTGTTCAGTATCGCCCCGTTCTTACCGCGAGAGGGCCACATGTACCGAACCCAATCGATCATCGCCCACCTAGCGCACTGCGCTACAAAGGCACGGGTGTGTTTTGCATCTAGCGTTGCGATCTTGTCTCGTTGTAGCCAGACAGCCAGCCGTCCTTCTTGAAGGAGGTCATCGAATTCTACTTTAGCGGGAGGTAATTTTCTAAGGACGCTTCGTGCGATCTCTTTAATTACCTTCTCCATACATTACTTCTTCTCGCCCTTTTTGTGCAAGTTGCGGCTCCGGTTTGCGGATGGTGACTCTAACTTATACCCATCGGCGTTGGTCCCGCCCTTGGCGAGTGCCTTCACATGCGACACATCCTTACCCGCACGGTTGACGCCCTTCTTATCTAACGCACGACGAGCGCGTTGCCGCTCCATCCGGTTCTCGTGCTCACCGCGCTCCACTTGCGCTTTGTACTCTTCTTTATATGGGCGGGGGGACTTTGTGTACGCCATGATTTACCTTACTTCCTACCATTATGGGGGCAGCTTGTGACAATGCAGTGCGCTCGGCACAGTCCGCTCGGCTTTGGATTCCAGACATCCGTTTGCATTGCCACCTTCAGCCGATTATGCCGCTGAACCCACTTCTCCCACAGTACATCTTGTTGGTCAGCACTGTGCTTGTCCTTGATGAACGCATTGCATACTACAAACAACAAGCCAGACTTCACCTTCTTGATCGTGGGGAAGTGCTTAAACACGCAAAGAGCCATGAGTTCCAGTTGTCCCGGATCGGCATACTTCGCGCTTTTACCTGTCTTGTAATCAATAACTCGCCCTTCACCCGTTTCATGGTCAAGAATCAGCAAGTCGGCAATGCCACGGAACCAAACATCTGGATCGTCAAATGCACACGGTGTAAGGTCTTCCTTCACACCCATCTCATACTCACAAAGTTTTTCTCCTGACATCTGCTTGAGATTGTCGAGAGTGGACTTAACAAAATTAAAGTATTGGGGTAACGGAGTATTGTTTTTAATGTAGAACTCTGCTGCCTCGTGAAACCTTGTGCCATACAGCATGGCTTCAGTCTCAGACTCTACGTGATCTTTCAGAATCCTGATGTGGTGATATTTGCGTGGGCACTGCTCAAACAACTTGATGCTACTGAAAGACCAGCGAGTATTCACTTGGTTCGTTCCTTGTTCTGCATGATTACCAAAGAGTTACGGAGGATGCGGCCTTCCGCGATCAAGTACATAGTCAGTTCCTCTGCTTGCGCCAAGTTACCGTGCAAACAATCGTAGTGTATCTGTTTAGCCAACTTGTCTATCTGCATTAGTGGCATAGCGTAGTCAACGATCTCTTCTACTTCGATCTTCTCAATCATTAACAATCTCCGTAAGATTTACCGAATCCGCTTTCGCAGTTCAGGGGTAATCCAGTGGCCCACTCGGGAACCCACCGCATGCACTCTTCCACGTAAACCTGTGCTTCCCAAACTTTGGCGTCAGGTACAACACACGCCACTGCGTCATGCACCGTAAGAACCACCTTGTATCGCTTGGCGATACGGACCATCTGTTCCCCGATGATGCACCTAGCGATTGCTTGGCAGACGTTCTCTACAACTTTACCGCCATATATCTTGATGCGGCCTTTGCGCGTCTTGTACGTAAACTCGTACCCTTTTTCTCCTTGCCGCGCTTGGAGATCATCATACCGCAAGAGCAGCCCGTTTGGTAGTTTGATGCCAGTCTCTTTAGGTACAACTTCGAGAACCCCAGCCCGCCCCACCGATGCACCGTTACCTTGGCTCAAACTAATTAACATCTTCTGCGCTTGCGTCCAGAGTCGGGTGATCTCGGGGCTTGTCTTGCGGTAGATGTCGATGATCCGCCGTGCTTCTTCGATTGAGATTTCGGTTGACGGGGTAGAACTCTTTAGTGCTGCTTGAAACTTAGCCGCACCCATACCGTACCCGCAGCCGAGGATAGTGGTCTTGCCCACAAACCGTTCTGGCTTGGTGATGTCGGCTTCGGGTTTACCGTAGATGGATGCCGCCATCTTTTTGTACACATCTTCTTTCTTGGCAAAGGCTTCAACCAAGTCTTCCTGTCCTGCCAACCACGCCAGCACCCGCGCTTCGATCTGCGCCGAGTCAGCATCGATGATGCTGTAGCCCTCTGGGGCTTTGATAGCCTTCTTCAACTTGCCGCCGTTGATCCCACGACTAGGCAGGTTCTGCAGATTGATTTTGTCCGATCCACCGAACCGCCCTGTATGTGCAGCGTAATACTTAATCGGCACGGGTAGTGCGCCCCGCTCGGCTATGGAGATGAACCGTTCTGTGCGGGTTTCTTCCAACGTGGACTTCATACCCAACCGCGCAGCAACCAGACCTTGCACTCTCCAATCAGGATGTTCCTGCAAAGCGAGGAACCCTTCGTCCGTCTTGGCAAAAGCAAACGCTTCCTTACCCGTAAGTGGGCTGATCTTAGTTGGAGGAGTAACACCGAGATTCATCAGGGCTTCCGCAAACTTCGGGTTGCTCATCAGATCATCAGTGGTAACGCCGCTATCAGCGAGGAGGGCAGCCTTCTTGTCCTGCACTTCCTGCAAGTGTTCGCCCAGCATGATCGTGTCCAATTCAAGCACGGGCTCGGTAAACATCCGGGTGGTTATGTCGATAAGTTTTAGCTCGCTTCTCGGAAACTTGAGGAGCATTGTGTTGAACAACATGTACGTAAGCACTACGTCATTGATGCAGTAGTCCCCGTATCGCCCAAGTTGTTCTTCAGAGAAATCCTTTCGGCGTATCCCCAATGCGTTCACAACTTCAGTGCCCTTCACGCCCAAACCGTAGCGTTCAGACAACGCAGCCAGACTGCCACTCACCTCGACACCGTGCAACGCACGGCCCATGCACAACGTATCGAGCCAGACCTTCGGACGAATATCGAACTTCCAATTAAGGATTGCCCCGTCGAACATGGCATTGTGTGCAAGTGCCATCGAGTTCGCCCAGTCGAATTGCTGCAACCAAGTCTTCAGTTCTTGATGCGTACCACTGGCCCACTCAGTTTCTCCGTTATCAACTTTGACGGCAACGCCGATAACTTCAAACAGCGGATCACGTATGTACTCCTCTGTGGTTATCTTTGACAGACTGAAATCCTTATCGTAGTAAGTTTCAAAGTCGATTGTTATTACGGTCACTTCATTCTCCTTTTTGGTAATACCAAACTTCTTTTGAACGCTTTGTCTTGGCGTTCGCCTTCACATCTTTGCTGTGTGTCCACGGGAGCCATGTTGCTCCTTCTTGCTCGCAAACAAACACTTCCCCGCCCCTGCTCTTAGACCACTCGGCAAGGTGTGGAAAGTCTATGCTTTCGCAGTTGTGGACATAGTGTTTCCCTTGATTTTGATATGGGGGATCAATGAACCAAGTTGCTTCCTGATTGGGTATCTCAGAGTAGTCGTCGACCAAAGTACATTCCCAGTGCTTTATGCCTGTAACTTGTTGAGATATACGCTCACGCCTACCGATGCCCCAGAACTGCTTTGTTTCTTTGTATTCTTTAGCCCACTTACTTTTGGTTTTGGCGGGGGATACGATTCCGGTGTTTAGGCAAAATCCAATAAGAACCTTCGCCCCGTGTGCCACATCTAGTTCGTCTGTATGGTCAAACTCTATTGGTAAGCGCAGCACATCTTCTGGGGAGGCCGAAATCAACCACTTCCACATGGCAACTAAATCGGTATTAACTTCGTACAGTTTTACGTTTTTTTCCGAGTGTCGCAATGAATACCCCGCTGCGCCAGCAAAGGGTTCTATCACCGTATCGTACTTTGGTGGGCCGTACATTGCAGATATACGGTATTTACCCCCAAAATAGTTTATGAATGTCTTCATGCGTTCATTTACCAGCCACTACCAGTAACTTCTTTGAGTTTCTGCATGTAATGTTTAGCTTTGGATGCGTCGTCGCTACCCTCTTTGCGACCTGCACGTAGGGCGTACTTGCATATGTTGCCTTTAAGAAATCCTACAAACTCCTCATGAGTAAGCACGGCTTCCATCAATTCCCAAGGGGAAATCGCCATGTCTTTGTAATGATTTCCGCCCACTTGTATCTCGTTTGCTACTTGTTCAGTCATGATCGCCCCAGTTTTCAACCTTATCTTTAATCTCTTTAATCTTACGTAATGCACATTCGTAATGCTGCGGCCCCCACTTCCAGCAGTCGGGAGCATGAGTCCCAATGCGGGAGAAGCGATTGGCTTCGTAGTACAACGCCTTACGCAGACGAGATATCTCTGCATCCTTCTCATCTTCAGTCATTTTCTTCTTCCTTTCTTTTCAATCTGGTCATCAAACAATGAAACTCAAACGATGCAAGGGGTGTTAGTTCCTCCTGCATGATTAAAAACTCTCTTAGCCGTTCGAGCCTCCGATCCATCTCCGTCTTCATTGATTTACCGATGATGTTTCGTGGTTTCTTTGGCTCGTTCATGTGCGATCCTTATATCTATTGTATCTCCATGCCGTAGCCTCGGCATCGATACGCTGCCACACTACTTCGCGTTCTTCCTCTGTCATGCTCAACCACTGCGCGACTTCGATGTAGGTTCTGCCGCAGCCTTTACACACTTCGTCATAAAGTGTTGTGCAGACTGCAACACAGGGACTTTCTGGGCGCGTCATGTGCGGCTTCGTTTGGGCCAGTCTTTCGGGCGGTTTGCCCACTCAACTTCCAGTTGTCTTGCTTCTTTCTTTCCCGCCCAGTATGCGGCCTTCGCTGCTGACTCATGAGCAAATGCTGCCCACGACCAGCGTTCGCCGTCCCACCATCGATAGGTTCCGTAGTACAAAGCGGCTTTCATCTTTGTCGGCCACCAGCCCACGCTTGGGGGATTGCCGTTATTGAACTCCATACTCTCGCCTTCTGTACAACTTTTACATAGCCACATTTTTGTGCGTGGCTGAACACGGCCCCCTAGAGCCATCTTGTTTTGTTTGCACCGCCAACAGAACCGTGTGAATGTTCCGATAGCCATCAATCCCCCAAGTTCATCAGCACTAACGCCTCTTTGATCTTGACTGTAAGTTCGTCCCAGTATTCGGCAGTGACACAGGTTTTGATGTTCACACTTGCGGCACACCCGTCTATGTTCTCAATGATGAACAGCAAATCAGAAGTTTCCCCGCACACACATTCAATTCGGGTTGGATACAGTTTCATTAGTTTATCCTTCAAGGTTAATTTGCCTAAACTCACTCAATCCCATGCGCTGTCTCTAACTGCTCAACCTCGCGCCGTTTTGATTCGTACATGAAGTGCAGCAACTCAACGCGACCAACATAATCAGAAGCCGACCAGTCTTTACTGTCGGGGTAGAGAGATTCAGGCAGTGGATAGGGCTCCTGCTCAGGCTGCGCTAGGGCAGCATAGTAAAGAGGCGTCCAATCACTACCAAACAGCCCACCATCACTTAACGCCAGTTTGTTGTCACGTTGACGTAGCCACGCCACAGGCTTTTGGTCACTCATCCTTCATCCCTAACCCACAAAAACATTTCCGACACACCCGCCCCTGCATCGATGAGTTGTTCTTCTGTGTACTCGTTCGGGTGGTATACGGCGTGTCCTTTTGGGCTTATCGTTTTACCTGCCCACCCCGGACCTACAAATACCCCCGGCTTGGAGTAATGTGGGACGTAAGTGATGTTGTGTTTTACATAAACCTTTTGGTTGGCACACTCTATGTAATCTTTTTCGTTATTCATTTTTCCCTTTCGTTGCTACTTCTCTACGCTTGCGGTCATAGCAGACAATAAACTTCTTGTCCTTACTAAGCTCGCAGTCGAATAACTCGTCATCAGGTACTTCTTCGGGTTGATCCGATTTTGCACAAGCCACCAACAGCATGGCAACCAGCACAACTAATACCCGCATGGCCTTGCTACCTCTCGCACCCACTGCCCCAGTTCTTTAGCGGTCATACCATCGGGGCGTTTGACATCAGCGGGAATCTCCCATCCTGTGCCCGTTGTTTTCAGTATCTCTTCGATTGGAATCCGATTACGCATGGATTCTTTTGCGGCTTTGCTGGCAACTCTCCAGATCAAAGCCATACGATCACCCCCGCACAAAAAACAATAAGCCCGACGCACACTAGTATTCCTATTAGGTTGCTAAGAATCTTGTTCTCTTTGTTAATATCTTCGGGCCAACCGCAAGCCATAGGCACGGGGCAGTTTTCTCGCTTGCCACCGCATGTGCCGCTACACATCTCCTCCGGTATCTTTGTCTTCATTACTTTCTTCCTTTGTTTGGTTGATGGTTACTTCTGCATAAGTTTCGATCCACACTTTTGCACCACAAGACAGCGGTGACTCAGGCTGATACACAACGCGACTCGGGCCATGAATCTCTACCTCATGTGCATACACATTCGACTTGTAGGTTTTCACGGTGAGCACAGGGTCATTCGCTCCCGTCTTCGCGTTGCTCTTCACCACATGCTGATTTACGTGAATTAGTGTCTTCATCTGATTTGATACTTGAAGGGCCAAGCACTGCTTCCTCGGTATAAAAACGGTGCAAGTTTGCACACTCCCTGCGCCGAATGGCTTTTCTCGTTGAAAGAACCCTCGTCCATGCTCCGCACACTGGGCATGAAAAACCTGCTGTACTTGGCCCCATCACTCAACTGCTCAATTTTTTCTGTACTTGCAGTTGCTGGGACAACGCCCACTTCGGACCCAACATCTTTACTGCTCGTGCCCATTTCAGTTGGTTTACCTTGTTCAATTCTTCCGACGCAAACTCGCTAGTCCACAACCGACGCGAGGCTTTCAGCAAAGATGTATTCATTACTTGACCCCCCGCAGCACGGTGTATGCGGCTTTGATCCGTGCAAAGAATGTTTGTGGTGGAAGGAGCGCGGGTGCATGTGGCTCGTTAAAAGTGAACTTGGGTGGGGGCGTGACAGGTGCGGCTTCCATAGCTTTGTAGGCACGAACGATTTCGTCCCAATCCGTTGGAGTATTTGTCTCAGTTTTATTTTGCTTCGCAGCTTTGGCGACTTCCTGCTGAAACCAGTGTTCGGTTCCCATCTCAGTCCCGATGGTTCCAACAGTGTTCTTACGTCGCATCTTCTCTTGCCACCGCACGGAGTACACGGTTTGCGCGTTGATCCCCAACAACTCAGCGATCTCTCGCGGAGACTTGCCCTCATCTGATGCAAGGACGATTCGCTTTGTAAGGCTCGTGGTTTTCTGCTTGGACTTCTTCGGTTTAGCCTTGGCCTTGGCTTTCGGTTTAGCTTTCATTGGTTTCGTTTGTTTCGTTTGTGGGATTTGTGTGGTTACGGTATCCATGTTTTCTCCAATCATTTTCAATTCTCCTTAGTAAGTAATCAAGTTCTGTTATGTTATGTTCGTTTACAACGAACGCCGATCCATCTGCTTTTTGTATTTGCTGCAGATTCTTTTCCTGCAATGCAGTCGGTGTGTTCTTGCCAGCCTTGCACTCGATCCCAATAAACAGACCAGCAAGGCAAACAAGGAAGTCAGGTGCGCCAGAGTTGCCATACCCGCTTGTGACAGGCATGACGTAGTACGCACCCAACTCGGTTAACACCTTCCGCACCGCAGCTTTAACTTTAGCTTCGGGCGTTTGTGCCATTACTTCTTCTCCAACTTCTCACCAGCAGACGGGTAGACCCAGAAGACATGACCCGCTACTCGCCTACCAATACCTTCCAACTCTTCGGTTGGTTTGCTGCAATCAATACCAGACAGCACAGCTAACTTCTGCTGCATCCATTCTGGCAAGTCGTCCACCGAATCATAGATCAAGTCGTCGTCCACTGGAAGCATCTTTGGGTCTTTATTTTTCGGTGTGGTAGAAATACTTTCACAGCCCCAAGTGAAGACTCGCACGGGATGCAGATCATTCACACCCACATCCACGCGGTGAATGATTTGTTCTTCTGTTGGTTTCATTGTTGCTTTCGTTACTAACGTGTCTTCGAGTCGGTCAAGCTCACCATACGGCATGCTTGTAGCAGATGTGTTCAGCCCTTCCAGATTGTTCCAGTTGTATCGTTGCGCCCTTCTCCTGAGCGCATACTTGAGATCGTCCCACTCTTTAGTTGACATAAAGAAATATGATTTGGTTATGTGAGCATTGGGGTAACTACCACCCCCCCAGTATCTTTTACCCACCCCCTCGTTCATGTCAACTCCCGCTCCAACCAGAACGAAGTAGCCGACACCTTCCTGCCCACACCGGGGATGCTCGTGCCATCCTCCACCATAGACAGAACAGCGACCTTCTCTTGGATGTCCAGCGGCAAGTCGGATGCGGGGAATTGGGTTGAGGTGCCAGCACCTGACGAGACTTCGTTGCGGAAGTTTGTGTCAAAGGTAATCACGTTGACCCGCATCACACCCACGTATTCTTTGAACTGCACGAAGTACGCACCGATCTTGCGAGCCTTCTCAACCTCGGCCTCGGCTGTTGCCTTGAACAACTCTTCCGCAGCAGACTTGAACTCGGGCGTTACGAACTGCACACCCAACCGGATCAAGTTGTGAAGTTCTGTTCTAACAACATTGAAGGAAGTGCATTTATCTACGAAGGAACGCGCATTGTTGACAGCCCCGTCCTTCTGGTCACGCACCTCCCTACTGAAATCACGGAACGACATATCCGCCACTTCCTCCAGCGTATGCGGCACGAGGAATTTACATGCGTTCTTGACTGCGCTCTTCAGGTTGTCCGTGATCGCCATGTGATGTTGGTCGTTGTAGTACTTGACCTTCTGGTTCTCGATCTTGCGGCTCGCCACCATGTACTTGTTGATGGTTTCGTAGTTCTTGCGTAGCCGATAGTCACCCCAGCCGATCTCGCCAAGCACGTAATCGTGCCCCTCACGGTATGCATACAAACGACAAAACAACCTACGCTCATTTACCCATGAGTGCCTGTTCGTGTTGCAGAACTTGATGGCAGGGTTAACCTTGCGAATTTCTGATGCCAGTGCGAAAAGAGAAGGAGCGACGGGGATGCCGTCGATGTAGTCCAAGTCTTTTACGTCTTCGCCCTCCGGCACTCTTCTATCTTCTTCGTTCCATTCCTTCATTCGCCTATTGGATTCCCTAACCATGATGCTGGTTTTCATTGCTTCGTATGTCATCTCATTCTCCTTAGTTATTCCAGTCGATGTGAACAGCCGACCCCGTAGTGGGGCTTGCTGACTTGTTACCTGCAATACACCACAAGACAGGGCAGGGCCATGCGCCACCCCAGTCCGATCCAACCCAGCCGTCAGTCAACACCACACACACTTGCGGCTTGATACCCTCGGACACCATGTAATCCGTGATACACGATGGTGAAGTACCGCCACCCCCGGCTGGCCGAGTTGATGCTGCCAAGTTAATCAGTTCCTCACGCTCATACTTCTCGTCTTGGCAGACTGCGGTATCCCAGTACAGCAAGCGCAACTTCTCGGGCCGCACAGTCTCGCAGATAGCAGTGATCTCACCCAAGAACTGAGCAACCTCGCGGTCACCGATGCTGCCTGACATGTCAACGGCGATCACCAACTCGCCCATGATCTCGGACACGCCAGACGGCATGTATATACCCGATGCAACGAAGCGACGGTTCGGCTTACGCCATGTAGAGAACTCGTTACCAGCACACGTTGCTTGCAGATACTCACGGAGCGCATCTTGCCAACGCACCTTAGCAGCAAGCATGTCACCCAGAACACGATCACCACCCTTGCCTGACTTAGATGCAAGCAACGCACCCTGACGCACAGCCTCATCCATCTGCCTAGCGTTCTCGGCTTTCTCCTCTGCGCTTAACTTGTCCGCTGCATCCCAGTCATGTTCATCAAAGCCATCATCAGCCTCATCACCAGCCTGACCCCCTTGACCATCACCGTCCTCACCCTCACCCTCGCCTTGACCCTCGCCCCCATCCTGCTCATCCTCTTGCTCTTGCTCTTGCTGTTCCTTCAGCATCTTGTACACAGTCGGGCTGTCCATACCGAGGAACTTACGATCAGCACAGCCACCCTTGGGCATAACGAGGAAGCCTTTAAGTTCTCTGTCGTACTGCTCGATCTCCAGAATCTGCAGGTTGATAACATGGTCACACGCCTGATTCGCCAGAGCACCACCTTCTTTGTACATCCAGCCCCAAGTGGTCAGATGGTTGTACATGCAATGGTAGGTTTCATGCAAAACAAGGAAGCGAAGCTCGGCGTCGGTCAAACTGTCAACGAACGCCTCACCGTACTTACACCAAACACCGTTAGTCGCGGCGGTCTTGATCTTGTTGGTCGTATCCACCGCATGCTGTACACACAACAGCACACCGGACAACGGCACGAAGTAATCTTTAGAGAGAAGATCACGAACCGACTTCTCCAACCGCTGCGCTGCGGTCAATTGCTTACCGATCATCAACATATCCTTCTCCATTCAGTTATAAACATTTATAACAAGGCTGAACCATTCAGCCTTGCTTCCCACACTATACCACTACTTACCGCTTGTCACTAGCAAACAAGTGATTATTTTTCAACGCCCAGTCAGCGTATTTCTTGTTGGTGAACACCTCCATCAACCGCTTGGACTTCGGCTTACCGCTTGAGTCCTTCTCGACACTACGGACGATGGCATTGGCAAACATACCTTGCGCCTCGGCTGGCAACCGCAGCATGTAGTCCATCCACGCATCGCACCAGTTACGCTCGATACATCCCAACGTCCGATGCACAACCATACACACCACAGAGTTGTTAGTCGGAACCTTGCAGGTAAGCGGGTTAGCCTTGATGTCATCCAGCCTTGGCATATCAAGTGCAACAGTAATGTATGCACTCATGTCAGACGCAGCACGTTGGCCCAGCGTACCGATAAGCGCAGCCGTCAATTCATGGGACGACATATGCTCGCGCTGTTTTAACCAGTGGCTCGCCATCTCCAGCGTTCTCGGCGTAACGAACGACACCCGACCCACCGCCTTTGGGTGAAAGATATATTCGTTATCCTTGGGATCGATAACGTCCTCGAACGAAGCAAACACTTGCGGGTTCTCCCTCACCCACGACAGGATGATTGGGTCGATACCATTCTCCAAAGCGAAGTCCTCGATCCACTCAACTTCTGTCGGCTTACGAACGCGCAGAACCGTCAGACGATTACGGGCATGTGCTGGCAACAAGTCACCCACACCCTCGCTGCCCAGATTGGTTGTGGCAAAGATGATCGTCTGGGGATGCTTCGTGTAGCCAGCAGTCTTGCCCTCCAGCATCAAGCGGAGAAGGGCGGTCTTCACTGCAGGGTTCGCCTTACCGAACTCATCAATCATGAGAATGATCGGGCCATCCAAGTGCAGACCGAGTTCCTCGTTGGGAACATACTTCACGAAGTCGTTGCCAGTCTCGGCGTCGTTGCCAATCTTTGGGATGGTGATATCGCCCAAGTCTTTCGTGGTGCAGTCAAAGTAGACCGGATGATGGGTTGGGAGCATTGATGCCAGCGTCTTGAGCATGGAAGACTTACCCGTACCCATGTGGCCTTGGAGCAGCACGGTATTCTGATGACCCGTAAGACGGATCATGTTGACGGCTTGAGACAGCGAAACATCATAGATAGATTGCGTAGACATGATTCAATTCCTTTTCATTCGGTTATAAACATTTATAACAACACAACACAAAACAAGGCCGACCCATTCGGCCTTGCTCACTCACACACAAATCACCATGCCATGTTAGACAGGATGGCATCCATCGCCTTCTTAGTCTCGGCACGATACGTATCATCCTCGCGCAGAGCATCGGTAGTTACCCCGATCAATGCTTGGTCAAGCTCGGCATGCAGGGTGGACAGTCGGCTGTCGTTGGTGACATTGAAGTCGGGCAACATGCCGCACAACTCCCGCAGATTGTCCAGAGTCGTTGCATGGATACGCTTCTTCTCGCTGGCCGAACCCTCGCCACCCCAGTCCAACTTGTCCGACATATGTTTGATGGCATCGTACACACGCTGCCACACCCCCTTCATCACACCCTCGATGCGCTCCGTATAAACGCGGTTGTACTCGTCGGCCAGATACTGCTCGGCTTCGCTCTGGATGTTCTGCACAAAGCCACCAGTCGGCACGGGCGGATACGCAATGTTGAACTTGAACTTGTCACGCAGACTTTCCACACTCGGGTATTCATCTGGGTTGTACAGCGCACCGAGTTGCGCTTGTGCCTTGGTTTGTGCGAACTCGTAGGTGGACAGGAACTGCTCGACCAGAGCATAGAACTCGGTGCGTTGCTCGGTAATATCTTTGTGGAAACTTGGGAACCGCATCATCGGCAGATACCGCTGACCCAGATCGCCCCATCCCTCGGTCCCACCGTAGGACCACTGACGCGAACCCGCTGAGAACTTCTTGACTGCATCCAACTCGGCGCAGTCGCCGAGCAACGCTTTCGTTGTGTTGATGTGTGCCTTGTTGGCACCGTTCTGATCCGCCACTTGCTTGGTGGCAGTCTTGTCTTGCTTGCGCCCAGTCCACACGCTGATCGACAACTCAACCAGCACACCGCTTGAACTCAGGGTTGGCACGTTGGTGACAGTCACCGGAGCGTTGAAATTTGCAATGTTCGTAGTATTCATTTCCTGATCCATTCTTTAGGTTGGTTATAAACAGTTATAACGATCTCACTCACACATCGTCCGCCATATTTGCTATTCGCAAACGGCGAACGCTTCTCAACTAACAGACTATAGTATAACACAAGATGATACCAATGTCAAGTAACTGACACTAGATCACACCACTCACATCAACCGCATGTGTTCGTCCAGCACACGGATGGCCTCGATCAAGTCGGCCTCGGAGATTCTCAAGTACTGCTTGTCGTGGTTGTCCAATTCCTCCTGTATGTAATCGAGTTCCTGCTTCATCGTCCAGTACGCACAGTTCAGTGCTTCCTTCAAATTCATTTCCTTCTTCTCGTCGTTCATTCCCTCACTCCTTCTTCAGTTATGTAGTGGTCGAGTCCTCGACCCTCGTTTGCTTCCTGCATTTCCTCCAACTTCTTGGTTGCGCTTGCGGCGTTGGCATATACACCAATCAACAACGACATATCACTATCACCCACCCACACTACCCATACTTTCTTCATCACACGTTCTCCTTAGTCGTTGACCCAGCGCGGGTCTTTTGGGTTTGATTCCCGCAGCGTCTGTGCTGCGGCACTTGTTGTGCAAAACTGATAAGCCCCTTTGTTATAAAGGCTTATAACTGTCCAACTCTTCCTCTCATCCTTTGCGGCCTCCTCACCGCAGACAAGGCACGTTTTGTAACCCGCTCGGCGTCGTGCAGACGCAAAGAAGTCGGAACACACAATGCACAACGGGCGCATCTTTTGCACACCATCTTGCTCACCGCTCATCCTGCCCTCCAATAAAAGATATCCAACAGAACCACTGCCAACGCCAGCACGTACACGGCGCACAATACTGTGGCAGACAAAACAAACTCAACATCGTCCCCATCTTCACGCATGGCACAACTCCCTTCCTTCGTTGTATGCCTCGAACCACTCGCGGGTGAATGGGTCTTCGACAAAGATATGCCGAAAGCCTTCGGAGTCGGTGGCAACTTGCCAGTCGCTTATCGCACCGCAGTTGGCATCCTTACGGATACGCTGCATCGCAGCAGTAAAGTTCTCAATTACGTTTTCAGTTTTCATCTTCATTCCTTGGTTTGGCTAGATTACAGAGCACCGGGATTGATGCACTGTAGATAGCCCCCGGCGTTAACCGGGAGCAACCGTTAAACAAAAACAAAAAACCAACAAAGGCGGAAGTCACGCAATGATCTCGGTTGCTGTACATACGCAGCAACACCGTAGCCGTAAGTCTTTCCTTACGGGCCTATGCGGGTTAGTCTCAGCTTGTTCCCACATCGCAGGAGGGCGAGTAGCTCGCCCCGTTGCCATCGCTCTGGACTACTAGGGGGTGTTGATCTGACCGTTACCAGTCAGCGTCTACGGGAGTCATCCGGTAGCCGTCTTAAAGATCGGTGGAAAATAATCCAACGATCAAGCGGTAAGTACCGAAACAACAAACCAACAGTTCCCCCGTTCTCACGGGCTTTGGATGCTTGTCAGGTGGGTCATCAGACACCCACCGAGTCCGGTTCTCGTGCACCCTGTCACGGTGCACATCTGTCTTTCGACTCGAACCTGCATATTGTTAAAGAGCGTTGAGCGGTGCTCTTCGGTTCTACCTACTTACTACTTACCTCGATCTACCACTCAACAGACTATAGTATAACACATAGCACATCGTAAGTCAAGTAATACAGTTCCTTGCTATCTCATAGCGTCTGGTTGTAAGGTAATGTTCGGAAGGGGTAATGTTCTGGAGGGTGTTCGAAAAAAGGGGGGTAATGTTCGGTGGTTGGGGCACGTAAGTCCTTGATTCATAAGCAATGTTCGTTTGTTCGTAAAGTACAAAAAGTGGACCTTCCCAAAACGAAAAAAGGTAAAAGATACATAATTTTTGAGAAGGTGTATCTTTTGGGAAAAGTCAAAAAGTTGCTCTATAAAAGTGGGGGTGGTACCGAACAATAGAACATTATCAAATAATAATAAGTAATGATAAATAATGACATGTAATTCATGGTTAACAATGGCAGCCTGCGCCACCTGCTTGCGTTTCGTTGCTAAAAGGTAATGTTCTTGAATCACCGAACAATGCAGAACTTCCGCCGAACATTGTCACAATCAGTCATAATCGCAGATAGTGGTAACCAGCAACGTCGTGTGGGGTCAACGTCGGTAAGTCCTTGATTTAGAAGGGGAACCACCAAGTTCTGAATGTTCCATAAGTTCGCTATAAAATGAGGCAAATCGAAAAAAGATACACATTCTCAAAAATTATGTATCTTCATCATTGTTGTCCCGGCTCGCGGGGGAAAACTTTGCGCTGCGCCTGACGCTCCACACCGCTGCATGAACACTGGTTTCACTGGGGTTGTTCTGTAGTTTCCCCGGTGTCCCGGGACAACTTTGCACCGAGTTGCCTGACGCTCCACACCGCTGCATGAAACTGGTTTCGGGGTTGGATAGGTGAAAAAGTACAGACGAAAAAAAGCCCCGCCGGAGCGGGGCCGAGCCGAGCGAGAAAAGCGCAGACGAAAAAAAACCCCGCCGGCGCGGGGTTCAAACTAGCAGGGAAGATTTTTATTCTTCGTCGGACGATTCCATGCCGACAGCGTTGATGACATCTTTCAGCGCGCCGATCACATCGACACAATCGAAGTCGATTTTCTTGTCGTCAGCTTTGCGAATTTTCTTGATCCATTCTTCGCAAGTTTCGACCAGCAGTTCCGCCATCGATTTGTTGCCGCTGTTCGGGCCGCGCTCTTCGACTGAGCGCATCGCGTTCTTGATCGCTTTGAGGAAGTCAGGGATTTCCTTGTCGAGCGCATACATGATCGCTTGACGCATTTCAGGCCCGTAGATGACACGCTGACGAGCCGGAAGCTTGATGCCGTCAGACATTTCTTTCGGGAACCCGTAGTCGATGATCGCGGTTCGAATGGCGGTCAGTTCCTCAGTCGCTGGCTGTTCCTTCGAAGGCTTGAAAATGTCCTTCGAAGTGAAGCCGCGCATGATGAGCTGGTCGCCAAGGAACAGCCACGAGCGTTTCGCGGTGCGCTCGTTCGTCATCCCCGCCACGAAGAATTCTTTCAGGCTGGACATGTCCAGCTTGGCGGTGCGAGCCGCAAACTCATCGATCTTCGCCTGACGCTCGCTGTCAATCTCGTTTCCGAGGGTTTCAACGAAATCAGCAACTGGGGTTTTCTTGGTGCGAGTAGCCATTTTTCATTCTCCGATATCGGTGGATGCGGTATGCATCCTTGAACCGATAGACGTACTGTAGCAGGATCACACGATCTGGCAATAGATAGCATGATTTCCCCCGTATCCCGGGACAACCCACCCGCACCCGGCCCCCCGCTATACAGAATGGGACTCCGCATCGCTGCATAGATTAGTAGCACAAACAAACGACTACCTCTTTTTTAAATCCCCCCCCTCCCTTGTTGTTTTCCCGCAACACGTACCCCACCCCCTCCAATATAGGAACACCCCCCGTCACTTTTATTTAACCCCATTGCATTTTTATTTTGCATACATTACATTTGGCGTACCGCCTTACGGCTGCGATTACTGTCAATGGAAATAACCTGCCTACCTGATCTCGGTGTGCCTATGCCACTGGAAGATATGCCCCATGCGTTACTCCAAGAACGTGTGGCTGCTGCTTGCAAGACGATTCACGAGCTTGCAGATAACGGGTTGGATGCAGAAGCACTCGCTCCAGAGTTCGATGACGAGGTAATCATCGATGATTTGGTGACATCTTTTGCTAAAGATGAAGACAAAACCAATCAAGCACTCACTACCACTGCTTTTTCCCAGTTACGCCCTGCAGTAATCCTGCAAATTGACGACTCGCTACGCGAATTTAGCCATGCCGTTGTAAAAAACGCGGTTCAAATCCGTAATTTCGTCACTAATAAGTTGCTTTTAGAGGCCGGAAATCCCGATGCCAAGGTGCGTATCCGTGCTTTGGAGCTTTTGGGTAAGATTTCTGACGTTGGTTTGTTTACAGAACGCTCGGAAGTGACGGTTACTCACCGTTCTACTGATGATTTGCGTAAATCATTGCGTGAAAAGCTGGATTCTTTGCGGTCCAAGGCCCAACCTGTGCAGGAAATCGCAGATGCAGTGGAGATTGATGCAGATACAGAGATTCTTCCACCCGAAATCTCCTTAGTAGACGATCTTGACACCGAAATTGGCTACGACTCGACAACTTCGTACAGCCCGTTCGTTGATTTGCACAAAGCCCTCGTAAATGGCGGTGATGTGTGAGCGAGGTGAACAGTGAAAGCGGTTTGCTTGCGCTAGATTTATCCGACGAGGATATTGACCTGCTTGTCGAGAACATCGACCAATTCGATGCAGCAGAACAAGAAGAAATCCTGCAAGTTGCTCAGACTTTAGCTGACCGTCGCGCTGCACAAACCTGCCGTGATGACCTGATCGAGTTTTGCAAACATATTCAGCCCGATTATAAGGTTGGTAAGCATCATCGCATCCTTGCAGATATGCTGATGAGTATCGCAGAGGGTACCAAAGACCGGGTTTGCGTTAATATCCCGCCCCGTCATGGCAAGAGTCAATTAGTATCTATCTACTTCCCGGCATGGTTTCTTGGCAAACACCCGGATAAGAAGGTGCTGATGGTGTCACATACTGCAGACCTTGCAGTTGACTTCGGTAGAAAGGTGCGAAACATAATCGCCACCGAAGCGTATAAGATGGTATTCCCAACAGTAACTCTTGCCCAAGATAGTAAATCTGCTGGTAGGTGGAATACTAACGTGGGGGGTGAATACTACGCTTGCGGCGTTGGTTCTGCTCTGGCTGGTCGAGGTGCAGACTTGTTGCTGGTAGATGACCCACACAACGAGCAAGACATCATCAACGGTAACTTCGAGGTGTTCGATAAAGCCTACGAGTGGTTCACCTACGGTGCGCGTACTCGACTGATGCCGGGAGGCAGGGTTGCGATCATTCAAACCCGCTGGCACCTTAACGACCTGACGGGGCGTGTCATCTCTGATATGCAGAAGAACGAGGGCGGGGACCAGTACGAGATTGTTGAGTTCCCAGCGATACTGGAAATAAAAGACAAGGAAACAGAACTCATCACCGAGAAAGCCTTGTGGCCCGAGTTCTACGACCTGACTGCACTGAAGCGAACAAAAGCGTCCATGCCGCTGTTCCAGTGGAACGCGCAGTACCAGCAGAACCCCACATCAGAAGAAGCCTCGATAGTGAAGCGCGAGTGGTGGCAGCAGTGGTCTGCGGAAGACCCACCTAAGTGCGAATACATCATTATGTCGCTGGATGCCGCTGCGGAGTCGCATAACCGAGCCGACTACACCGCGCTGACAACTTGGGGCGTGTGGTTTAACGACGAGGCTGACTGCCACAACATCATCTTGCTTAACTCGATAAAGAAGCGGGTGGAGTTCCCGGAGTTAAAGCGGCTGGCACTTGAAGAATATAAGTACTGGGAGCCTGACTCGTTCATCGTTGAGAAGAAATCAAACGGTGCCGCGCTGTATCAAGAGATGCGCCGTATGGGGTTGCCCGTACAAGAATACACACCACACCGTGGTTCCGGGGATAAACTAGCGCGGTTGAACGCAGTAACAGATATTGTGCAGTCTGGGTTGGTCTGGGTGCCGCAAACG
>Ga0181349_1000059_pt1 | contig 40468 bp, 60 predicted proteins | sample Su13VDMM110SD_FD_130106 | JGI IMG/M metagenome (GOLD analysis project Ga0181349, IMG submission 130106) | Freshwater viral communities from Lake Michigan, USA - Su13.VD.MM110.S.D | ecosystem: Environmental > Aquatic > Freshwater > Lake | place: USA: Michigan | collected 2013-07-16 | reverse complement strand
AGTATAGAAAAGGTTGATTTATCTTTTAGTTTTATGAATATTAGTGAACTTCGTGAACTCAGTAGTTCATCTATTATACTTTCTCTTTCTATTATTAGATTAGTAAAGTAACTTAGGTTTCGGCATTCTTCACCTACTGAGTTCACGAAGTTCACTATTGCAGTTGTTATTGTGTATGTTGGATTAATCATATTGTATTATGCTATGAATAACGTGTAAAGTTTAGTTTATCTACTAATTGTGGTTTTCTTTTATCGTTTATTATAAGGTATTGTGTTTTGGTTGCTAGTTTACAAGTATAGCTTTTAGTTAGTGTTATATTGTTAACTTTCCCATTTAGTGAAAAGGTGTTAATGCAAAGTAGTTCTATTTTCATATCCATATTTTATACCATTTCTTTTTAATGACTTTATCTATAACTAAATCTCTTTTATCTTCTTTCATCTTTTCTGGTGAGAAGTTTAACCAGTAGCATTTTTTGCATACGATATAACCGTTAGGGTCTTTATTATCTAAAGGTATGGGATTAGTTATTAAAACGGTTTTTGAGCATAGTAAACAACTTGTTGCTATCATGTTTTATTTTGTTAATAATTTCTATTAGGTAGTTTAAAATAGTTTGTTTTGGTTGTTCTTCGATTTCTAGTTCGGGATAAAAGATAGGGTTTCCGTAAGAGTCCCATTTTATTTCTGTTTTTTCGTTCATATTTTGTGGTGGGTATTTAAAAATTCCTGGTCAAAAAATTTTTCTCTGATGTGAAATTTTTTTTAAGGGGTCAAAAATTTTTTAAGGTTAGAATCAGAATTTAGTCAGATATTAGAAATTAGGTGTAGTGTTTTCAGTGACTTTATCCCATTTATGATCAATTAATATAAAAGGTGAAGGGATAACAACTTCTGTTCCATCTGAGTTATGGTAACTAACATAATTGTCTCCTATTTCGATTGTATCTGTATACCAGATAGCTTCGTGCCATTGGCCTTTATGTAAGACGTGTCCTTTTATTTCGTATCTCCAATCTGGTTCTTTTTTAGATTGGCAATTGGTTAGTAGTAAACTTAATAGTAGTGAACTTAGTAGTAAGGTTAAAGTATGTTTCATATCGATTATATTTGTTTAATAAAAAAAGTTTAAATAATTTTAAACCAACAGTATTGTTTATGCCAGTTGGGTGTTTGGTTAAAAAAGTAGTTTGAGTTTTCGGTATCAGAAATAAGTAATAAACCTGGTTGGTCTATATTATTTGAGTTACACACAATAACTTTATCATCATCTAATATATCGCTATAGTAGTATTTAAGAAACAAAGCATGATTATCTTCATTTTTTAGATAAGGTAGTAGTTTTTTTCCAAAGATTACTGATTTAGCAGGACCGATTCTTCCATCCATTGCAATTAAATTAGAACACATTAGTATTTTTGAGATTATAATTCCCATATCTGTGTCGTAGTCATTTGTTAATTTATAATCTAAGCCATTTATTTGTTGAAGGATTTTTGGATTTTTAGTATTCTTATTTAAGAAGTCGACTACTTCATCCCATATTTTTTTATGAGTTTGAAATTTTTTAGCAGTCATATTAATCTGCATGATTTTAGGACTTATAACACCTATTGTGGAATTGGAGTTATATTGTGAGCTAACATCAGTAACACTATTAAGTGAATTTTCTCTAAATATATTCAACTCTTTTACTTTATCATCTAAGACAGCATCAACAACTAATTCTCTGTTTTGTTGTTTAATCATTCTTTTATATTCTTCATCTTCTGATGAGAGCATATCTAAATACATTAACTGTGTAGAATTTCCGTTAATTTGTTTTTCTGAGTAATTGCAGATATTTTTTAATTTATCTTTCATATTATCTAAATAATCTTATACTTCCGTTAAGTGTTTTTCTTTCATCTGTTTTAGGAACTCCAAAGTCGATAGTCCAGTTATAAATTCCATCAGGACATACTTTGTTATTATAAGTTCCATCCCAAGCTCCTGTTACATCGAATGATTCGAAGATTACTTCTCCCCATCTATTATAGATTGTCATATGAAAGTCATAGATATCTACTCCTGACGTAATGATTGGTGTAAATAATTGGTTATGTTCATCACCATCTGGTGTAAATGTATTTGGAATATAAATTAGTTCAGATGGACAAAGTTGGATAGTTACTGTAACAGTTTCCGGATACGATTCACAACCATTTTCCCATCTTACTACGTTAAATACGTAGATACCATCTGTTAACCAAGTTAAAGAGATTTGATTTCCTACAAGTGTGTCTCCGAATGTATACCATTCTGTAAATCCTGGTCCATTAAATACTGATACATAAGTATCTGTGATAGAATCTCCTTCACATAGTTCGTGGTATTCAGAATTGGTTATTTGATTATCAATTTGAATTGAGAATTGTGGTCTTGAATAAACTTGAATTTGTGATGTATTGGTAAACTGACATCCAGATTGAAGATAAGTATAAGTTACTTCGTTAAGACCAGATATTTGAGGGTCTGGACAATATTGTGAATTGACTACTCCGATTCCTGTGAATTGACCACCTAAAGGAATTGCTGATAATTGAACGCAGTTATCATAATCACAAAGAGGTCCTAATTGTCCAATTTGTGGAATAATATTTAAATCAACAATAGTAAATGTTTGTGGTAGACTTTGGCAACCTAACAGGTCTTCTCCGATTACGGTAAGGGTATTTAGATAAGTTCCACCTAAAACTCCGGTGACATCAAGTAAGACATTTTGAGTTCCGTTGCCGGTTAGTGTTCCAATTCCAGAAGTCCAGTTATAAGTTAAGTTATTAAATGGACTTTGAGTTGTGTAAGGGTTATTATTAGAATTAAAACAAACAGTATCGCTTCCTAATATTGGATTTATTGTTATTTGTGGTGGATCAACTAAGGTAACGGTTCCGGTTGCATCACATCCGTTTCCATCAGTTACTACTACTGAGTAATTTCCTTGACAAAGACCAGTTGCTGTTCCAGTGGTTTGGTTATTTGACCATAGAAAAGTCCATGGTGCAATTCCTGCTACTGGATTTACAGTAGCTTCACCATCACAATAACCAAAACAAAGTGGATTAACAAAAGTGACTGGTGGATTGGGAAGTAAAGGTGGATCGATTAAAGTTGCAGTTCCTTGATAACTACAACCAGCACCGTCTGCAAGTGTAAAGTTATAAGTTCCTGCACAAAGATTGTTTTGAGTTAATGAGTTTGATCCTAAACTTGGCCAATTGATTATGATTGGTTGAGTTCCACCAATTGGTGTTACTACAATTGACCCATTACAATCTCCGTTACAAAGAGGGTTTGTTAATTGAACATTTGGATTTGGTAAGTTAGGAGTTGGAGTTACTAAGACAGTATCTGGTCCCAATCCGGCACCAATTGCGTTACAACTTGACCAACCGGCATTACACGGAGGATAAACAAATTGACAAGTATATTGAGTAGGTCCATTTGGAGTAACTGTGATTTGAGGTCCTGTTCCAATTGGATTTGGATTTCCTACTTGATACCAAGTAAGAACTGCTGGAACTGGTGCTCCGCTTGGTGTCCATCTATATGAGTTGTTTTGTGTAGTCCATTGTGTAGAGTTTCTACCTGGAACTGAAATACCGATAGTTCCTAATTGGTTATGAATTCCTTGAACTGCTGTTCCAAAAGCCCATTGTGGACAGCTAGGTTTGTTTTGAATATGATTTTCGATTACATTTGTAGACTCGTAGATAACGATATGAAATGTTCCTTGTAAGTTGGTGCAAGAATACATAGGAACACCAATCCAACTAACAGTTAGTTTTCTACAAGGCGCAACTCCCGATACTTGGTATCTAATTTGTCCACCAATACCCGGGTGCCAGTCCTGCCAAGGGCCCATAATACAATTCTTTGGAACATTTGCAGCCGCACTTGGAATTGGAACTGATGCAAAAGTTGGTGGTTGGCCTCCTGAAAAACCAATCCATCCATTAGATCCAATGTAAAACTGTGTGTATGTGTTTCCAAAAAAACAAAAGGTAAACCCTATGTTTTGTATCTGAGATACAACATCATCGCTTAAAAAGACTTGTGTTCCTGTATTGGTTTGAGCAACATAAGGAATGTTAGTTACGCCATAGTTAGTGGTTTGATTTGGGTTAGAACCGGGTCCGCACTGAGAAAGGTCAGCGACTAAGGTTGTTTGGGTGACACCACAAGGTAGTGTTTGGTCTGGTCCTAAGAAAGGACAGAATTGTGATAAAACTACGTTTGAGATTATCAGGGTTAAAAAAAGTAAGATGTTCTTCATATATTTAATATGTTTTTTTAGTAAAAAAGTTTAGTTAGTTATATATTGCAAAGTGTAGAGTTATTTATAGATTATAAGGTTATAATTAGCAAAGACAATCTACCAATTAGCATAAAAATATTTGAATAATTTGAAAAGATTCCTTATCTTTGTATTATAAATCACTACAAAAACAAATAATATGACATACGACATTAATCAACGATTTCAATTTTTAAATCAACTAACTGGATTAGTTGTTGATGGTATCACACCATCGCTTATAGTCACTGGTGAAGGTGGTCTTGGAAAAACTCACTCAGTAATGCAAACTCTTCGTGAAAAACGAGTTTCAGATTCTGAGTTTATTGTTTTCAAAGGTTATTCAACTGCTCGTGGTCTTTACAATACTCTTTTTGATAATAATGGTAAAGTAGTTATTTTTGATGATTGTGATTCTATTTTAGAGGATCGAGTTGCTCTTAACATCTTAAAGTCAGCTCTTGATTCTTATGAGAAAAGAACTATTTCTTGGATGGCTCGCATGACAAGAAGTGATGAATACCCTCAACAATTTGATTTTAAAGGACAAGTTATTTTTATTTCAAATAAGAATATGGATTCTATCAATGATGCGATTCTTAGTCGTTCATTAACTGTTGACCTTTCAATGACACCGGTTGAGAAGATTCAAAGAATGAGTTTTATTTTACCAAATATCTTACCAGACTATGATTTAGATATTAAACAGGAAGCTTTAGAGTTTTTGAACTTAAAGAAAGATGATGTTAATTTAAATCTTCGTAGTTTGATTATCACTTCAAAATTGAGAGCGGCTTATCCTGATAACTGGAAAGACTTAGCTAACTATATGATTACCACAAAGTAATTAAAACCCACCACTAAGGTGGGTTTTTTGTTTAAGTGTTTTTAATATATACCTTATGAAGCATTTGAAATATTTTGGCGAATCTCTTTTTGAATCATTATTAAATGAATCAGTTCTTTATTTTTCACCAAAATTAAGAGATAAGTTTAAGTCTATGGGTTCTGATATCAGTAAAAAGTTATTGGGATTAGAAGGAACTGATGTCCTTTCGGATATTACTTTTGTAGATTTAGTAGAAAGTGAAGATGATGCTTTACTTTCATTTAGACCAATGAGACAAGCACTTTCTAAGATAAGAGTGGCTTATCCTGATGCCAATAATAGTGATTTACAAAACACACCAAATATAGAAGTCAATGATATACTTTATGTTAATGATTTCGGACCTGGTAAAAAAACAGATGTTTATAACTCTACAGGTAGAAACACAATCAAAGTAGGAAAGTTTGTTAAGAAAGTATTAGGTAATATCAAAGATGCTGAAGTAGAAGAATTTGTAAATGATTTTAAATCATCATCTTCATTAAAAACATTAAATGTAGAATTGGTATCTGGAAAAGATATCACATATTGGTATGATTCTACAAACTATGAATCAATGAAAGGTCAGTTAGGAAATTCTTGTATGGCGGGAAAACAATTTTTTCAGTTATATGAAGAGAATCCAGAAGTTTGTCAATTAGCGATTATACAAAGAGAAGGTAAATTGATTGCGAGGGCTTTAGTTTGGAAAATTGAAAGTGATAACAATGATATTTCTTATTTTATGGATAGACCATATGCAATAATGGATCATTATGTAAAGGTTTTAACTGATTGGGCTTCTAAAAGAGATATGGCTATTTGGAACAGAGGTTATGGAGAAGTTATTTTTAGAGGAAAAAGAATAGACACTTCAATGAAGGTTAAAGTTAAGAAGTTAAAATATGAAGATTATCCTTACTTAGATACATTTAGAAGATATGACTTTAGAAAAGGATACTTACATAATGATTATTCAAGTAGAAAAAGAGGATACACTTTAACATCAACTGTTGGAGGTCACGGTATCAATGATAGAAATAGATTGCAAAAAATTGGTGATTTCTTTGGTATTGGTGAAGATTTAGATCACAAATCACTGTAATCGTCTGGATTGATTAATTCATTTTCTTCTAAAGGATCCATTTTGATATAGATAAAAACCTGACCGTGTTCTTTGATAAATTTTAAATCATCATAATATTTGTAGTCTTGTTCGGCTCTTTTTTTCCAATAATCATAGACACCATCGAAATCTTTATTGAATTGAGTTGCTTTAACTTTACCTATTTTTTTGAGTCTTATTTCCATTTATAAGAGAATTAATTTTTGTATCTCTTTTATTTATTATTTTTTCTTTTAGAACATTTTCTAAAACGATTTCAGGATCAGCTGTAAATGGTATTTGTATTGTAAAAACTTCACCATCAGTTGTATCTTTTAGAGAATATGTTGGAAGAAATGATTGAGAGTTATAGATTGTAGGTAAGTGGTTTTGAAATCTACCACCAAATTTATTTAGTAATTGCTTTATCATTTAGAATTGTTTTAAGTAACATTTGAACAGATTCAACAATATACTTTTCGTCTTCACCATAAATCGGATTTATACTACAAAGATAAGCAAATTATTTTAATTATCAAAATTAATTGATAATAGATGTATACCATTTTCTAATTGATTCTAACTCAACACCTTTTCTTTTTGACATATCTTCTAACTGTTCTTCTGATATCTTACCTAATCCAAAGTATTTAGAATCCGGATGTGAAAAATACCAACCACTGACCGATGATTGTGGATACATTGCTAAACTTTCTGTTAGTTCTATACCAATAGAGTTCTTAACATCTAATAAATCAAATATAGTTAATTTCTCTAAGTGGTCAGGACAAGCCGGGTATCCAGGAGCTGGTCTAATACCCTTATACTTTTCAGATATCAATTCTTCATTTGTGTAGATTTCATCTTCTTCATAACCCCACCATTTACTTCTTACTTCTTTATGTAACCATTCGGCAGAGGCTTCGGCTAATCTATCAGCAAGTGCTTTTAACATAATAGATGAGTAATCATCAAATTCTTTTTCGAATCTTAAAAGGTGTTCTTCTATTCCAATTCCTGATGTAACTGCAAAACATCCGATATAATCTTTAACTCCTTTAGGTGAGATAAAATCAGAAAGAGAAATGTTAGGTTGACCTTCAGTCTTTTTAGTTTGTTGTCTTAAAGTTCTTTGATAAGCTATAACTTCATTTTCATCTTTAATAGAATAAATTTCTATATCATCTCCTATAGAGTTTGCTGGAAAGATTCCAAATACACCACGTGCTTGAATCCATCTTTCTTTAATAATCTTATCTAACATAATCTGAGCATCATTGAATAAACCAGTAGCTTCAACTCCAACAACTTCATCAGTTAAGATATTTGGAAACTTACCATGTAATTCCCAAGTTCTAAAGAAAGGTGTCCAATCGATATATTGTTTTAACTCACTTAAATCAATATTATCTGATACTCTTATTCCAGTAAGATTAGGAGTAGATATTTTTTTTTGATTAAACTCTAATACAAGTTTATTTTTTCTAGCTTCTTCTAATGTAAGTAATTGTTTAGTATTTTTAGAATTAAGATAATGTTGATTGATACGAGAATACTCTTCTTTTAAGTTAGTAATGAAATCTTTTTTCTTGTATCCAAGTAAACTTTCAGCAACTGTAACAGAACGAGAAGCATCTAAAACGTGTATAACATTACCTGACTTGTAATAAGGTTCTATCTTAACTGCTGTATGAACTTTAGATGTAGTTGCTCCTCCTATGAGAAGTGGAATCTTAAGACCTCTTCTTTCCATTTCTTTTGCTATGTGAACCATTTCATCAAGTGATGGGGTAATTAAACCACTAAGTCCGATGATATCACATCCTTCTGAAATTGCAGTTTCGATTATTTTTTCTGAACTAACCATAACACCTAAATCAATAATATCATAATTGTTACATCCTAATACAACACCTACAATGTTTTTTCCAATATCATGTACGTCTCCTTTAACGGTTGCAAGAAGTATTTTACCATTTGCTTTTCTAATTGATGTTTTATCTAACTCAATGAAAGGTTGTAAGTAAGCAACTGCTTTTTTCATAACACGAGCTGACTTAACTACTTGTGGTAAAAACATTTGACCAGATCCAAATAAGTCACCTACTTTATTCATACCAACCATTAAAGGTCCTTCGATAACTTCAATTGGTTTACTAAATCTTTTTCTACATTCTTCAACGTCTTCATCGATAAAGTCAGTGATTCCTTTTACTAAAGAGTAAGATAATCTTTCTTCAACGTCTAATCGTCTCCACTCTAACTCAACTTCTCTTTTTTTAACATCACCTTTAACAGATTCACTAAACTCTAATAATCGTTCTGTAGCATCTGGTCTTCTATTAAGAATAACATCTTCAACTCGTTCCAATAATTCTTTATCAATATTAGAATAAACTTCAAGCATTTGTGGGTTAACTATACCCATATTCATACCATGTTTAATCGCATGGTATAAAAATGATGAGTGCATTGCTTCTCTTACTTTATTATTTCCTCTAAAAGAAAAAGAAACATTACTAACACCACCACTAACATGTGCTCCTAAAAGATTATTAGTTATCCATTCAGTTGCCATAAAGAAGTCAACAGCGTTATTATTATGTTCTTCCATACCAGTGGCTACTGGAAAGATATTAGAATCAAAGATAATGTCTTGTGGGTTAAAAAAAACTTTATTAACTAAGATATCATAAGAACGTTTGCAAATATCGATTCTTCTTTGGTAAGTATCTGCTTGACCTTTTTCATCAAAGGCCATCACAATGGTAGCAAATCCATATCGTTTAATCTTTTTAGCTTGTTTGATAAATACTTCTTCACCTTCTTTTAATGAAATAGAATTAACAATACCTTTGCCCTGAACACATTTAAGTCCGGCTTCAATTATTTCCCACTTAGATGAATCAATCATAATAGGAACTTTTGAGATATCTGGCTCAGATGCAATTAAGTTTAAGAAACGAGTCATAGCTTCTACACCATCAATAAGACCTTCATCCATATTGATATCAATGATTTGAGCTCCACCTTCTACTTGGTCTTTTGCTACTTTAAGAGCAGATTCATAATCTCCTTCTTTAATAAGTTTAAGAAATTGTCGAGACCCGGTAACATTGGTTCTTTCGCCAACGTTTACAAAGTTACTTAATTCTGTAATAACAAGAGGTTCTAATCCTGATAGTTTTAATACACGATTCATTTTTGATTATATTTTTCTACTAATTCTGAAATTGCTTTAATATGATTAGGTGATGTTCCACAGCACCCACCTATGATATTTACCAGATTTAAATCTAAGAACTCTTTAATTTCTTCAGCCATCATTTCAGGGGATTCATCATACTGTCCGAATTGATTTGGAAGACCAGCATTTGGATGACAACTTGTAAAGAATTCAGTTTTTTCTTTAAGTGTTTGTAAGTAAGGTCTCATTAACTTAGCTCCTAAAGCACAGTTTAACCCTACACTTAAAAGTGGCATATGAGATACCGAAATAAGAAAAGCTTCTACTGTTTGGCCTGTTAAGGTTCTTCCACTTAAATCGGTGATAGTTCCAGATACCATTATAGGAAGATTCACTTCTAACTCTTCATAAACCTCATCTATTGCATAAAGAGCTGCTTTACAGTTTAAGGTATCAAATACGGTTTCTACTAAAAGAATATCACACCCTCCTTTAATAAGTGGAATTATTTGTTCTTTATATGAAGTAACTAGTTTATCAAAAGTAATTGCTCTGAATCCTGGATCGTTAACATCTGGAGATATTGAACAAGTTCTATTAGTTGGACCAATTGATCCTGCTACCCATCTTTTTTTATCGTTGAATTCATCACAAACTTCTTTAGCTATTTTAGCTCCAAAGTAATTGAGATTCCAAACTTGGTCTTCTAAGTCATAATCAGCTTGTGATATTGAAGTTGAAGAAAATGTATTTGTTTCAATGATATCTGCTCCTGCTAATAAGTAATCACGATGTATTGATTTAATAACATCGGGTCTAGTTAATGTAAGTAAGTCGTTATTTCCTTTAAGACTTTTTTGATGTGACTCAAAGTAACCTCTGCGAAAGTCTTCTTCTTCTAACTTCCATTTTTGTATTTGGGTTCCCATTGCTCCATCGAGAACCAATATTTTATTTTTAAGTTGATTGAATAGTGTCATTATTTATTTTTGATTAAAAATGGTATTGTAAATGTTAAAAGAGTCAATAAAGAAAATTTAACTCCTTTATACCAGAGTTGGTTTTCTTTAAAATTAAATTTGTCCTTCTTTATCATTGAGTAGTTTTTCTAATTGTTTATCTCTTAATTGTGAAACTTCTTTTTTATAGTAGAAAAGAATTATAGATTCTGGATGCATATCTGTTTGTAAAACATAGTCTTGTATATTTTGTCGTGTTATTTCGAGTTTGATACCATCGTAGTAGATATCTTCTTGGTCATATTTAACTAAATCTCTGTTGAATTTCATATAATTTATATAATTTAAAAAGAAAATGTTGGCTATTTAAATAAATAAAATCGTTAAAAACCGTTTATAATAAAGGCTTTTAGAAAACTTTAGTTATTTTTGATTATATATAAACAATGATTAGAATGATATCTTGGTGTAAAATCTGGGTGTTAAAAAGAGAAATTAAGTCAATAATGGATGAAGTTGATGATTATTATTTGACTCTTTTGTCAAGAAACGATGAGTTTCAAAAAACAATAGATGTTGAAACACACTTTCAAAGATTTGTTAAATTAAGAAATGTTGAAAAACATGAATTAGAAAGACAGATTAATGAGTTAAGAAAGTAAAAAAAACTCCTCTTTTTAATAAAGTAATCAATTTTTTTATAATTGTTTACCTCAACTTTGTGCTTTAAAGTCTCTCAACTAACTTTTCAACGATTTCAATACCTCTTATGATTTTATCATAATAATCATCAATTCTCCAAGTTACAAGATAAGAGTAAGATCTTCTTGTGTCAGTGTTAATTAAATAATCAACAAAATTGGATAAGTTATCTAAACCATAAACCGGATTATTAAAAAAGTTACTTAAACTTATCATTTTTTGACGAGCTATCTCTAAGTCTTCAATTGTTTCAAATTGACCAGACATTATTTTATTGTAGAATTTAAAACTGATTCTTTCTAAACCTTCAATAATTGGTAAGTATTTTTCAGATTGACCTTCTTTTACTAAAGTTTTTTTAATTTCTATTAGATTCTTTGAGATAATTGTTGTTGCATCTGCTGATTTTGAATAAAGAAGGTTAATACGGTCATTGATTCTTTCAATATAATGTTGTTTATCTTCTTCACTACTCATCATCATATTATAATATAGTTCTGAAATTGCTGAGAAATTAAAGTGGTATCTTGCTTGAGATTCTAATACGAATAAAGACAATCTTCCACCTAATCCTCTACCGACAAGATTTTTGATATTTGAAACATCTCCAGTGATATCGGCTTTTTTTGCTATCAAAGAAATATATCTTTTAATATTTTGAGTTCTAATTTGGTCATCAGTTAAAACCAATTTACTTCCTGATTTCAATTCTTCTCTTTCATCTTTGATTTCTGTTCTGGTTTTAAATTCTCTTGATTTTAGTATATTTAAATCTAATATAAGTGCAAAGTGAGCATCTTTTATTTCTTTTTCAATAGTATATCCTGAGCTTGACGGTGATAGTCTTCCGTTTAATGATACGTTCCAAGTATAAGGATCTACTTCTGATATTTCTTCTTGTTTATTTTCTTTTGCTTTTAATATTCTTATAACGTGAAAATCACCACCTGCAACGTTCCAAGAACGTCTTCCGTATGATGACCAATTTCTTCTAGGTCCATTCGGTGTTCCTCCATCATGTGTATTTTGGATGCAATATACATTTCCATCTTCGACATATATGGTTGCTATCTCACCTGAGTCTGTTCTTTTTGCTTTGAAAAAAACTTTAGATAAATGTGGAACTCGGTTAAGTTTATCACGCCAATCATAATCTTGATCTGATGAAATGCTATATACTACATCGTATTCTGAAAGTATAGTAGAATCTTTTTTAATATCTGGCTCTATTATTCTACCATCAACTCCTGTGTTAGCAACAAATTTACCTTCGGAAGTAAACCAGAATTTAATGATTTTAAGTTCTGGTTTTTTAGGCTCATCTCCTGTTCCGTCACATCTCGAGCAATTTACAACCCTTTCTCTTGTTCCCCACATTCTTTTGATTCGACCTCCTTCACATTTCTCACCTTCAACTCCGGATGATCCAAACTCACTTTTTGATGTCGCTTTACAATTTTCAGCTTTTTCTTCTAATTTAACACTAAGTGCTTTTTTAAATGGTAGATACTGAAACATGTTATCAGAAAAATTTGACATAGGAAAGTCATATTGTTTAGATATAGTTTCTAATTTTCCCAGAAAAGTGTTTCTGGATTCACTGCTGATATATCCTAATATTTTTGTTAACTTAATTGACTCGAATGCTTCAAATAGTTTTATGTATTTTAATTGTCTCATATTTGTGGTCCAACTATTTCAACTTTTATTCCTTCTCTTCTTAACTCAGATATATAATCTTTTGTTTGATTATCAACTATTAAATCACCTGAAATTATTAATTTTTTGATTTTAAGATTTGTGAAAGCATCTTTCATATCAATTAATGAATCTAAAGTATATAAAATTTGTAACTCTTCAAGTTCTGTGAATTTTGAAAGATGTAAATCACCTGTCATATCACAACTCAATATCTGTAGTTTTTTGATATTTGGATTAATTGAAATAATCTCATCAAAAATAGAAGTATCAAATTTACACTTATCAAACGCAATTGAATCTGTTTTAACATTTTTAAAACCAGAAAGAGTTTTTATTCTAAGTGATTTGAATTTAACCCATTCTAATTCTAAAGGAATCTCGGTAAGATTTTCTGGAATATCTGTAGTTTCAATCACAAGTTGTTTGATTTTAGCTTTTGGTGATATTTTTGTTTTAGACCAGTCGTGAATACTACTTAAGTATAAAGAAGTTGTGTTTTTACCAATAAATTTACCTACATCTAATCTCATTCTATCCATATATGGAGGAGATATTGAGTCACCAGTATCAATATCTGGTGTGAATAAATATCTTGAACTATCTGTTGTGTTCATTATATTTTCAGAATATTTCGTAACTAAATCGTCAAATACGTCTTTCATTCTATCTGGATAAGCTCTGTCAAAAAATATTTTAGTTTGTTCATTATCATCAAAAGATTCGATATTTCTAATCATCATTCTTGAAAGAGGTAATTTATCAGAAATCTTTTCATCTTTCCAAATGATTGGTGTATCAAATACAAAAAATGCTGGTATAGAGTTTGGATCGAATATATTACCTAAAAGTTGTGTTTTGTATCCACCTGTGTAAAGATGTTGACAAGAACTATAAAACTTAGAGATAGACATATTCAATACATCTTTTGGATTGTGGTCAATTTGAAGATACATATCTTTTCCAAAGATTGAGTATTCATATTCATAATCTCTATTATGGTTTTCTTTAGCTAGATTTCTTAATTGAGAAATATTTCTTGATGAGAAAGAAGATGTTTCTACTTTTTCATCTGGATAACATCTATTATAATCATCAACAAATGCGTTGATGTTAACTAAGTTATTTGTGAAAATAGGATCTCCCTCATTCTTTTTTATTTTAATCATATTACCACCTTCGTCTCTAACAGGAACCCCATTTTCATCTTTTTGAATCATTTCAGATGCTTTTGTTGGATTAATATCTAATTTTCTAAATACATTTTCAAAGATATAAACGATTTGGTCAACTGTAGGTGATTGAATATTGAAATTATCCATTACCACTTTTGATTCTTTATCAAGTAATTCTAATTTAATTGATTCTTGAACTATGTGATTAAACTTATCAGGTAGGCTTGAAAATGAATTCATAATGAATCCCATATTACAATCAAAGAAAGATGAAAGAACTTTTAGTTTATCTTCTTCTTCAAGCTTCCATCTACCCTGTTTGATTTTATCAGTTGGATCTATTTCTTCATAATCTAAAAATTTCTCGCCCCATTCATTAGCTATTTCTTTCAATTGACGAGGAAGGACTACGTCTCTGATTTTAGCTTCGCTAATCCATTGTTGTCTTGTTTTAATCCATTTCATATTGTATATATTAAAAATTATTTTTTATTTTTTATTTTATTAAAACTTTATTATATTTGTAGTAATATCTATAATATGAAAACATCTTTTAAACTTTTTGATTTTGTCGGAGCTCCGGTTGAGCTCAGTCTTTGGTTCTTTATTCTTTTTTTGTGGATGCCTGTTAGTTTGGTGATTGCAATTTTTGTCTCTGTTTTAATACATGAAATGGCTCACGCTTATGTTGCTGATAGAAGAGGGTGGAGAGTTTTTGGTATTAAAGTTGATTTATTCAGAGGTTCTGCCGCAGTTGATACTAACATTCCAGAGAAAGATGCTATACCAGTCGTAGCCGCAGGACCACTTAGTAATTTACTTTTAGCAGTTCTTTGTATACCGTTTTATTCTTTTTTAGTAAATATAAACCCTGTCTTTGATGGTTTTATGAATGACTTATTTGTTATTAACATATTTATGTTTATTTTCAATATACTTCCTATTTATCCCATGGATGGTGGTAGATTGTTAAAAGACTTTCTTTTTATAAAAATGAAGGGAAATCGAAGATTGGCTAAAAAAATATCAGGATATGTTTCTCTTACGTTCTCAGTTGCTTTGTTATTGTATTCTATTTCAATAATGGCTTTCTTACTGATTTTATTTTCAGCACTCTTTATCTATACTTCTTTAGTTGAGGTTGAATTGGTTAAACCGTCTAATTAATATTAATATATAATTTATGTTAAACAATAAATGGAAAGTCGAAGCAGAAAGTGATGAATGTGTTTTAGTCACTATCGATGAAGATGTCTCTTTAGATGGACTAGAATTGACTTTGATTAATGATGTCAGAATTCCAATTGTTAAGTTAAAAGTAAATACGAGAGAGATACACATTTGCTCTCATACAGAGAAACCGATGTTTGCTCAACTGGGTAATTCAGTTAAGTATGTCAAAGGTTCTGGAAAATCGATGTATCAAAATGTGTGATTGGAAAAGACTTCGCATTGATGAATTAATTGAAGGTGTTGATTTCTATTGGGAAGAGTTAGATGGTATTAAACTTAGAGTATTTACTGAAGAGTATTTACAAATGATTAGACCAAAGTGTTGTGAATCTGGATGTCGTCACTGTCCGTGGAAATATAAAAAAGTAGATAAATAAAAAAACCCTCTGAAATTCAGAGGGTTTTTTTGTGTTAATTAATTATTAATTTACACTTTTAGTCAGTTCGGACCCTGGCTTAAATTTCGCCACTCTTTTTGCTGGAATCTCTAAAGTTTCACCTGTTTTAGGATTTCTTCCTTTACGAGCGTCTCTCTGAGTTGTAGCAAAAGTCCCAAAACCTACAAGTGTTACTTTATCTCCACTTTTAAGTGCTTCTGTGATAGTAGATACTAATGTATCAATCACTTCGTTACTTTTAGTTTTAGTAAGACCGGTTTTTTCTGCTAAAGAATTTACTAAATCTGCTTTATTCATCCTTTTTACTCTTTTTTTATTACGTTTTGAGCGTATGATTCTTATAGAGTTCGGTAAATACTAAGTTTTAAAAAGTTGAGTAAAAATAGAAAAAAAATTAAATCTTTTTCTCAACATAGGTGCAAACTTCTCCTATATCAAATCCTTTTTCAAGAAGTAAAGGTAAACTATTGTCTTTGCACCAAGCGTAAATTGTATAACCCTTATAGACTTCATTAACATAATCCCATCTGGTTTCCCATAGTTTTCTGTAAATACCTTTTCGTCTGAAATCCTCGTGAACCCAAGCATCTAAGAATTTGATTCGATTATCAATTTCTATTTTCATATAAATATGACCGACAACATCATTGTCGTCAATTGCTACCCAAGTTTCGATATCTTGTGCATTTGGTTTTAAATGTAGGACTCTGTAAGACAATTGATTTTATTATGTTTTAACTATATATTTTAATTAGATATCAAAAAGACACTTTTATTAATTTTTTTTATTATCTTTGTGTTATGAACTCATGTAAAAAGCCTTGTAAAGAATGTCCCTGGACAAATGAAAATTCACATAGTCTTAAGTTTAGAACCTATGTTGATAAAATGAATAAATTAGGCAAAATTGAAAATCACAAATGCCACATGGTGTCAAATGATGTGTGGGGTTATAAATCCGAAGTAAATAGTAAAAATGTTTGCATTGGGTCAAAACAAAGAAACAAAAATTAATAAATAATGTATGGAAAACATTAAAGAAATCAGAACACTTCTTACTGAAGAAATGTTCACAAACGTTTGTAAGATCGGATTTGTCACTATTCGTAGTATAGACTACGGTAAAACAGATATAAACTTTCATAAAGTAGATATTCTTCAATTGGTAAAAGGTGAGATAGTAACTAAAGAAATAGGAACTGAAATTTTCAAGTTTGCTCTTCAAGATCTTGGAACCGAAATGATTAGAGAAATAGTTAAAAGATCACCAATTTTTTATGAACTCTCAAATCAATTTTAAATGAAATTTAATTACGATTTTATAAAAGAAAATCTTAGAATTTACAATCAAGTAAAAGAAATGCTGCCTGTTATATCTCAATATGAACAGGGACTTATTAGTCAAAATTCTATGAGAACTTTAGGCTTAGACCATTTTTCTCAATTCTATGACTTTACTAAATCACAAAAGAATATGGGTTTTGAAATAATTCAAGCCATTTCTTATAAAGAATTAAAAGAAGTAATTGTAAAAAATACTACAGTTGATAGATTCAAAACATATATCAGCAATAGAACTCAACCAAAATTTAAAAAAATGATTTCAGAAGATTCTGAGACATTCGATAGATTACTAAATGGTCGATGGATTTCTAAACCAACCTATCGAAGAAGAGGTCGAAGATATAATGAAGTGGTCTCTGGTCTTAAAAATTGTTTTGTGCCTTTAATTAATTGGATTATTTCTAATGATATACAAACGTGTGATTTAGAGGCTAATCACTTTCAATCTTTTAAAAATCAAACAGTTTATCAATATCAACTACGTTGGTATACAGGAATACATTTGGATGTTGAAAAGTTACCTAAAAGAGAAATTGATATTACTTTCAATCTACTCAATTCTTTTGTAGATTTTCTTACAGAAACTCAAACTGATTTTAGAAAACTAAACTGTGATTTTATTGTTGAGAATATTTCTTCAAAATTAAGGAGTCTTATGAAAATACCTACCGGGACAATAATAAAAAGTTTAGTTGATTTGAATGCTACAGGAACTTTGCAATACAGTGGAATTGGTAGTGAATTAACAAAAGATAAAACATATAAAGTTGAAGATTCATCAATAAATGGTGGATATGTTAAAGTTTGGATTTCTAATGATAGAGGAGTTAGAAATTATTATAATTACAGTTTATTTGAAGACGTTTCTGTCCATCGTGATTTACTTTTACAACAGTTGGGTATCTAAGTTAGTCTTAACGTTCTAAAACAATCTGTATTATAATTAACTTCCAATTTATCATATTGTCTAATGACTAATCTTTCTCTACTGGCAATTAAAATGGTATCTTCATTGATATTATCAATAATAGGATTTACATAAATACCTAAATGAAGTAGTTTATCAAATGTAGATTGATTCATAAATATAAATTCATCAGGGTTAATGTTTTCTAAAATACTTAGTAGGGTTTTTTTATTATTATTGAATAATCTTTGAAAAAAGTTCTTTGGATATAATCTTACGATATCAGACTTAGAGTTTTCTATAATATCTTCCAATAAATCAGAATCTATTGGTTTTAATTCTATTGATTCTTCATAAGTTTTGGATTGAAGCTTTCCGTTCTCTTTGTATGTTGTTTGAGATACTAATTGAAATGGATTTGAATCAACTTCAATTATAGGTTCGAAATACTTTTGAAAATTATCTATATTTATCATATAGATTTTATAAAAATTAATCTAATTGGTTTAATCTATCGGTATAAATTTTAACTAAATTAGATTTAATATCATTATCAAGTTTAGATTCTTGAGTTAATTGAATGTAATCTCTAAGTGTTCTTTGTTTTGTAATTTTATTTATATCTAACTGAACTTTTTCAATTAATGATTCGTTTTCGTAGTTTTCTAACAACGTATTAAATCTTTTTCTACTTTTGAAAAGTGCTTTTTCTCTATTAATAAAATCAATTTTTGAATCAATGAATTCCCAGTTACCAACTTCATTTTTCAAACTTTCTAATAGTTTAGTTTGTTCTTTAGATGATTTTTCAGTTAGTAAATCTAAAATAGCTTCTACTACTAACTCTTTACCAGAAATCTTAATAAGTCCTGCTCTTTGATGATTATCAACTGGACCATACATTCTAACCGTTAAGAATGAATCCATTAAACTTAATAGTTTTAACTTAAACAATTCTTCTTCATTAAATTGTTTTACTTCTTTCTTAGGCTCTTCTGTAACTTTTTGACCAGTAATATTACTAAATTTTTTCATCATAAGTCTTTATTTTTGATAGGTTATATATTAATTTTCAAACCTACTTTTATATTTTACATATATAACTTATGAAGAAATATTTTTTAACACTAGCAACTGTTGTATTACATAACTTTGTAAATGTATCAACATTCAATGTAAACACCACTGAAAACACACCTGTAGAGCCTGAAACTAAAGAGATTGAAACAGATGAAGATTCAAATGGTGAAGATTCTCTACAATATGTAAAAAAACCAAATGTTCATTCTGCTACTTGGTATAATATGCATGGTCACAAAACTGCATCTGGAGAAAGATTTCACAAAGATTCTTTGACAGCTGCTTATAACTATTCAAAATTGGGAACATATCTAAGAGTTACTAACACATCCACAAACTTATCAGTTGTTGTTAAAGTAAATGATAGAATGGGTTATAAAGGAGGAAATCACATAGACTTAAGTAAATGTGCTTTTGATTCAATTGGAAATACAGGAAGTGGTAGAATTAAAGTTATTGTTGAAGAGATTAAGAATTAATTTCAATCTAAATAACTTTATCAATTTATTCTTTATCTTCTTTTTGTGAATTTTTGGTTCCGAAATAATATGAGAAAATCATCAGTGTTAATGTTTTAATTAAGTCAAATAATTGAACATCCATTCCTTCATCTAGTAGATGAATCTTAAAAGCAACTACTTTATCAACTATGAAAAGTGCAACAAGTGATGTGAATATCACTAATACAAATTTTACTAACTGATCCTTTGTATTGGTAACAAATAATTTATTAACCCAATATACAGAACCAATTATGAATCCTAAACCTATAATAATTCCAAACAACATTATAAAATTACTATCTGAACTAAACATATCTCATTATTTTATTTTAATTGTATAATCCATAAGATCACCTACAGGAGAGTCTCCATAAACCTCCGCTCTTACCGATATCTCTCGTCCTAAAGATTCTTTTGCTTCTTCAATAATAACATCTAAATCGTATTTGAACCCTTTTTCTAAATTATCAAGTCTGATATTCCAGATAGTTATATCTTTTACAAATTCTTTATCTAATTCTGATTGTTTTAGATTACTATAGTTTGTTTTTCTAAATGACCAAAATTTATGAACGGGGTATCCTTCATTAAATGGAGCATCCAGGTGTTCAAAACTCTCATCAGTCCATTCAACTATTCCCCACTTATCAAAAAGATCATATAGTAAATGAGCCAAAGTTATATAGTCTTCATTATCTTGAAGGTTCTCAAAAATTTTATATTCTTTTAAGTATCTCATTAGAAAATTTGTATTTTGTCTGATATATTTTATGCTTTGTAAATAATTATTCTTAATTCCGAAACTTCAAATATTGTTTCAAGTTCAATGAATTGGTCGGTAGTCATATAATCATAAAGACAACCACCGTTTGCAGACCTTTCTATATCAATCAGAATGTCAAACTCCCAATCTTTTACAACATTTTCTAAATCGACAACAAGTGACTTCATTTGTGTTAAATCACCATTAACTGAAATATATAATCCTCCTCTTTCCATACCATCGATATCAATACCTCTCCAAGCTTCATCTTCATCTTGAAGTTCCATATAACCACCAACCAGTCCTTTATCCAATTTGTCAATAGTTCCATTAAGATCAAAACTCTGACAAATATCAGTAATGACATCTATAAACTCTGATGTGAATAGTTTTGAGAAACTGATTCCTTTTTGGAAATCACTTCTTATGAATTTTTTGCTAAATATTAATTCTATTTTCTCGAATAGTTTATATGTTTTTAAGTATTTCATTTAAAAAACTCGAATTTTGAATGTAAAGTAAGCGTATTGGTCTAAACCATACTCTGGTTTCATATTACTATATCCTTTAATATATTCCATCATCTCATCAAAAGTACTTAAGAATCCATGATTGAATGTGTGATTAACTGGTTCATCACATTTTAACCGCCCATCAACCTTTAATTTCATATCTAACCCTAACTCATCTAACATCCTTTCTTTGATATCTGTAAGTGATTCGATAAATCTTTCAAAGTCTTTTCTATCACATTTTAAGTGATACCAAACCGAAAGACGCCAGTCTTCTTCAATAAAATCTTGCTGACTAGTTTTTTCATCCGAAAAATCATCAGTTAAATCAAACATAAACTCATCAACTTTAGCCTTCGAATCTGAAAAAAACTTCTTTCTATTAGATTTATAATCATTTTCTAAATCATCAACAGATTTGTAAAAGTCATCACGAAAACCCTCAAATAATTTTAAATATTTCATCACCATCTCATTTCGTTAGATTTTTTGAATTTGATATCTCACTTAGTATATATAAAAAAAGCCGGATGATTTTGTCACCCGGCTTTTTTATTATAAGAATAGTTAGATTTTTTCTTTATATTCTTGAACATCATTTCTGATTTCTTGTGAAAGTTTTTTAACTTCTTGCATCATTTTTCTGATACGAGTTCCTGCTGTGCGATTTCCTTTAATAAAAAACTTTTCAAAGTCTTCTTTAAGATCGAATTTCTTACCTTCAATCTCAACCTCTTCGGTTAAAAGTTTAACTAGCTCGTCATATTTGTCTAGATAATCCATAAATTTTTAATTATTTTTCGGATATATATAAAAACTTAATAGTTCTTTATCAGAACCTCTTTCAATCATTGTATCTTTTTAATCTCTTCGTATAATTTTTCTTCATCACCAGGAGCGTAGTTATTATGAGTATAAACAATATTTCCTGATTTATCAACTAAAAATGTATGAGGAACATTATTCACACCCATAGCTCGTTTAAAGTCACCATTAGGATCTAATAAAACTAAATACTCCCATCCTTTTCCATTTACATAAACAGATACAGAGTTGATTGTTTTCTGATCGTCTATTGAAACCGCAACTAAAGTAACTCCTGTTTCATTTTGCCACTCTTCATAAGTTTCATAAATAGTGTTTAGTTCTCTTTTACAAGGTGCACACCAAGTAGCCCAGAAGCTAAAAACTATTGGACCTTCAAATCCTAAACTATCAGTAAAAACGGATTTCCCGTCTAAATCTTTTAACTGAACTCTTGGAACACGTGTCTGTGAGAATAAATTAAAAGAAATTAAACAAATAAGTAATGTAAGTATTTTCATAATATTTTTTTTATTTTATTATTTCTAAAATCCTCTAAAATTACAAAATATTTTTCAATATTAACTAATAAACAACCCCAATTTGTATTTTCAAAGAAAACCGCTGTATGGTATCCGTTTATATCAGCATCTGGTAGTTCGTGATGGAAGTCTTTTATTTTGTATTTATGTCCATAGTTAAAATTTTTGAAATGGTCGTCATTTACATCTTCACCAATAAATACCAACACATCTCCAATTTTCATTACTCAACTCCAAAATGTTTTTGTAAAATTTCAAAAGATAAATCTCTTTGTTTATTTACATATTTCGCATTACCACTAACTTTAATAATTCCTAAATTTGTAATCACTTTGAAAAAATCAGTAATATCTTTATTAAGAACAATAATATCGTTGACTTTGCACATATCAATTATTGACTTATTTGAAGATAGTTTTTGATTCATTCTCATATCTTCTGGATAAAGTATTTGTAATATTTGTTCATAAAGTAGGAACTTTTGATAGTTAGGATCTTTTTCTAATTTATCTCTGAATTCTCTATAACTCCTAAATTTATAGTATTCATTGAAATAAACACCAGCTAAAATAATTAACTCGATAAGCGTAGAGACTATAACGAAAGCTACTGTATTTTTTGAATTGTCTTTTTTCTTTTCATCTGTTTTAGAACCAAGCTCAGTTTCTTTCTGCTTTATTTTCTTTTGAACATCTTCTGTTAGTGACTCTTTGGTTGTTTCAATTTTTTCAATATCACTTCTTAATGTTTCTCTTTCTTTTTTCAAATCAGCGACTCTTTGTCTTTGTTGTCTCGAAAGTGGTTGCATCGATTCTATCTCAGTTTGTTCTTTATCTTTAATATCCAACTTTGTTTTTAGTTCTTTAGTTTCAAATTCTCTAACAACTAAAACACTATCATTGATTTTATTTAAAGAGTCTGAATATTGTGTTAATATAAGTTCTTTGTCTGATTCAATTTGTTTATCTTTTGATGCGAATTCAGCCGCACCGGAAATAGAAGAGTAGAATGAAATACCAATTATTAAAATACTTAGTAGAAAAAGTGGAAGAACTTTTTGTATAGATTTTAACTTTAAATACTGTATAGAAAATTTATCAAAAATATCTCTTTTTAAAAGTTCAAGTCCCGATAGAATAATAACGGATGCGATAAAGACAGCAACTTGATTATCAGTCATTGCTGATGATAAGATCTTAGATAACATAAAGTATGCTAAGAAAATAGAAGCAAAATGACCAAACCAAGATAATACAAGCAAAACTAAGTTGATGGTTTTATAACCCTGATTAAAGTTTTGATTATTAATCTTTTTTTCTAATACTTTGTAATCTTGAATTTTCATCAATCTAAATTTATTTTTCCTGTTAGTCTTTCTTTCAAAGAAAGTTTTCTTGATTTAATCTGAGTTAAATCTTCATTTTTTTCGGTTAACATTCTTTGTAAACTTGTTATCTCTTTTTCGAGAAACTTTATATTTTCTTCAAGTTTTGATACGTCATAACTACTATCTGTTTTCAATAGTTCATATTTACCGTGAATAACTCGATAGAAGTATCTCCATTTAAGTAGTAGATATTTAAACTCATCTGGTTTGAATTCGTTCTCAAAATCACTAGTCATTAAAAAGTCTAAAATCTCCTCTTCTGTTAGTTCTGAAATCATTTCATATATATTATTTTTTTAGAATCCGAGTTTTCTCTTACTGTTAGATTTATTATTATTTATTAAATCTAACAATCGGATATCACTTTTTTGTTTCTGTTTATATCCCAATAGTTCTGAAAGTTGATTTGCCTCGGTGTTTGATAAATCAGTAAATTCAATTATATCAATTAAATTATTACAGTCAATTAAATTGTGGTCAATTTCGTTTTTATCTTCAACATTGAATATAGCAATTATACTTATATTCAATTTATTGGAGAGTAAACCATCTACTAGTTGCATTAAATTGTTAACAATTATATTTGACTTAGTGAAGAACTCGTTAAAAATCATCTCACAGTCATCTAAAACAAGAATTGGATTTTCATGTTTTCTTAGAAATTTAGTAAAATCTGAACTATTTATTGTTAAATCAACTAAGTTATTTGGGATGAATATTAGATTTTTGTTGAGTTTCGTTGATAAGAATTTTATCATTGAACTTTTACCAGTTCCTCTTTGACCATAAAAAATTGATAACCCCGATTCTTTTTTGGATTTTTTTATCCACTTAGAGATACTTTTAAAAGTTTCTTTTGAATAATACTCCTCAATGTTATCATTGTCAATATCATCATATTTTATCTGGTCTAATTCAATAGAATTTCCAGATAAACTAACAACGTTAAGATTGTGACCATCTTCTAATTCATCTATAACTTGATATTCGGATAAACTTTTAATGATTTCATTTACTTCATCAGCATCTTCTGATGAGTTATAGTAAATTGTAATATCTGATATAACAGCATCTTCGGTCAGTTTATCAACCGCGATATATGAAATATAAATATACTCAGTTGATTTTAACAATACTTTGTCATTAATGATATCATCTGTCTCTAAACAGATAATCTCTGTGAATTTATTTACTTTTTCATATTGTTCAAAAAAGTTCTCAGTTTCTTTAAAATCAAAGGTTCCGTGTATTAAAACTTTATTTGGTCTGTTTTTGAATAGGTCCCAAAGATATAAGAAGTCATTTAGACCAGAGTCATCTTTGTTAATATTTATCTTTAAGTTGTTTTTTTTTGTTTGCATTTGAAAAAATGGGTTTTTTTATTTTATATATAACTCTAATAAAAAGTTTTTAATATGTCAAAAGAACAAATTGAATCAATTCTCGACGCTAACACTTATTTAATTGAGTGTAAATGTAGTAGCAAATGTAAAAAGAAATACGAGTATGCGAGAAGATATTTAAATTTGACAGTTCAAAGAGTCTTATTCAAGCCTAAAAAACAAAAGTCTTCTAATATTTTTCTATCTTTGATTTACTTTATTGTAGCTTTATTGAATTAATTCTCAGATTCTTTTTCTTCAACCACAGTTTCCGTTTCTACACTTAATACAGTATTATTGATAATTGGACCGTCAATAATTGGTCCATCGATAATTGGTCCGTTAATGATTGGTCCATCGATAATTGGTCCATCAATCATTGGTCCGTCAATCATTGGTCCATCAATCATTGGTCCATCTATATTTAAACTTGGTGTGTCATTGAAAAGTCCTTTTTCTTGTTCCTGTTTAATAAGATTCATAATGAATTCCCTTTGTAAATTTTCATTTTTAGTTTTCTCCTGAGCTATTCTTCTTTTTCTAGCTTCTAATTTTTCTTTGTGATTTTTTCTATGTTTCGATCTTGTTGCCATAAAATTGTTTTTTTGATTTATAGTTTAATGATTAGGAATTGTTTAATTCTGAATATATAAAAGAAAAAATTATTATGACAAGTCCTGAAGATGCAAAGAAAATGATTGATGATATGGTTAAGAAAGCGACCGATTTAGCTGAAAATCAATTAACTGGTCTTCCTAAATTAGTAGAAAAATTCATGTTAAGTGATAGACAAATCGCTAAGAAGATAATTTCTATCAAATCTCCTAAATTGTCAGATGTTGATTTAAACTTAATAGTTTATGGTAAAGATTTAAAAAAAGAATTAGGTTCTTCATATCGAGCTTTCGTAAGTGAAAATGAAAAATTAAATCCAAGAGTCATTTCTAAAGACCTCAAATCATCTTTCAAAGCTCTTGAAGATGATAATCCAATTTTTGAGGAAGTTGAAAAAATTAAAATAGAAGTCAAAGATGGTTTGTATATTTTAGAACAAAAGTCAAAAGATATGGGAAAAGAAGTTGTAAAATTAGGAGTTACAATAGGAACAACAATACCAGCCGCCGCTATTATGGTCGCTCCACTTAGTTTTAATGTCCCAGGTTCAATAACATTGATTATGAATTTAATAAATGCAATTGGTGGTATTAATTTTAAATTAAAGGAATTTACTCCGGCTTTAAGATTTTTAGATAAATTGAAGTATGTATTACCTGATGATAAGGTAAAAGAGGTTATGACACCACTTAACACTTTACTATCAACAGTTAATACTTTATCAAACACAATTGGTAAATTAAAATTACCAGACTTTGATGAGGCTAAAGAAAAAGCAGCAACTGAAGCTTCGGCACAAATGGAAACTATTGTAAATAAATTAAAATCGCTTAAGATTTCTGATTTTGCATCTTCTGATAATCCCGCAGTATCTTTAGCAGCGGAGACAGCGAGACTTGAAAAACTAAAAGAAGATTTATCTGCTAAAGTTGAGAAGCTTTTGAAATAATATAGTTAAAATCTGAAGATAATTCAAATTTATACTTTGAGTTTAGTTTACCTGACATTTCACCACCTGAGAATCCTATGTTGATTAACAACTCTAATAGAGTTCTGTCTTCAAATTCCAACTTAATTGCCATTTTAAAGTCATCATCTTGTGTTTCAACATCTTCAAAATTTACGTGGTAGTCAAATTTAAGAACTAATTCATCATAATTCTTTCTAAAGAAATCTCTTGATGGAACGAATGTAAATTGATTTCCGTTATTTCCTAAGTAGTAAACAGGTCTTTCTAAACATCCCATTTTTTCAACTAATACTTTAAATAGTTTCATTTTTACAGTTCCACCTGCTTGTTTGAAATTATCATCTAACTTAGTAATATCCTCTGGGAAGTTTGTTTTAAGTGAATTAGTGAATAAATTTTCTAAAATTTTTGAATTTAATACAACTGTTTTAATTTCAGACCACTCATTGCAGACCTTTTCATAATCTGTGAAAAGATTTTCTTTATTTTTCCAAACTTCGTTTAATAAGTCATTTAACTTTAAAATGTTTTTATTCACTTCTGGAATAAATTCACCTAAATGTTTGAACTTAGGATCAGAATGTCTGATATCAAAATACTCAAAATAATTAATAGTATCAATTCTTTTAGTATCAATAAACTTTTCGATATGTTTTTGAACTTCTTTAATGGAATTTTCGTAGATTAAATCTATCCAAGTTTGTGTCAATTTGTTCCATTTTGTGATATACTCTTCAGAGAATAATTTTTCTAAATTTTGACCAATTAATTCTTCAGCAAATGAATTGAACGATGAGGTTTTTTGAGAAGATAAACTCTTATTTAAATAAAAAGAATATTGATTGCCGTCTTTTAATTCTAAAACAATATCTTCTTGATGGTCATTGTCTTTATTTGGTCCAATCCAATAAATTGATGTGATATCTTCTTGTTCAATTTTTTGATTTGGTAAAAGTTTATCTATAATATTTCTAGCCGTTATGCGAGAATTTATAAGAACATTCCAGTCTTTTTCGATATCAAATTTAATCTCATCAAACATTCCATTGATTTTAGATACTTCATCATCTACTTGACACTTACCATCTTCAAACTTACCTAAGTAAAGTCTGTTTTTTGCTAAAAGAAGATTTTTTAAGTCAGTTAGAAATATCTGAGAGTTTTCAGAGTATCTTGCTTTTAAACCTCTGTCTAATATATTATCGAGAAACTCATTATTCAATAAAACCATTGATATGCATATCTCACTTATTAGATTTTTATTAGAGTAAGTCTTTGATTCTTTAAACAGTTGATAGTCTTTTATCCATTTCATACTCCTTATATATTAAAATCGAATTCCTTTTTTTAATATATAAACCACAGAACTTATAAAAGATGGGAAAGATAAAAACATATAACCAATTTAAAGAATCATTAGTTATTGATTTAAGTTTTCAAGGTATTGAAGATTTACTTGAATCATTGACTGTTTGGTATGATGCTCTTCTATCTGCTATTGGTGCTGAAGAAGTAAACATTTTTGATACTTTAAAACTTCGACAGGATGACTTTTCAAATAAGTTAGATTTAGATTCACTCGGTGATAACGTAGAATTCATCAACTCTCTTTCCAGTATTGCTCTTAAAAAATCACCTATTCAAAACTCAGATGATTTTCAAACATTTCTAAACAAACCTTGTAGATTTATGTTTCTTTATGATATTAATAGCAATGAATTAGAAAATCCAATTTACATAATGATGCAAGTTTATAATGATACATTGAGTTCTTGGGATAATTCAAAAATTTACAAAATTCAAGATGATGTTAAAAAGTTCTATGATAAGTTAACATCAAGAACAATTGAAATTGTGGATGGTGACCAAAACTATATTTATACCACTTCTAATGGTAATAATGAGTGGGTATTACAAAATAAAGACGTTGAGAATGATGTCTATAAACAAACATTTAGAAAAGAAGAGTTAGAAGATTTAGTAAAAGATAGAAAAATTAAAATTAACGTTATTTAATCTTTAACTTAATAAAATTAAGTAGAATTTGATTTCTAAACATTTCGTCTTCACAATTATACCATTGCCAAGCAAAAGTGCTTTCAATAAAATTAATTTTATTCTTAAGATTTGATATCTGTTCATTTATCAAAACAACATCATCTTCTTCAATCTCATATTCAATCTCTAGTTCATTACATATAGAATATATTCCTATTTTATTACCAGATTCATAGTATTTTGAAGACTTTATATAAAGTTCGTTGTATTTATTACTCTTAACTTTATCTGGGTGTGTTAGTTTTACTATCTCTCTATAAAGTTTTTTTATTTGAGAAATATTCGTTTTATCTTCATCATCCTTTTGTATTTCTTCGATGTGTGAGATATCATCTTGAACATTTTGGTTTTCCGAGTTTTCGATTCCATCATTTGATTTTTTTTGTATTCTTTCGATTGTTTTATTAATTTTTTCCGTAATTTTATCATCGTAAATCTTTTTAAGTTCTGGGTGTTGGTTAAGAAACTCACTAATTGAGTTAATGAATAGACTATCCGCCTCACTTACAGCTAGATTTCTATACTCAAAGTCAGACTCGATAAATTCAAGTTCTTTGAGAAGCTTCTTAATTTCTAAAGATTTTAACTTATTCACAGTTTATTTTTACATTTATTAATTTATATATAAGTTTATCAGAATTTTGTTCATAAAAAATCACCACAGTAATGGATTACAAAAGACTAAAAAGATTATTGAATCAAGTGGTGGTGTCTGGAAAGACAAAAAAAACACTATTTAGAAGCTCAAAAGAATTTGAGCTTCGAGTTTATTGCACTCCGGTCAAAAATAAAATAATGATAATTAATATAGAAGGAGTTTCAATTGATCATCCTAAATTATTTATTGATTTTTCAATTGGTGATGATTTTCAAAAAGTTTTAGATTGGATTGAAAGAAATGGTCACGATATTATTTATCAAAGAACTAGATTGCAAAATTAATATATAATCTATGGAAAATTTAAGCTTGATGGAACTATATCAAATGAAATGGAGAATGATAAAAGAGAATCTAAAAGACGATGAGCTTATGGTTGAAATTTTATCAACAATTCAAAATAAAGAAAATAAACTTTTAGAAGATACTTCTGCTACTGGAGGCCCCTCAATTGGTGGTATGGGTGCTGTGGTTTCATCACAACCATCTGGTTTAGCTGGCACAACTATTGGAACAAATTGGGCATCCGGTGGTGGAACTGAAGGATCAGGAGATGTTTCAATTCCTTATAATCCATCAGGTTCAAATAGAGTTTTTCAAAAATTACCTATGGGTAAAGACCACGGACCAAGAACTGGTAAAAAGTCAAGAACTAAAAAGTTAGATATTAAAGCACTTAAAGATATTTTTGCAAAAAGACAAGACTTTACTTCAGGTGAAGCTGAAAGAGAACAAAGTGTCAAAGGAAAAGGGAAAGTATTGAACTTTAATAATTTTCTCAAAAACGACTTCAATACAATCAAGAAATAATATGAAACACTTAAAAGCATATGAATCTTTAGATATGTATAGAGAGAAATGTGATAGATGTGGTGGTTCTACTAATAATTCCACAACTATGTCTATATTTAACACAGATGTTATTTGCGTGAGTTGTAAAGATGAAGAAAGAAAAGACCCTGAATATAAAGCGGCCAGTCTTGCAGAAGAAGAAGCTTATAGGAATGGTGTTAAGAACTATCCTGGTGTTATGCCAGATTATACTCCAATTAAAAGAAACTAAACTTTTTATCGAAATTCTTTTATAAATAAAAAAGGTTTTTATTTTATAATGGATAAATCTGAGAAAGTAATTTTGTTGGGAAAATCAGGAAGTGGCAAAGACTACTTAATGAGAAAGTTAGTTGAGAAAGGACTCAAAGGTTGTCTTAAAATGACCACAAGACCTCAAAGAAAATTTGAGAAACAAGGAGTCACATATAATTTTGTAAGTGATAATCAATTTACAGAACTAATCAAAGAAAATAAGTTTTTAGTTTATCAAACATTTAATGTTACACCGGAAGGTAGAGATCCAGAGACTTGGCACTACGGAGTAACCTTTGAAGAGTTTAACGAGTCACAAGTATTCATTATGACACCTGGTGAGTTCTCTAACATAGATGAAGATACTCGTAAAAAATGTTTTGTAGTTTATTTAGATATTGATAGAAGTATCAGAGAATCAAGACTATTCAGAAGAGAAGACAACAATGATTCAATTAAAAGACGATTAGATGCGGATGATATCGATTTTCAATCTTATATAGACTATGATTTAAGAATAACAGATCCTGATTTCACAGCAGAAGATGTTTATGACTTGATGGATTGATTATCTTTTCAACCATCCTCTTTTCCAAAAGAATAATAATAAAGATAATCCTATCATAAACATAATTCCAACTATCGTATAATATCCATAAGGATATTTTAACTCCGGCATAAATACAAAATTCATTCCATAAACACCGGCTATAAATGTTAACGGTATAAATATTGCACTAACAACAGTTAATATCTTCATAATCTCATTCATTCTTTGACCCTGAGCGGCATAATACAAATTAGACATACCATCTAATATTTGTTTAGATGCGTCAATTTCTTCCAAAACACTCTCACAAAGAAATTTTAGATTTGCGAAATAATGATAATTATGGTCGTGTATAAATGGAGTTTCAGCATTTTCTAATTGAACCGTGATGTCTCTCATTGGAATGACTATTTTTCTTAATTCAATTAGTTTTCTTTTTTGAAATTCTATTTCTGAGAGTATTGATTTATCTTCAGTTTTTTGAAGTCTACTATCAATATCAGTAATTTGTTCATTTATTTCCTCAATAACATTGAAAAAGTTATCCACTATTGATTCTAACATTCTAAAAAGTAAAAAATCAGTCGATTTCTTTCTGATAACACCTTTATTTTTCTCAATTCTTTTTCTAATTTCAGAAAAATAATCAGATGGTTTTTCTTGAAATGATATAAGATAGTCATGGCTTAAGACAAATGTGATTTGCTCACTTGTTATAAATTTATCTGGATTATCTGAAAGAATAGCCGATTTGATACTAAAAAACATATAGTTTTCATACTCTTCTACTTTTGCTCTTCTTGGTTCAATAAATATAGACTCAACACAAAGTTTTTCAATTTCAAGATTATCACATAACATTTCAATGTATTTCCTATCAGAAATTGAATGAAAGTTCAACCAAGCGGTATGGTCAGTATCAATATCATTTTGTGTAAAATTATTGGCAAAAAACTCAGCAGAGTCTTTTTTAATAGAATAAAAAATTTTATTGTATTTATAGAGTTGACACTCGCTACTCATATTTTAAGGTTCAGTTTTACCATCAAAGTTTAAACCTTTGAGTTGACCGTTTATAGAGTTACAAATACTCTCTGAACTATTAACAGTGCTTTCTAATACAGAAAGAAGTATATTCAAAATAGAATAAACTTTTAAATAATTATGTTCTGAATCATAAAAATGAGAACTACAAACTGAGTTAATCAAATCTAAAATCAAATCTAAATTGTCATTGTTTTTAGCTTTCATTTTTTCTATAACAATCTTAGGAATACCATCATCTAATAATTCTCTTTCATAGTCGTAAATTGTTGTATTAACTAAATTTAAAAGAGCTTTTAATAACTCAGCATCATCCATATCTCTGTATTCTCTTTCGAGAACAAACTTCTGTAAATTCTTCTTATAACTTTTAAGAAAAACAGATAAATACTTTCTAAAAACTACAGTTCTATACTCAGTTGAGAATGTAAAAGTAGGTACTTTAGAATATGACCAGAAGTCGATGTAGTTGAATATATCATGGTTTGTAATGTCAGATTCACCTAATGTATGTGAAATGTGTGAAGATTTATTCTTAACATATCTTTGAATCATCTTTTCAACCATAGATGAGATAAATTCTTTGAACCACTGAGTTTTAAATATTTTGAATAAAATAAATATAAAAGCAATTCCACCGCCACCATACCAACCGTAATCTCTAAGAGAGTCTAAAATAAATTTAAGTTCCATATTGTATATATTTAAAAATGAAATCTAAAAATCTTTGTAACCTCTATATTGAGAGAATTGCAATTTTAATATATAAAAAAAATTAAAAATTTCTTATGAGCTTAAAAACTAACGCAAATAAAATACATTCAGATTTAACTTCTCTTTATGAGAGTGTTAAAATCGGAGAAAACTCTAACAGAGAATTGGGAAATTTTGTAGAATTCAGAGTTGTTGAAAATAACAAAGAACTTATTTTAACTATCAAAAAATATGAGTTAGAAAAAGATACATTCAACTGGTCTTATCTTTCAAACCCAGAAGACACTAATAGTATTGTAGAAAGAGTTTCCAATATTAATAACTTTTTATCAGACATTAAAGATATTTTTGAGAAGAATAGATTTAATCAAGACTATTTACAAAAATTAGACTAATAGTATATGCCTCAATTTTCCTCGATAACCTTTACTAACCTCAAAACAGAGATTGAAAGATATCTCAAAGTTGAACACAATAAAGCTGGAATACTTTTCAGTTCTGCTTCTCCTTATGGTCAAATTCTAACTGTTGTGGAAAATCTACATCAACTTTCTATCTTATATCTAAAAAATGCAATTAGCCAATTTGACTTAGGTGATGCAAACTCGAATAATGAGAGAGTTATAAAAAACGCAGCTATCTTAGCAGGTCATATTCCATTCAGGTCTATCAGTGCATCTGGAACTTTGAAACTGACTGTCAGAAGAGATGGTAAAGATATAGATACGATTTTAAGGTTTTTGAATAAAACAACTTTACAAAATAAAACAAATGGTTTAAAATATTCACTTGATTTAGGAAAGATATTAGAGAATATTCCAGTAAGCACGAGATTACCAAGCACATACTATATGAGATTAATTCAAGGTAAATGGGTAACAAGAACCTTTACTGGAAGTGGTGAACCAATGCAAACTTTTTCTATTCAAGATACTGATGGTAAAGATGTTGAGAACTTTAATTACGAGGTAAGTGTAAATGGTATTATATGGGCTGTTAAAAAACATATTTATGATTTATTACCAAATGAGTTTTCTTGTGTTATTAGAACTGGTTTCAATGGTGGTATTGATATTATTTTTGGAAATAGTGGATTTGGATATGTTCCTGAACTAGCATCAAGAATAACTGTTAGATATTTACAATCAGATGGAAGTGCAGGTAATATTTACAGAAGAGATGTTAATGATTGGAAGTTTGAAGATGATATATTTGATTCAAACAATGAGACAGTAAATGTTGAAGAGTTATTTAATATTGAAATCTTTAATGATATAAATTTTGGATCAGATGCTGAAGATTATAGATTTACAAAAAGTCTTTTACCAATTGCAACAAATAACTTTGTTTTAGCTCTTCCACAACATTATGCTTATGAGTTGAAAAAATTAGGTATATTCACTCTCGTAAATGCTGAAGAGAAAAATGGAACAATTTATATTTATGCAGTTCCTGATATCAGATTATTCAAAAGAAAAACTGAAAATTACTTCACTATTCCACTTGTCAATGATGTTCAAAATTCCGCACTGGATAGAAGAAAAAATGTTTCTCAAAAAGAACTAGAAAAATTAGGCAAAAAGGCTGAAACTCAAATTGCAAATACAGCTTTATCATCAGCTTTTGAACTTGATAGTTATGAAAGGCAAAAAATAACTAATTATCTTAGATCATCTGGTGTGATTCAATTAACAAGAAAGTTTGTTATAAGAACACCAAAAGTTTCAAAATATATAATGGAAGTGCATGTTATACGATTTAAAGACGCTAAAGAACTGGCTGTTAAAAAGCAGATAGTAGCTGTTATGTCTGACTATTTTTTAAATTTAACTCGTTTGAATAGAATTCCTAAATCAGAAATTGTAAGATTAATTCAAAACTTACCTGATATTCATTCTGTTAATATTAATTTTATAAGTCAGAAAAATGAAGACTATCACATGAACTATAATCAATCTGGATATGATGTTAGGTTAACACCTGGTTTAGATCCTATTTTAGGTGATATACTTTTCATAGCGGATGAATTACCGGTTTTAAGAGGTGGTTTCAGAGATAGATTTAGTAATCTATATGTTGATGAAGATCCATCATTAGAATCTTCTACAAGAGGACCAGTTAGATATTTTGAAGTCGGATCAGTTGATAGAAAGGACACTAAAAGTCCGGACCCTAAAAAAATACAAGGATAATGTTATACGATCAGAAACAATTACCAGAATTAAGATATATGAGACAATTTCACGATGATATCTCACCAAATTTCAATTATGAACAAGATATTTTAAATAAAAGTCTTTCACCATATATGTTTCAAAACGTTAGAATGTTTAATTTTTTAGATAAACTCAGACCAATAATTGCTTTATCCTTCGATCAAATGAATATAATAAAGAATTTTAAAAATTATATGGTAAATAAATATCATTATAAACAAATAGGTTAAAAAACAATTTTCAGTTTTTTATATATAAACAATAAAATAAATTGTAAGAATGGCTGATGGCAAAAAAGTAGTTGGTTTTAAGAAGTTCTCTGAGATTAAAGGAAAATCTAAAATTGAAGAGATTGATCCTTCTTTACCAGTGTCTCCAGAGACAGATGGTGATAGACCAATGAATCCTAATTTATCTAAAGATTCAAACAAAGTTGAGAGATTGGCTTCAAGAAAAAATATTATACCACAGGATCAAAACTTGGAAGTTGATGTTGATAAAGATTCCTTTATTAATGATATCGATGATGATGAGAGAACTCATGAAAGTAATGTTGATTTCACTGGTAAAGTTGCTAAATTTCCCAAAAATGTTAAAGCATCTAAAGCTTACAACTTTTTAGAAAATGTTAAAGTTTCTAAGAAATCAATCTGGTATATTATGGTTGAAAAAGATAACGAACTTCAAATGGTCAAGTATAACTATAAAGAAGGTGTTGATTTAAATAAATTCGTTAATGATTTGAAAAGTTATTATATTACCAAATTCAAAGCAAATAAAAGAATATGTGAATCTGTCTCTAAGATTAATGTTGATGGCAATGATAAATATTCTATGGTTAGAAACATTCCTAATGTTAAGTTAGATGATAAGTTATTAATTACTAAAATCACTGAAGATTTAATTAGACTACTAAGTAAATAATATTAAAATCTACACTTATAAATAAATTTATAAGTCCCCTCTATTCTCCGGTTTAGAGGGTTTTTTGTTCTTATAATTTATATTAATTTCTAAAGGATTCCAACGAAACGAATTACCCACTGACATCTAGTACCAGAAGTTCTAAAAGACTTGTATTCTGGAATAGGTGACTGGTAACTAATAATATACCCCCAATGATGCATATAATCTTTAATAGAATCAACAACATCAGAAATATCAGTAAGTCCAAAATTAATTTCACCTCTCTTTGATTTCTTCCAAATTTCAATAACTAAAGTCTTTTCACTATTAATATTAAAAGCATCCCTAATCTTAAAATTACATTCCCATTCAAAGTCGGAAGAAATCAAATCTAACTCTTTTAGAAAATCCTCACAATTTGATAATATCTCATTTTTATCTTCTTCTAAACTCTCAAATAACTTAAATGATTTTAACCACCTCATATAAGAGTATATATTAATCTCTAAACAATTATTTCTTTACTCAAAATAGATTTTTAATTTTTATATATAGTCTATAAAAATAAATTTATTTTATGAAAAATATTAAAACATTTGAAGGGTTCTTCTCTAAATTAATGGGTAAAGATGATGTGATTTCTGACTGCCAGAAAATGATTGTTGGTCCAGACGAGTCTGGTATAGCATCAGTAGATGTTGCTAAGGGCGAAGTTGTATTTAGAGATAAAGGAAACACTATGTTTCCGAGAACAACATACTTGAAAAAGGACATTGTTTATTTGAATCCTAAAGATTACAAAGAAGGAGATGAAGTGAGAAGATATGCACCTCGAAAAGACTATAATGAAACGGTTGGATTACCAGTTTTACCAAGAGAAACCGAGACACAAGGAGATGGAACTGGTCGAACCAGTAAAGGTGCCGGAAAGCGGATTTTATTGATACCAGGTGGAGAAATATTAAAAAAATGGTTAGAAGCTAATGCCAAAATATTAAAAAAATAGGCATTTTTTACTTTTTTTTACTTAAATAATCTCTTTTAATATAAAATCAACTCTTTTTTTCATATCTATATTAGATAAGTCAGTGTGATTTATATTTTCCAATTCTAAATAAGATTTAATCCATCTATCTAATCTAGTAATGTCATCATCATTGTGATATCTTATGCCATCATTAGTATCAATATCTCTCATAGGTGGAACATAAAATACGTGGTCAATCGTATTAATGTGTTTAAGAATTTCTTTTTGTAAATGATTGATAGATGCAATATCTTTATTAGAAAGTTTTTCAGGGAATAATTGTCTAAAATAAAAATAGTTTAATATAGAACTTGAATCACAAATAATAAATTCTTTTGTATCTAAGAACATTGTTTCTTTATTCAACTGTTTATAAAAGATAACCACTTGGTCAATTGGCGAATTAGGTATTCCATATTCTGCAATAAAGTCCGTAGCCACCTCTGATATGAAAATAGAATTTTTATTTCTCTTTTTTAATTCAGTATGAACCTCAGCAGCAAGAGTTGATTTACCACTTGCCGGAGCTCCAATTATCATTATAAGTTTTCCTTTAGAATTCAAATTTTTCATAGAATATAAATGAGTATTTGTAAGGATTTTTTTCGTCTGATTCAAAATCTTCTTTCTTAGAAACATACCAAGAAGCAGGTAACTCTGGAAATGTTGTATCACCATCAAACTCTTCATCAACTTGAGTCAAATAAATTTGGTCAGCGATATGTAAAGTTTGTTTGTATATTTCACCACCTCCAATAATAAAACAATCTGAGTTTGTTAAAAGAAGCGCTTCTTCGATAGAATTGACAACTTCACATCCATCAACCTCATAATTTTCATCTTTTGTAATAATGATGTTTCTTCGATTAGGAAGAGGTCTTCCAATTGATTGATAGGTTTTGCGACCCATCACAATTGGATGACCTGTTGTAATTTCCTTAAATTTTTTTAAGTCAGATGGTAGATGCCAAATTAGTTTATTTGAATCACCAATAACTCTATTATTTGATATGGCTACAATAATTTTTATCATTTGTTAAAAAACTGACCATTCATCTGAACCTTTTTGATATCTTCTTCAGAGAAACACTGAGGATGTGTTTTCATAGATTCTAAAATTTCTTTATAGTTTGCTTTAGCTTCGTCCATTCTACCTGTGTAGAAAGAAGCAGCTGCATGAGCTTCTGCGAACTTCCAAACATATAAAGCTTCGTCAACAAAAAGAAGTCTTGAAGGATATGGATTTTTACCGTGATAATTTTCTTTAGCAAATTTTGTATAAAGATAAGCTAAATGCCATTCGTTATTTTGTAAATAGTAATCAATGATAGTTTTAATTGATTCACCTCTCGCTGGATCCATAGCATATGCCTTTAAACACTCTTGCATTGTCAAACTCCACGGCTCTTCCATAGCTCTCATAATAGTTCCAATTCTGTATTGAGAGTAATAGATTTCTTCAGGGTAACCGTCCAATCTTTGAGTTCTTTCTCTGTAGTATTTCAAAGATCTTCTGAGTCTTTCTTCATTTTCTTCTCTGTTATCAGGTATTGAAGCTGAATCATGATAAGACTGAGCTGTGTAGAAAACCCAACGTGGGTCTTGTCTATTCTCATCAATATACTTTTCCAATACAAAAGCATGTGCTTTGTATTTTGCTGGAATTGAACCTTTCCAAGAATTACCAGTCATTTTAACATCGACGTGAATTCCCTCAGCTAAACCAGAAGTGATTTCTTTTTTCTCACAAATAATGAATTCGTGAACGGGTCCATACCACTTAAAGGGTAAAGATACTCTAAAGAAAGTGTTACGAGTATATTTCATTTGACCGATATAAGTGTTAATCATATAAAGGTCGTTTTTGAATTGGTTTTTGTTGAATTTTGGATCGATTACAAGTGTTTCGTCACAGTCACACCAGTATCCGTGAACATCATTTGGATTCCAATTTAATTCAGCAACTACATCTCTAAGTTTTTGCATTGAGTGATTTCTTGATTTTTCAAAATCATCAAATGGTCTTTCAAAAACATATGTTGGAATTCCATTTTTTTCTCCCCAGTTTTTGATTATATCTTGAGTTCCATCGGTTGAACCTGTATCGTTACATACGATTAGGTCTACGATAGATTTGTTACTATCTAACATTTTTTCAATGACGTGTGATTCGTCTTTGCAAATAAAATTTAAGGCTAATTTTCCCATTTATTATTATTATTTTTATTTTATATTTTAAATTCACTAATTTGTTTCATTTAGTAGATTATTTAATTTTATATCTCTTAAGATATATTGTGGTATAATATAAGTTTTATGAACTCTTATTTGTTGCATCCATCCTACACGATCTTTAGAACGTTTGGCTACATAAACGTGACCATCGATATCTATATTTTTTACAGTGTAGATAATATCATCTTCAATAGCTCGCGGGTGGCCATTTGCTTTTCTATCAAAACAAACAACCTCATCACCAATTTCGATGTTTATTAATCCCCTTTTGATTTTATCTTTTAATACCCAAGTATTCACTATTTCCAAAATATTTGTATCGCTAAAATAATAATTGATAGAAGCAAACATATACCAGTTTTTGTGCTTATTCCCTCACCAAATAAAATCATTGACATCACGGTAAAAACAACTATACCAATTGAGAAACCTATAAGTCTACCCGGCCACAACTCACCGTTACTCCATTCATAAATATACTTGATTGATTCTATGAATAACCAAGTAATTGGTATTCCGGAAAGTAAAACCAACCATTTATAATCCTGTAATAATTGATACTTTAAACTTCCTTGAATTTGAAAAAAAACAAGTATCTGTCCAATTGTTCCAAATAGTATTCCTAAAAATAAATTCATAATTTTATTTCTTAAATTTTATTACAATATCTTCCTTAGATTCGTAGTAAGATAAAAATGTTGATAAAGATTTACCAATTAGATATTTATCTATATCACTAAATTCATCGTATTTATTTTGAACAGCATTTATCAATATATTCATAGATGTTTCAATATCTATTCTTTCAGAGTTTACTATTTCATTTATTCTATTATCCATAAAAGTTATATAAAAACTAATGTAAAATGTTTCTATATAATTCAAGATGAACATAGGTATTATATTAGCAGCTGGTAATAGCACTCGTTTTAATGATGAAACTCCTAAACAGTTATACTTGATTAATGATAAACCCGTTATCAATCATTCAATTGATATACTTTCCGAGTGCTTAGATGAAATAATAATTGTAACTAATACTTATTGCTCTGATAAAATAAAAACAAATCATACTATTTTAGTTAATGATATTGATAATCGAATTGAGTCTATTAAAGTAGCACTGGATTATATCGGTGATAAAAAATATAATAACATACTTATACATGATTCAGCCAGACCATTTATAACTACAGATATGATTAGTGAACTTTTAGAATCATCTAAAAAATATCAACACTCACAATATTATTTAGAACTAGTAAATGGTTTGGCTAGGAAAAATGGCTTTGGTTGGGAAGTTGCGCCAAGAGAAGACTTTATAGAATTGTGTTCTCCTCAAATAACAAACTTTGAGTTATTCAAAAACATATTTACTGAATATATTGAAACTAAAATAGATTGTGAGATACTGCCAATTATGTGTAAATTAAAATATGATTATAATTTAATAAAAGGTAGTAATAAATACCTTAGAAAAATAACAACTATAGATGATATT